>Ga0070728_10001787_pt1 | contig 29897 bp, 18 predicted proteins | sample tdDd471_FD_66723 | JGI IMG/M metagenome (GOLD analysis project Ga0070728, IMG submission 66723) | Marine sediment microbial communities from the Atlantic coast under amendment with organic carbon and nitrate - tdDd47.1 | ecosystem: Environmental > Aquatic > Marine > Coastal > Sediment | place...
ACCTTTACTGATCCTGATACCGGTCTGGTATGGATGAACATCAGCACCTATCTGATGGATGAGTACTATACTGTGGGTGAATGGGAAGATGCGGCGTTGGCCTGTGAAGAACTGGATTTTGCAGGGTTTACTGATTGGCGAGCCCCATCGGTGGATGCAATTCGTTCGCTGGTTTCCGGCTGTGCTGCCATAGAGTCAAACGGCGCCTGCCAACTGCATAACAATTGTCTTTTGGGTGGTGATGAATCTCCCTGTTTGCAACATTGTGAAAGCTGCGATGCCACAGATGCTCCCTACTGGAAAGACGGCGTTTTGGGAACTACTCTTATGTGGGTAGGGCAGAAGCCTCCATCCTCAAGCTCGTATACAAGAATCTGGCGTATGGATTTTGAAACGGCGGAATTCACCGATGGGCCGCTGGCTCTGAACCCGGACGAAGTTGCCCCGATGCTCCGCTGCGTGAGGGGGCATTCCAGCCAGCAGGAACTGCTGTGCGGTGACAACGTAGATGACGATGGCGACAATTTGACGGACTGTGCAGATGACGATTGTTCTTTTGTGCCTTCAGAAGCCGGGATGTGTGGCAATATCGCCGATCTGCGCGCCATGCAGACTCCGGAATTCACAGAATGCGCAAACAATCATTTCTTTGACTGTGAAATCTTAAGCTATGCCTGCAGTTATTGTTTCATGAGTTGTATTGAAGGCATTGCCTGTAGCGACGTGTGCAATGGAGAAGACGGCGGGTACGAAGATCCCGCTTGCATAGCATGCATCCAAACCTGTTATGGCGGTTGTTTTGGAACATTTACTTGCGACGTGGAAATTGACTGCTCTGATGGCATTGATAACGATGAAGACACCTTGACTGACATGAACGATCCTGACTGTGTGCTTCTTGGTGCGACAGCTGTTGATGGCGATGTTGACGACGTGGACACCGTTGATGATGTTGACGATGTTGATGTGGATGGCGTCACGCCAACGGTTTCCCCGGTTGTTGATGGTCATTCGGCAACATTCTATTATGTTATGGCGAGCTTTGAAGGAAGTATTGTGAAGGTTGTGGGAGATTTTCAGGAATCTCCGTGGAATCCTTCTTCCGGCATTGAAATGATACTGACCGCCAACAATGTATGGATGGGAACCGCAACGGACCTGCCCTGCGGAGCGTATCAATACAAATTCTGGTATCCTGAAAACCACTGGATTTCTGATCCCCTGAATCCCAACAACAGCGGTAGCCCGGATTATTTCTCGCTCTTCGAGATTACCGAAGGATGCGTGTCCGATGGTGATGTGGACGTGGATGAGGATGTGGACGTGGATGAGGTTGTGGATGTGGAAACACAGACCTGCGCCGAGCAGTGCGCTAATTTTGCAGGCACCTATTGCATGGATACGGTTGTAACCGGTGGTGAAGGGTGTGGAGCGTATTTTGACTCGCCGGAATTTTATAACCTTGCGGTGGAAGCTATCAGCCTTGAAGATTGTGAGTTCCGTATAAGGGATATTGGCGAAGCCTCAATTATCCTTGATAACATCGCGGGCTGCGATTTTTCCACCTCATCTCACGTATGGTTGGGTCATTACGAGTGCCTGGTTGCATCGGATCCGGCAGATGGAAATCTGACATTATCCTGTAATGAAGGTAGCTGCGTAGTTGATTTAACGCAATCTGCCTGCGGCACTGTTGACGGCGATGAAGACACCGCAGACCCGGAGCCGGAACTTGAGGAAGAGCCTTCCTGTGATGAGGTTTGCACTGATTTTCCCGGGGCCTATTGCACCGGTAATATCGTGATCGGTGATGCCGCATGCAATGAGGCCTTTGGTTCCCCCGGCGAGGTGTTCACCATCAATCCTCCTGATGGGACGTCATGCGACTATCATATCATAATGCGGGGCGAGCCTTTCCCCTTTGATATTACTACCGTTGACGGCTGCGCAATTACAAATCTTGATGTGACGCTCCCGGGACTTGGTTCGTGTCAGATGTCCTGGGACAGCGATAGCGGCTCACTGGAGGTCAATTGTGCAGGGAGCTGTATTGTGGAGCTGACCCAAAACGCCTGTGGCGCTGTTGACGGCGACGATGACACCGCCGACCCGGAGCCTGAAGAGGAAGCGGGATGCCCTGTGGCCTGCGATGACTTTGCCGGGCGCTATTGCATGGATGCCTCCGAAGGCGAGCTGTGTTCATCGGTGTTTCCCGATGGGGCTTCACCCATTTACGCCCTTTCCTATCCGGAAAACTCCTGCGGTTTTGTACTGGGTGAGACTTCCGACCCGGAAACCGGGGTATATGCATCGGTGGATAGCTGTGAATTTGAAAACCAGATGCTTTCCCGCTACGGAGTTGACGTTGAATGTCTTGCAACATACTCCGCTGAAACCGGTCAGATAATTGTCACCTGTACGGATTACGGCAGCTGCATTGTAACCATGAACAAGGCGGCGTGTGAACCGGGCAGGTAATTTAGTTGAAGTAAAAAATAATCCCCGGGTCCGCAACAATTGCAGGCCCGGGGATTTTTTTGTGGTGCTATCGGTGTATAGCTCAGAGTCCATTCACCGTCACCGGATAAATGTGGTAATTCATGGGAGCGCCGGGTCCAACGGCTCCATAGGGATTCCTTCCCCAGCAGGCTATGCTGCTGTCATCCTGCAATACGCAGGTGTGATGTTCGCCCGATACAATGGTTGCAGCGTTGCCGATGCCGATGCAGTCAACCGGAACCAGGCTGTCTTCAAAGCTGCCGTTTCCCAGTTGCCCCTCGTCATTATTGCCCCAGCACTGAACTCCGCCGTTTTGCAACACCGCACAACTGTGGCTTGAGCCTATGGAAAGGGCCACTGCGCTGTCAATACCGATGGCGGTCATCGGGGTCATGCTGCTGTCAGTGGAATCGTTACCAAACTGTCCGTGGTAGTTTGAACCCCAGCAAGCCACGCTGCCGTCGGTCAAAATGGCGCAACTGTGATTTTCACCTGCCGCAACGGCTGTTGCGCTGCCAAGTCCTTCCACCGCCAGGGGTACCCAGGACCATTCGTGCCCAAGTTTTCCGGAGCTGTTTTCGCCCCAGCAATACACGGTGCCGTTGTTGTCAATGGCGCAGCTGTGGTTATGACCAACCGCAAGGGTTGTTATGTTGCTAAGAGTGGCAACATCCACCGGTACGGTACTGTATTGGGGGCCTTCAATGCCCAGCTGCTGATACCAGTTGCCACCCCAGCATTTCACGGTGCCGTCGGCCAAAAGAGCACAACTGTGAGCCGCGCCATTGCCAACACTCACTGCATTGTCAATGCCCAAAACCGTGACCGCGTCCTCGCTGTAGCTCGAATCACCTTTGCCCAGCTGGCCGTAGTCGTTGTACCCCCAGCACTGGATGGTGCCATCGCTGCGAACCGCACAACTGTGCTCATGACCACCGCCGATTGACTGAGCATCGGCAATGGCAGTCATGGCTTTGGGCATGGATCGGCTTGCCAGGGTGCTGTCACCAAGCTGCCGGTAATAATTCGCACCCCAGCACCAGGGCACATCGTTGTTTTCCAGGGCACAGGTGTAGAACCTCCCGGCAAATATGGCCTTGGGCATGTGCAGACCGGTAACCGCAACAGGTGTCGGGCTGAGGTTTTCGGTTCCCTGACCAAGCTGTCCGTACTCATTGTTGCCGGAACATTTCACGCTTCCATCCCGCAGCAGGGCGCAGATGAACCGATACCCGCCGGAAATCTGAATCGCATGTTGCAGCCCTAAAGCCGCCACCGGAGATTCCCGCATGGCGACGCTTCCATCGCCGAGCTGGCCGTTGTTGTTCCAGCCCCAGCAGCGGACGCTACCGTCATCCAGAATGGCGCAGGAGGTGCTGGTGCCTGTAGCGATTGAGGTTGCCCCAAAAAGCTCCGGTACCGCAAGGGGAGTACGCCGGGTGTCGGTGGTGCCGTCGCCCAGTTGTCCCGCCCAGTTGTAGCCCCAGCACTGCACGGTTCCGTCGGTTTGCAGCATACAGGTGTGGGAACTGCCCAAAGATATTGCCTGTACAGACGTCATCCCGGGCACTGCCTCCGGTACAAGGGCATGGGTTGTAGAGCCGTTTCCAAGCTGGCCATAGGAGTTTCTGCCCCAGCATTGGGCCGTGCCATCTTCAAGCCGGGCACAGGTATGACTCCCACCGGCGGTGATGTCGGTGGCGCTTTCAATATTGTACACATACACGGGATCGTTGCGGTCGGTGGTGTAATTGTTACCGAGCTGTCCATAATTGTTTCTTCCCCAACAGGCCACCATGCCGGTTGATTCCAGGGCGCAGGTGTGGTTTGCTCCGCAGGCGATATCAATGGCATTGGAAACACCAATGGCGATGGCGGGGATATATCTGTGGTAGTTTGAGTAGTCGCCCAACTGTCCGTAGTTGTTATAGCCCCAGCAGCGGACGCTGCCATCGGCCAGAACCGCGCAGCAATGCTCATCACCGCAGGAAAGGGCCACGGCGCTGTCGATACCCACCACTTTTACGGGTACATAGGATGGCTCATAGGAACCGTAACCCAGTTTTCCGTAATAGCCCTGTCCCCAGCATTTCACGGTGCCGTCAAACAGCAGGGTGCAACTGTGATTTTCTCCGGTGGAAATGCTTTTGACCCGACGGCAGTCGGGATACCCGCCAAGGCCTTCGGCGCACTGGTCACACAGCTCGCCGCCAAAGCCCTCTTCGCAAGTGCATGAGCCGTCTCCGGCACAACTGCCGTTTTCGCCGCAGGCATAGGCGGTGCCGCTGCACAGACCTTCCGCAGAGCAGCCGTCGTCACTGGTGCAGGGGTCGCCGTCGTCACAGATATTTTCTGTGTTGATTTCCGGTATGCAGCTGCCGCCATAACAGATTTCGTCGGTGCAGGCATTCCCGTCATCGGTGGCAGCACAGGCCGCGCCGTCCATGTACGACCATTGGGTGTTGCTTTTGGCCGGATCGCAGGCCACGCAGCCGTCGGCGTCCTGGCTCTGCCCATCCGCCACACAGGCACCATCAATCAGGCAACCGAAGGTAATGGTGTTCACTTCGCACACGCCAGCCACACAGTGATCCTTGGTGCAGGCCTGCCCCAAATCGCAGGCGTTGGCGTCATTGTTTACATCCATACAGGTGTTGCCCTGACAGGCCAGGCTGGTGCAGGGGTTGTCGTCTTCGCTAAAGTCGCTGCATCCCGCAAGGTCAAGGCAGTCCACGCAGGCACCGCTGCCGTCGCACTGGTCTTCGGTGTCGCAGATTTCGCCCCGGGCGGCATAGCCCATGTCTTCGCAGACGCCGTTGCCGTCGCACATGTCCTGATGGACGCAGTCGCTGCCCGCATCGCCGCAGGCGGTAAGGTCGTCAAAGTGATTGGGCAGACAGGTTCCGGCTCCGTCACAGGTGTCCTGGGCGCTGCATTCCGTGGGCGCTTCACCGCAGGTGGTGTCCGCCGCTGCAAAGCCACTGTCCGTACAGACGCCGTTGCCGTCGCACATGTCCTGCAACACGCAATCGGTGCCCGCATCGCCGCAGGTTGTGGCGTCGTTAAGGTGATTGGGCAGGCAGGTTCCGGCTCCGTCGCAGGTGTCCTGGGCGCTGCATTCCGTGGCGGCTTCACCGCAGGTGGTGTCCGCCGCAGCAAATCCGCTGTCCACACAAATGCCGTTGCCGTCGCACATATCCTGCAGCACGCAGTCGGTGCCCGCATCGCCGCAGATGGTATCCGCCGGGGCAAAGCCGTCAAGGGGACACAAGGGGCCGTTGCCCGGGCAGTATTCCGCCATGTCGCAGGCACCGGAAGCTTCGCGGCACTGGACCAGGCGTGATTCAAACAGGTCTTCGGGGCATGCCAGGGCGCTGCCGTCGCAGTATTCTGCGGTATCGCAGCCACCGGCGCTATCCCGGCACAGGGTGTCGGCGGGCAGGGGAGACCATGCATTGTCACTTTGATCCGCATCGCAGATTGCGCAGGATGCAAGCGGGTTGAGCGCTCCGTCGTCGTAACAGATATCGTCAATCAGACAGCCGGTACACGCCGGGGTTTCCTCTTCCTGTGTGGTGTCCGGTTCCTGGTCAGTCTCTTTATCCACGTCGCCGTCCGGTGTTTCCGCTTCTGCTTCCACTTCGGTGATATCCCCGTCAGGATCAAGATCTCCGTCCACCTCCAGGGGAACCGTGGCATCATTGCCCCCGCAGCCCATGGCCAACACCAGCAGCGCGGCCATTAGCGTTGACAGTATATGTCTGCTGTTTAGCTGAATCCCATTGCTCATCCGTTACTCCTTTTCTCCGGCAAAAATCCCGCACAGATACACAGTTCCCAAAAGGGGGTCAGGGTAATCCCTCCGCTATTCACATCGTTATTTACACATGTTTCTCAGGACATGGCATACGCTGTACAACCGACATACTGCAAAACAATTGCGTAAACATCCTCGTTGTATGTGTCACAACAGAACTCTACCATGGTTCATTGCCCTATCAAAGATTATTGGGAGAATATGTGAAAATGCGGGGTATATGTCTCGACATGAGACGGTGGGGATACGGCGGCTTCCTAAAACACCGTTACGCGGAAATACAGGTACAGTTCCATTTGAAATCTTGCCCAGTGGCCCTCTGTGTCAAAAAGGCCGGTTTTGTGTTCGGTAAGATGCAGGTACAGGGGCAGTTCCAGGCCAAGGCCAAAGCTGGCATGGTTGTAGTTGGCAATAATCTGTATATGGGGAGCTGGTGTCAGGGCGTTGTCTTCTCCAATGAATTTTGTGCGGTAGCCAAGGGACGCGCCGAAGCGCATCTCGTAATCAAGGCTGTCGCCCAAAGCAAGGCGGTATCCGCCTCCGGTGGATATGCCGAAATCCCCAAACACCATACCGATGTGCAGCTCTGCAACGGTATAATAAGCGTGTTTCCAGCGAAAGGTGGGCAGGATGATGTCTGTGCAGAAAAAGTTCCCCCGATTAATATCCTCAACAAGAAAAATCAGAAAGGGCGAACCCATTTTAATGCCGAACCATTCCCAGCCAAGACGGCGGTAATCCGCCATATCGTCAAAGGTCTGGACGGTTGTCTCCGGGGATGCGGCAGAGGGCAGGGTCGTGGTTTCCTCTGCATGAAGGAGTGTTGCCATGCACAGCACAACAGCGGTAATAATCAGGGGCAAAAGAATTTTAATCATATTCATGCCATCCCCCTATGTCGCCGAAAAGCGGAGGTACAGCAGTACCTGTCTTTGGATAAAGGGACCGGGTCCAAAGAAGGCGGAATAATCGGTCAGGTTGAAAAACACCGGTACATCCACTCCTATGCCAAGGCTGAAACGGTGAAAGTTGGCAATCACCTGAACCTGGGGGGAAAGGATAAGAGAGGACAGCGATTCATGAATACGGTAGCGATAGCCAAAGGTTGCCCCGATGCGCAGTTCAAAATCCAGATCGTATCCCAAAGGCAGGCGACAGCCGCCTCCGGTTGCAATACCTGCATCAAATGCCGCCAGTTGCAGGGTCAGCTCTCCGGTGGTGACATACGCCCATTTCCAGCGGTAGGTGGGCAGGATAATGTCGTGTACATAATACATTTCCCGGTCCTCATTTTTACTGTCCCACAGCATGGGAACGCCAAGCCGCATGCCAAACCATTCCCAGCCAAGATGATCCTCAGCGTTGGATTTGCCGGAGGCTTCGGACTGGTTTTCAGTTGCGGTTTTGGTGGCGTCGGTGACGGTGTCTGCGGCGCTGACCGGCAGCGCAACACAGAGAATAATCAGGACCGCCAGCATCAAAACGAGGCGTTTACAGGCTCTCATGCTACTCCTTAGGGGGCTGTCTGTATGCTGTCCAGGCATATTGGTTCCTCAAAGCACCGTTACGCGGAAATACAGGTACAGTTCCATCTCAAACATTCTGCCGGGTTCGCCATTGCCGAAGAATCCCTCTGGTTCGTTGTATTCTGCCAAATAGAAATAGAGGGGCAACTCCAGTCCAAGACCGATGCTTGCGTGCTTAAAGTTGGTGATAAGCTGAATATGCGGGGATGGAGCCAGCGCATCGCCGTGTCCGAATTCCTGTGTGCGATAGCCAAATGTGGCTCCAAAACGCATTTCATAATCAAGGGTATCGCCTAAGGCAAGGCGGTATCCGCCGCCGGTGGATACGCCAAAGTCAGCAAATACAACTCCCACATGCATCTCGATTGTGGCTATGTAGGCATGTTTCCAGCGATAGATGGGGAAAAGGACGTCCGCACAGAAGAAATTGCCCGGTGTCAGATAGTCCTTCTTGGTCCATCTCAGCAGGGGAGTGCCCAGTTCCACGCCAAACCACTCCCAGCCTAGGTGATTCTCCCCGTCGGGATCGCCGGAGGGTTCGTTGTTCGCAACGCCTGGGGCATCGTCCGTGAGAGTGTCTGCGGCGCTGACCGGCAGCGCAACACAGAGAATAATCAGGACCGCCAGCATCAAAACGAGGCGTTTACAGGTTCTCATGCTACTCCTTAGGTGATCGGTTCCACGCACTTTTATGGCTTGTCCGGGATGTGTAACAGAAGCATACACGGATATTTGTGGGGCGTCAAGACTGGGGCGCTGATGGAAAAAACGCAGGAGTTTCAAGAATCTCGCATTTCCCCTTGCAACCTGCGGTGGGGAGATTAGAGTTTGGATACCGGTGGCCCGTGGATCATCAAAGGAGTTGCACCGTTGGATAACAAACCCAAAGCATTGCTGTTCATGATGCTGGGAGCCCTGGCCTTCACCGCCATGAGCGTCCTGGTAAAGTTAGCCGGGCCGGTGCCGGTGTTTGAGAAGGTGTTTTTCCGCAACCTGGTCAGCATGCTGGTGGCTCTGGTGGTGGTGCTGAAGCAGCATCGCAGGCCCCTGGGCTCCTGGAAACATCAGCCATATCTTATGGGGCGTTCCCTGTCGGGCCTTGTGGGAGTTATCGCCTTTTTCTATGCCATTGATCATCTGCATCTGGTGGATGCGGAAATGCTCAACAAAATCTCACCTTTCTTTGTCATGGTTTTTGCGGCCCTGTTTTTGGGCGAAGGCATCACCACCCGGAAAATTGTCAGTCTCTGTATCGCCTTTGGCGGTGCCGTGCTGGTGATCAAGCCCCGCTTTGATGTGACTGTGCTTCCGGCGCTTATCGGCCTGAGCAGCGCCATGCTGGCGGGCAGCGCCTACAGCTTTTTGCGGGCTTTGAAAACCCGGGAAAAACCGGAAACCGTGGTGTTTCATTTTTCCTTTGTGTCGGTGGTGGTCATGATTCCCCTGATGCTGCCGGTGTTTGTCATGCCCGACGCCGCCACCCTTGCGGTGCTGGTGGGCATCGGTGTTATGGCGGCTTTGGGCCAGTTCTCTCTGACCTATGCGTATCGGTATGCCCCGGCCTCTGAAGTATCCATCCTGCTGTACGTTATTGTGCTGTTTTCCGCGGTGGCGGGGCTGGTGTTTTTCGATGAAATCCCGGATATCTTCAGCGTACTGGGCGGAGTGCTGATTATCGCCGCTGCCTGGATTACCTACCGGGTGCCCGCCGGGGCCAAAAGCAACCGGGGCACTTGACACTCTCCCAATTGACCAGCATAATTAAAAGAATTGTAACATTCGGCTTACAGTTATCTAACCCTGGCCCGGGACGGGAGAGACCTCATGAAGCGTATTGCCCTGTTACTCCTGATGATTTTGGCACTGACAACCCTGTTTGCCTCCATGGCCAATGCCGCCCCCAAATGGCGTCGGCTCAGCGTGGGTGATGATCCTGCCCACCGTATGACCATCACCTGGACTGATGGCGGCAACAGCTACGGCTATGTCGAGTACGGTCCCACCCCAACGCTGGGCACCACCGAAGACGCGGTGGTTGAAGACACCAGTACCTCGGAGCTGGGCTGGACGTATTCCGCCACCATGACGGGCCTGCAGCCGGATTCCCTGTACCATTACAAGGTTTGTTCCAGCGGCGTGTGCAGCGAAATGGCCTTTTTTCTTACCGCGCCCACCGATCCCTGCACCGAAATCAGCTTTGGTGTGCTGGGCGATTCCCGGGCCCAGAATTTTACCACCATCGGTTCCTGGTCTGCTCCCAAGTATGGCGAATTGCTGGTAAACATGATGGACACCGGCGTGCGGTTTTTCATCAATACCGGCGATCTGGTGCGGGACGGCGAAGAAGTTGACCAGTGGCCGGATCATCTGGACAACGAATCTGCGGTGTCCATGATTCTGCCCGCCATGAACGCCATCGGCAACCATGATGACGGTCCCGGCGAAGGCGATGGGATGTATTTTAATCGCATCTATACCTATCCCCGGAACAACGAATCCAACACCGAGGATTTTTATGCCTTTGAATACGGCAACGCCATTTTCATTCATATGAATCCCTATTCCTTTAACGACAGCGGCTCCTACGAATCCCAGACCCGGTTTTTGGAAAACACCCTTGCCAACACCGACAAACTGTGGAAATTCGTGTACCTGCATCCGCCCTTCTACACCTGCGCACTTGAGGCCTTTGGCTGGTATGCGGGTCACGAGGGCGATGAAGCCGGTGTGGCCCAGTTCTGGGAGCCGGTGTTTGATGAGTATCATGTGGATATGGTCTTTTCGGGCCATAACCACTTTTACGAGCTGTACAACCCGGTGAAAAACTTCGGTCCCGTGGCCGATCCAAACGAGGGCACGATCCACGTTACCGCCGGTGGCGCGGCCATGGGCGATGCCCTGATGCCCGGTCAGGTGAACTTCACCTGTAACAACCGGGCTCTGTCCTCGGTGAATTTCCACTTCCTCAAGCTCATCATCAAGGGCGATGAACTGTGGATGCAGTTCTTTGACCAGGGTGACCGCGCGGGCATCGGCGTCAGCTCTGTGCCGGTGGAACATCTGCATCTGGTCAAGGGCGTTGATTTGGGCTGTCTGGAAAACCCGGTTGACGGCGACGAAGATATCGACCTGGACCCGGAGCTTGATCCGGAACCCGAGGTGGTTGAAGAGGAAGAGCCCCCGGTGGACGGCGATGACGATGTTGCGCCGGAGCAGGAAGAAGCCGCAGCCGAGGAAGAAACCGTGGTTGACGGCGACGAAGAGCAAATCCCCGAAGAAGACACCCTGTGCGAGCCGGGCACCAAACGCTGCCAGGGCACTATCATCGAAAACTGCATAGCCGACGGCAGCGCATGGGAAACCTACACCGACTGCGCTCCTGCGGCCTGTGAAGACGCCATGTGCGTTGACGCCGATGGCGATGTGGATGCCGGTGGCGAAGGTGTCACCGAAGAACCCGGCGACAAGAACGGCAGCAGCGATGACGGTTGCGCCGGTGGTCTCAGCGGCACTGCGTTGCTGCTGATGGGCCTGCTGCTGGGGTTGCGCCGCAGGCGATCCTGAACCCCATAGGATAGAATGCAACGGCGGCCCGCGGGTCGCCGTTTTTTTTGTTTGCAATTGACGCAGTGCGCAAATATCGTTAGGATAGTGTTGAACAGGCAGCGGGCCTGTTCAAGTCGCTGTAACCGCATACACAAGGATGTTGAGGACCGCATGGCACAAGATCTGATTTCTCCCGATGGCCGCCCGAATTTCGGGGTATTTACCGGTGATGTCGAAAATCTTTCTTTGGAAGGCTACACGCCCCGGCGCATGCCCGGCGTGCTGAAACGCTTCCGGGCCAAAAAATGGCGCTTTGCGGGTCTGTACAGCAAAGAGCTTGTGGCGGGTGTGGCGGTTGTGCATGCGGGATATATCGGCAGTTGCTTTGCCTATGCCCTGCATGTGCCCACGGGCAAAATCGCTGAATATCGCTCCCAGAGCCCGCTGGCGCTGGGGTGCAGCATTTCGGACCATGCCCTGCGGGGGCAGGCGGTGTTTACCAAGGGCGGCAACCGCATCATGTACAGCTACGGCGAACCCGGCGAGCTGGGGCAGATTCTGGTGGATGTAAAAACGCCATCCGGTCCGCTTACCATGCGTCTGGAAATGGATGAGGCCTTTGGCATGTCCTGGCCGCATCAGATCAACACCCCAACCCCTGGCGGCAGCTTTGCCTTTACCCACAAAACCGCGGGCAACGACCTGACCGGCAGCATTGAAGCGCCCTTTGGGGAGTTCAATTTTGCCAAAGGCGAGGCCTTCGGCGCTATCGATCATACTGCGGGATACCATGATAAACACTGGGAATGGCGCTGGTCCAGCTTTGGCGGCACCAGCATCGACGGTCGTCGCGTGGGACTGAATCTGGTGGCTCCGGTGCATCACGAAACCATCATGGAAAACGCCATGTGGGTTGATGGCAAATGCTATCCCCTTGGGGAAGCCAACTTTGAATACGATCCCGGTGATGTGCTGAAACCCTGGCATATCACCACCGGTGACGGCGCGGTGGACGTTGTGTTTACCCCGGCGGGGCAGCGGGAAGAAACCCTGAACGTGGGTATTCTCATGAGCCGTTTTCATCAGCCTGCCGGGCTGTACAGCGGTCGCCTGACCCTGCCCGACGGCCAGGTGGTGGAACTCGAAAACGTCGGCGGCGTGGCCGAGGAACATTTCGCCCGCTGGTAAGGCTTGTTGTTGATTTAATAATCTATTGTTAGGGCGGTTAAAATGGCGTAACGCAGCGCGTTAACCGGCCAATATTAATTGCTAAAGAGTAATACGAACATCGTAAGTCAAAAATTTTCCCCGGTCAGGATTTTTAAAAACACGGGACACGACCGGTGGCTCCACGGGCCCGCCTCGGGAAAATGACGCGCAAAAATGGCCTAAAATCAATATAAAAACGATATATAGCAAAAAAAACGGGATTTTGCCCCGTGAAATCAATTTCGCGTCCCGAGAAACCGCATTGTGCGTCCCGAGAGATTCCCGAGCGCATTTTATCTTATTGCCCTGAAAATGCCTGTTTTTCCCCTGCCGGTGCATTCACCTCATTTTTGAATATCAATTCACATCATTTACATCAGTTACATGGTTGCCATATGCCATGGTCCGTGCTAGCCTGTTATGATACGCGAGGATTAAGATGAATAAAAGCAACCTGACCGCATCGAACATCAAGCGCCTGATCTGGCATGTACAAAAACCCGCCCGCTATCTGGGCGGCGAAGCCAACAGTGTGCGCAAAAATCCCGAAACCGTTGATGTATCAATGGCTCTGGCCTTTCCGGACATCTACGAAGTAGGCATGAGCCATCTGGGCCTGCAGATTTTATACGACATACTCAATCAGGTCCCCTGGGTGCAGGCTGAGCGGGTCTATGCGCCCTGGCCGGATTACGCCGATTTGCTGCAGCAGAACGATATTCCCCTGTACACCCTTGAAACCTACCGGCCGCTGAACGAGTGCGACGTGGTGGGATTCAGCCTGCAGCACGAGATGTGTTACACCGCGGTGCTGAAAATGCTGCAACTGGGAGATATTCCCCTGCGCAGCGCCGACCGCAGCGATGTTTTTCCTCTGGTGATCGCCGGTGGCCCCTCGGTGGGCAACCCGGAGCCCATGGCGCCTTTCCTGGATGCCATTTTACTGGGTGAAGGTGAGCAGGCGGTGCTGGATATCGTCCATCTGGTGCGTGCGGCAAAGCAGGAAAACTGGTCAAAGCAGGAGCTTTTGCAGCGCCTTGCAGGCATCGAAGGCATGTATGTGCCATCGCTGTTTGAGGCCAGCGGTTCCGTGGTGGACAATGATCTGGAAGTCCGTCCGGTAACGCCGGAAACCCAGCTGCCAAAGCGGCGGATTGAAGCCGATTTCGACCATGTGCCCGTGGCCACCACGCCGGTGATTCCCTGGATTACTCCTATTCAAAACCGGGTATCCATCGAGGTGCAGCGGGGCTGTACCCATGGTTGTCGCTTCTGTCAGGCGGGTATGCTGTATCGTCCGGTACGGCAGCGCAGCCCCGAAACCGTTGACGCCATAGCCCGCAAAGCGGTTGCCGCCAGCGGCGCGGACACCATCAGCCTGCTGTCGCTTTCAGTGGGTGATTATCAGCCCCTGGAAGATCTGGTGGATTATCTTTCCGGCACCTTTGACCCCAAGGAAGTAACCGTCAGCCTGCCCAGTTTGCGGGTGGAAGCACTGACGCCCTATCTGGTGGAGCAGCTCAGCCAGATGCGCAAAGCCGGATTTACCCTGGCTCCGGAAGCGGGCAGCGACCGCCTGCGCCGGGTCATCAACAAGGGTAACACCGAAGAAGATTTGCTGCGCAGCATTGATTACCTGCTGGATCAGGGGTTCCGACGCTTTAAACTCTATTTCATGATCGGTCTGCCCACCGAAACCGATGACGATATCGAGGCTATCATTGATTTGTTGGCGGCGGTGAGCCGCCGGGCGCGGTCGGTGAAGCCTGCGGCCCGGGTGGCGGCGGCCTTTAGCACCTTTGTGCCCAAAGCCCATACGCCCTTCCAGTGGGAAGCCATGATCGACATGGAGGACATTGTCCGTAAACAACAGCATCTGCGCTCCGCCATGCGTCGTATCAAAGTGGAATTCCGGGATCATCATCCCCGCTTGTCACTGCTGGAGGGGGTGCTGGCCCGGGGTGACCGGCGTATTGCCGATGTTATTGAGACCGCAGTAAACAACGGCTGCTATCTCGATGCCTGGCACGAGCATTTCAGGCAGGAAAAATGGGATGTGGCCTTTGAAGCCTGCGGCATTGATGCGGATCAGTACCGCCATGTGGGCTGGACCTATGACAGGGTGCTGCCCTGGGATCATCTTGATTTCAGGCTGAAACGCGATTTTCTGGAGCACGAACACCGGCAGGCCATGGCCGAAGCCCTGCAGCCGGACTGCTCGTACGATACCTGCTTTACCTGCGGCGTCTGCGACCACAAAGAGATACGCCGTGAGGTGATGACCACGGATACCCAGGCCGACAGCGCCGCTCATGTGAACACGGTTTCGATACCCGAACGCCGGGAGCGATTCCAGGCCAGTCGTGACAATCATCTGGCGCAACGCATGCGGGTGCGATTTGAAAAAGGCGGCCCTGCGGCCTATCTGGGGCATCTTGAAATGGCCCAGCAGATATTACGGGCCCTGCGTCGTGCCGGTATTCGGGTGCGCTATTCCCAGGGGTTTCATCCGAAGCCGCGCCTTTCGTTTTCGCCGGCGCTGCCCATGGGCGTGGAAAGCCAATGCGAGTTTTTCGAGATTGATCTTGCCGACGCCATTACCGCGCCAAAACTGATGGCAGCGGTCAACAGTCGTTTGCCCGAGGGACTGCGGCTGCTGGATGCCCGTCCCATTGAACTTACCATGCCCTCTTTGGGTGAGACCATTTCTGCGGCGGTCTATCGCTTCGATTTTTCTCCGTTGCAAAACGGCGAGGCGGTGCTTGCGGCGGGATTGCAGCGCTATACCGCTGATGAGCCGGTTATGGTGCCCCGAACCCGCAAGCGCAAGGTGCGGAAATTTGATCTGAAAGAGCGTGTGGCTTCGGTGCAGCAGGTTGGCGACAACGCTGCGGATGTCCATATTGTCTTTGGCGAAGGCGGCAGCGTAAAGCCGCTGGAAATTTTGCAGGCGCTCTTTGGCCTCAGTGAAACCGAAGCTCTTAATGTGGCCATGTCAAAAACACACACACTGTTCGATCTGCAACGTGGATCGGATGAAGAAACAGATACTACCGAAAAAAACGAACAGATACCGACAACGGAAAAGAGTGAACATGGCCAGTGATAAAACTGTACTGATAATCAATGGCACGGCCGAGGAAAGCCGTGTTGCCCTTGTGGAAAACGGTAACACGGCGGAATTGTATGTGGAGCGCATCAAGGACCGTGGCATGGTGGGCAACATTTACAAGGGCCGCGTGGCCCGGGTGCTGCCGGGTATGCAGGCCTCATTTGTGGATATCGGTCTGGACCGCGCCGCATTTTTGTATGTGGGCGATGTCCTTGCAGATCCCGCCACCATGGCATCCATGATGGACAAGGATGACAATGACGACGACGCATCCGATGACACCTACGGTTCCGAGTATGACGAGGAAAGCTCCTCCTCCGGCGACCGCAACCAGCAGGCATCAATCGAGGAACTGCTGGAAGAAGGCCAGGAGATACTGGTGCAGGTCATCAAAGACCCCATCGGCACCAAGGGCTGCCGGGTATCCACCCACATCAGCCTTGCGGGGCGGCATCTGGTGTTTATGCCCAACATCGATCATGTGGGCGTCAGCCGCCGCATTGGTGACCGGGAAGAGCGGGAGCGCCTCAGTCAGGTGCTGGACCGCTTCAAAGGTGAGGGCGGCTTTATCGCCCGCACCGCCAGCGAAGGCACCAGTGTGCGCAAGCTGCGGGCGGACATGAATCTGCTGGTGAATCTGTGGAAGGAAATCGTTATCAATCAGGATAAAGCACGGGCTCCCTCCACGGTGCACGAGGAATTCGATCTTTCGCTGCGGGCTGCCCGGGATCTGTTCACCGCCGATGTTGATCGTCTGGTGGTGGATAACGTTCAGACCTACGAACGCATCATGACCTTTATCGACCGCTTTATGCCCCGGCTCAAAAGCGTTATCGAACTGTATAAAGGCAAAGAGCCCATCTTCGATCATTTTGGCATTGAAATGGAAATCAACCGGGCGCTGGGCCGCAAGGTGTGGCTCAAGTCCGGCGGCTACATTGTCATCGATCAGGCCGAGGCTCTGACCGCCATTGACGTTAATACCGGTCGCTATGTGGGCCAGCACAACCTTGAAGACACCATTTTAAAGACCAATCTTGAGGCCATCAAGGAAATTGTGGAACAGTTGCGGCTGAGGAATATCGGCGGCATTGTCATCATCGATTTCATTGATATGGAACGCGTCGCCAACCGCGAAAAGGTGGTCAGCTCTTTGCGGGAAGAGGTCAAAAAAGACAAGGCCAAAACCCATGTGTCGGAACTTACGGAGCTGGGTCTGGTGCAGATGACCCGTAAACGGGTCCGGGATTCCATTGGTCGCCTGTTGTGCGAACCCTGTTTTTACTGCGACGGCAAGGGCTATCTGAAAAGCAAGACCACCATCTGTTACGAGATTTTCCGTGAGATCAAGCGGGATTACCAGCAGATCAAGGGTTCGGTGATTGTCATCAACGCCCACCCGGAAATCTGCGATATGCTGCTGGATGAGGAAGCCCCCGGGGTTTCCCGGCTGGAGCGGGCCACGGGCAAAAAGATCATGCTTCGTTCGTTGCCCTATTTCCATATTGAGCAGTATGAGCTGTTGTCCAAGCAGCCGCATCACAGCCAGACTCCCCAGGCCTCAAAGGGCAAAGAGGGAAACTGAGGTTAAGTATGTTGCCCGACAGCATGTGTTCCATAGCTGCGATTCGCAAAGCCCTGGATATCTATGAACCACGGGCTCTGGACCCGCGTTATACCGGGACACCGGCATCGGTGCTGATTCCTTTGGTACGGCACAACGGCGGCTGCGATATCGTGTTTGTTAAACGCCGCGAGGATATTTCGGTGCATCCCGGGGAATACAGTTTCCCCGGCGGTCATGTTGAGCCGTATGATGAAAACCATGCTGCCGCAGCCCTGCGGGAGACCTTTGAGGAAATCAGCCATCCCGTTGACAACATCGAGATTCTTGGGGAAATCGATCCCACCTGGACCATTTCCGAATATGTGATTCACTGCTATGTGGGACTGCTGCATCCGCCCTTTGACTTTGTCCCCCAGGAGTCGGAGCTCACCGCTGTGGTGCGCTTGCCCCTCAAAGAACTGCTGGAACCCCGGCGCTGGAATCTGGTTCCCATAGAGATTCCCAAAGGGCTGCCCCCGGTGGATGTGCACGAAGTCATTGTGAACGGACACCGGATATGGGGCGCAACGGCACGAATTTTGCGGACCTTTTTCAAGGCTGCTTTTGATACGGATCCTGCCCCGAAAAAATGCGAAACCTGACTTTCTGCCTAGCTGTCGGTGGGATTGCGCTCGCTGCCAAAGGGCTTGAGCCATACCAGCAACACCGGGGCCAGCAGCAGGCACAGGGATAACGACAACAGAATCAACAGGGCGGAAAGCTCGCCAAAGCGGGCCACGTTTACCATGACGCTGGTGGTGGTGACACCAAAGCCAAGGGCCAGCACAAAGCCGGTAAACATCAGCGCCCGACCCACTTCCTGCAATGCGGTACTCATGGCGTCCTGGTAATTACCCAGAAGATCATACTCGTGGCGGAAACGGCTGAACAGATGGATGGTGTTGTCCACGCTCAGGCCGATGCCCACCGAGGCGATCATGGTGATAACCCAGTCCAGGTAAATGCCGGTATAGCCCATGACACCGCTGGTGATAAACACCGGCAGGGTAGTGGGTATCATGCCGATAAGCCCCAGGGTCAAAGAGCGGAAGAAAATCATCAGCAGCAAAGCGATAACCCCGAAGGCCACCATAAAGCTCTTGATCTGGCTGGGCACAACCATATCCGACAACACCACGGCAATCACCAGCAGGCCGGTGATATCCGCCTTGTGGTCGTTAAACCGGGGAACGATTTCATCGGTGCTTTGGTTGATAAAGGCCAATAGCTTTTTGCGTTCGATATCGGTCTGGTTGGTAACCAGCAAGGTCAGGCGCAATGCCCGGTTGGCCATGTCGATGTAATCCGCCACATCGCCGCCTCCGGCGTTTTCGTACAGCAACAGCATCTGGGCGATTTCCTGCCGGGTATCCGGCACCCGGTAAAAGGATTCATCACCGTTATGCAGGGCCCGGTTGATTTCCGCCAGCAGCGCCGGAAGCCCCAGCACCTTTTTGATGCGCGGGTCTGCTTCCAGTTTTTTGCTGAGCCGTTCCAGATTTTTCAACAGGTTCGCGTCCCGTCCGCCGCCGTCGCTGTGGGTGTCGAAGACCATTTCCAGCGATCCCACCGCACCGATACTGGTGTCAACGTATTCGTAGTCCTGCCGGATTTTCATATCCGGGCCAAAATTCAGCAGCCAGTCGGTGTCTACCTTAACCAGGGAAAGTCCGTACAGACCCACAAGGGTCAGCACTATGGCAGAGGTAACAATGATGCCCTTGCGTTGTTGGGTGGCCCGGGCCACCTTGCCCATGAATTTGAAGCTGAAGAAATCCTCCGGGGTATGGGCGGATTTGGGAGGGGCGTCTTTGCCAAAGCTCAGCAGCGCAACGATCAGGGTGACGGTAAGCAGATAGGCTACCATGACGCCGAAGGCCGCCAAAAGCCCGACTTCCCGCATGGGAACGATGGGGGCGATGGCCAGCGACGAGAAACCCGCCGCCGTGGTAATACTGGTAAGCAGACAGGGATATCCCAGTATGCGGATGGTTTCCACCAGCGCTGCCCGTCGGTGTTTAAGGCGGATAAACTGGGCATCGAATTCCGCCATGATATGAATGGAATCGCATATGCCCACCGCAGCCAGCAGCCCCGGCAGAATGGTGGAAGTCATGCTCATGGTGGCGGTAACCGCCATCAGCCCAAAGGTCCACAGCACCGCAACACTGACAATGGCCATGGGCACCAGCACGCCTGCGGCCCGCCGGAAAATAAAGGCCAACAGGAAAATGAGCATCAGCGCGGTGTACAGCACCATACGGGTGGTTTCGGTGATGGTCCAGGCAGCGTATTCGCTGTTGAATATGGGGTCGCCCACAATCCGGGCATGGAGGTGTTTGAATTCCGTCTGATCCAGCACCCCATAGGTCGCCTTGGTCATGGTGTCCTTGGCAACGTTCATTTCTGCGGTGGAGGCAAGCTCGGAGAAATCGCAGGGAATCTGGATGGCCATAAAGCGGCTGTCACGGCTCACCATGGAATCCAGATAAATCTCTTTTTTGGCGATGATGGAACGCCAGCGGTTGCCCTCTTCAATGGTTTCAGGCAGTTCGTCGCCAATGCGCTTGATGATAAGCTCGTCATCTTCGCCGGTAAGGATTTCTGCGGTGGTGAGACTGCGGATTTTTACCGCGTGGGGAACCTTTTCTTCCAGGGCTTCAGAGAGTTTGAGGTTTTCTTCCAGGGTTTTGGGGCTAAAGGCGTCTTTGACTTCGTATATAATGTAGATAAAGGTATCCTCACCAAACACCTTTTTAAAGCTCTTGTACTGCCGCATGTTCGGGTCATCCTGCACAAAGTATGACTCGAAGGAATTGTCCACCTTCATATAATTTGACATGGTGTAAACGGACAGCCCCGAAAGGATCAGGATAAGCAGTATCACGAACCAACGAAACCGGATCACCTGGTCGGCCAGTTCGGAAAAGAAACCATGGAATTTCACAACAGGTACCTCGATGTTAAATGTAATTCTGCCAAAGTGTATGGCAGGGGGTTGGGGCGTGTCAAGGAATGTGAAAAAATCGACGGCATATGCTCAATTTTTATTGTGTTTTTGCAGGTTCATGGAATAAAGTACCCCTGTAGGGCATTAGTGGTTATAGAATGCATCTGTCACGTAAAACTGTATTGACTTTTAAGTGACCTTGTGTAATCTGAACCCTGCGCCCAAGTGGCGACACGCCTTGTCGGCGGAATACTGAAGGAGGAAATATAATGAACCAAAAGCTCGTCGCATTTGTGACTGCAGCATTTATGATGACCGTATCCATGCTTCTTTCCGGCTGTCCGGCGCCTCCGCCTCCTCCTAAACCCAAGCCCGAGTGCGCCAAGAACGAAGACTGCCCCGAGGGTAAGGAATGCAAGAGCGGCAAATGCGTCAAGGAAAAGCCCAAAGCCGAATGCGCCACTGACGAAGACTGCCCGGATCCGAAAATCTGCCGCAGTGAAAAGTGCGTGTACGAGTGCACCACTGACGACGATTGCGACGAAGGCGAAGCCTGCGAAAACTATCGCTGTGTTGAAGCCAAAATCGTCTGCGACGCCCCCACGGTATTCTTTGATTTCGATCAGTACTATCTGACCAGCGAAGGTCAGGACGATCTGCGCCCCTTTGCCAAGTGCCTGCAAAAAATGTCACCTCCTGCGGTGCGCATTGACGGGTACTGCGACGAGCGTGGCACCGACCAGTACAACCTTGCCCTTGGCGACAAACGCGCCAAAGCGGTCAAGAACTTCCTGGTTGAAATGGGTATTTCCCCCTCGGTTATCTCCGTTGTCTCCTATGGTGAGGAATACAGCAGCCGCTGCTCCTCGGAAGACTGCTGGAGCAAGGACCGTAAGGGAGTAATCAAAATTGAAGAGAAGTAATGGACTCAACGGTATTCCGGCGGATGCTTCGAAAGGAGTATCCGCCTTTTTTATACGCATGAGCCTGCTGGCTCTTGTTGTTTCGCTGTTGCCTGCCTGTGTCACCGTCAAGCAGGGCGACCAGATGCGCGGCGATATCAAATCCAACATGATCATGCTGGAAGCCAACCGGGAAGAAACCCAAAAGCTAGAAAAGCAGCTTAAAACCCTGAATGAGGGCCTGGATCTGCTGGACAGCCGTTTTGAGGAATATCTGAATATCTCCCGGGAAAAGGCCGCCGGCACCAGCGTAACCCTGGATCAGTTCAAACACGAAATTCAGCGTTTGCAGGGCCTTATCGAGCAGGTGCGCTACGAGCTGGATGTCAGCCGCCGGACCTACGAGGAAAAGCTGGCCCAGTGCGGCAAAGCCGCCGCAAAGCAGGACACGGGCACAACCGTAACCCCGCCGGATACTCCTAAAACCGACCCCAAGGAAAAGACCACGGTTCCGGTGCCGGAAATCACCAAAGACCGGGACGGTAATCCCAAGGATAAAAAGGAACATTTCCGCTATGCCCGCAAACTGCTTAAATCCGGCAAGGAGTATGTGGCAGGACGCAAATCCATGCGGACCTTTTTGAAGCGTTACCATAAAGACCGCCTGGCAGATGACGGGCTGTATCTTATCGGTAAAAGTTTTTACGCTGAGCGACGCTACAACGAAGCCATTGCTGAATTCCAGGGTGTGCTGGATACCTATCCCAAGGGCGATATGGTTCATCACGCAACCTTTATGCTGGGTGAATGCTTTGTGGGTCTTGGCCTGAAAAGCGATGCAAAGGTGTTCTACCTTCAGGTCAAGGAAGCCTCGAAGAACAAAAGCCTGCGGAAAAAAGCCGAAAAGCGGTTGAAAAACCTGCAGTAGCCGAAGCGCTGTATCCTTTAGTACAGGAGAATCACATGAGCCATAAACATGTAATCGGTGTGCTTGGAGGAACCGGATTCTATGACATCGAAGGATTCACCAAAGTGGAATCCCGGCGCATCGAAACTCCCTATGGCGAAGCCAGCGACGAATTTATCATCACCGAAACCGATGACGCCCGGGTGGTGTTTTTACCGCGTCACGGCAAAGGACACCGCTTTACACCGACGGACATCAACTACCGGGCCAATATCTACGGCATGAAGGTGCTGGGGGTTGACTGGCTGATCTCAGTGTCCGCAGTGGGATCGTTGCGGGAACACCTCAAGCCCGGTCACATTGCCATTGCCGACCAGTTTTTTGATCGTACCAAGGGTATCCGCAAATGCACGTTTTTTGGAAACGGCGTTGTGGGCCATGCCATGTTTGCAGATCCCGTAAGTCCGGCTCTGTCGGATATGATCCATGAGGCAGCCACAGGTATTGACGGTGTGACGGTTCATAAGGGCGGCACCTATGTGTGCATGGAAGGCCCTCAGTTCAGCACCAGGGCGGAAAGCCATTTTTATCGTTCCATTGGCGCGGATCTTATCGGCATGACCAACCTGACGGAAGCCAAGCTGGCCCGGGAGGCGGGTATTCATTATGCCTCCATGTGCCTGGTAACGGATTATGACTGCTGGCGCAGCGGCGAGGACGATGTTGACGTTGCGGATATTCTGGCGGTCATGCGGCAGAACGTGGCCAATGCCAAGGCCATTGTAAAGGCAACGGTGCAAAGCATTGTTCAGCGTAACGCAACACCAAAAGAACTGCCGGTGATGATTGTCACGGCGCCGGATGCCATGAACCCCGAAACCGTGGAACATCTGCGGCCGATCATGGGAAAATACCTGCCCTGACGGGTTTGATCATACAGAAACAAAAAACGGGACGCCCTGGGCGTCCCGTTTTTGCGTATACAGTGTAATGTTTTTTAGTCCGGCAGATCTTCCTGGCAGCATTCGCCCTTGGTGGCAAACCCCATTTTAACCAGTTCGGGGCCAAGGTTGTTCACCATTTCTTCCAGTTCATCAATGAACTTGCGTCCGGCGGTGCTGAAGATTTTGTCCTTGCGGTAGATCATGCAAATGGGGCGCTTCATGTTGGCATCGGTGAATTTGATGGCCTTCAGAGTGCCGTTGCTGATTTCCCGCTGCACCGAGGGCAGCGGCACAATGGCCACACCGGCGTCAATTTCAACAGCGCCCTTGATGGTTTCGACATTGTCGAATTCCATGGCGATATCGGGTTTGACGCTGTGCTTGCGCAGCTGCTTGTCAATATATTTGCGGGTGGGGATGCTGTGCTCAAATGCCACAAAGGGGACACCCTTGAGGTCTTCAAGTTTGACTTTCTTTTTGGATGCCAGGGCATGCCCGGGATGGGTAATCAGAACCATCTGATCGCTGAACAGGGCGTTGGTTTCCACCAGTCGCCGGTCTTTGCCCGGGATGGCCACGATACCGATGTCGCTCATGTTGGCGCAGACGTCATCATAAATGCGCGGGGCGCGGGCGTATTCGATATGCACGTTGACATTGGGGTACTTCCGCAGGAATTCCTTGATGAAGTAGGGCATTTCATGCAGACCGATGGAGTAGATGACCGAAATTTTAACCGTACCGCCGATGACATTGGTGTCTTCGGTCAGAGAACGTTCAAGCTGGTAGTAGCGGTCGAGAATATCACGGCAGCCTTTGTAAAAAATCTTTCCGCCTTCGGTGGGTTGCAGGGTGCGAACACCGCGTTCGACCAGCCGTTTTTCAAAGCGTTCTTCAAGCTGCTTTATCTGCTGGCTTACCGCCGACTGGGATAAATAGTTGAGCTTTGCTGTTTTGGAGAAACTTTTGGTTTCGATAAGATCACAGAAGATTTTCAGGGTCTCGATATGCATGGGCTACTCTCCATCAGTCAATTCGCTCGATGTCTTCGGGATATGTTCGGGCGAGTTCTGCATAAATGTCTTTAAAGCCGCTCCAGGTGTGTTGCCATTCTTCCGAAACCGTGCCGATAACTTTGGCGGGAACGCCAACGGCAATGGATTTGGGAGGAATTTCCTGCTTGTTCTTTACCAGTGCGGCTTCCCCAACCGCCGCCCATGAGCCAACTACGGCCCAGTCACTCACCACAGCCCCCATGCCGATGACTGCGCCGTCGTCGATCAGATTCGGGGTGTGGATGATGGCGCCATGTCCAAGGGTGACATTGTTGCCGATGGTTGCCGTGCCGTCGGGACGGGCATGTATGACAACGTTTTCCTCGACAGCAGTATTGTCACCTATGACAATGCGCCCGTAATCACCGCGGACAACGGCACCGGGACCAACGTAGCAATTGTTGCCCAACTGTACGTTGCCCAGCACCGTTGCGGTTTCCGCGATGTAGCAATTCATGCCGATGTTCGGTTCAGTTCCTTTGTAGCGGTATACGGCCATGGCTGACTCCTTCAGTCACTGCCGCACCGCCCACGCATGGTGAAAGATCAAGCGTCGTAGTACAGCAGCATCTCGTGGGGATGCGGACGGTTACGGACCTGATTGAATTCTTTCGTCATTTTGTAGTCGATCCAGGCTTCGATGAGATCCTTGGTGAATACATCGCCTTCCAGCAGGAATTCGTAATCTTCCTTCAGGGCCAGCATTGCCTCTTCCAGGCTTTCGGGTACCCGGGAGATTTTGCTGCGCACTTCTTCTGAGGCGTGTTCGATGTTTTCATCGATGGGGCCCCAGCCGTTGGCGACCGGGTCGATCTTGTTGCGGATGCCGTCGAGTCCTGCCATCAACTGTGCGGTCATGGCCAGATACAGGTTGCAGGTGCCATCGGGGGGACGGAACTCGAAGCGCAACTGATCCGGACCTTTGGCGTAGCGCGGAATGCGGATTGCCGCAGAGCGGTTGGCCAGGCCAAAGAACAACTGGGTCGGGGCTTCAAAGCCGGGAACCAGGCGTTTGTAGCTGTTGGTGGAGGGGTTGGTAAATGCCAGCAGAGCACGACCGTGCTTCAGAATGCCGCCGATGTAATACAGGGCGGTCTGGCTTAATTCGGCATAGCCTTCCTTGTCGTAGAACAGATTTTCTCCGCCTTTGCGAAGCACCTGATGGAAGTGCATGCCGTTGCCTGCCTCATAGAACAGGGGTTTGGGCATGAAGGTGGCGGTTTTGCCGTGTTTTTTGGCGATCATCTTGATGATGTACTTGATACGGGTGCCGATGTCACCGGCCTGGGTCAGCGGGTTAAAGCCGATTTCGATTTCGCTTTGACCGGTGCTGCCCACTTCGTGGTGGTGATAGCGCACATCTACGCCCATGGCTTCGATGCGGGATGCCATTTCGGAACGAATGTTGAAATAGGCGTCCTGCGGCATGCAGGCATGGTAACCGCTCTGGTGGGGAATCTTGTGTCCCAGCTTGTCGCTGTTTTCCGGGTTGGCGAACCATCCGGCTTCCTGGGATTCGATCATATAGGATGCACAGTTTTCACCTTCATCAAACTGCACACTGTCGAACATATGAAATTCGAATTCCGGACTCCACAGCGATTCATCCGCAATGCCGAGTTCCCGCATGTACGCTTCGGCCCGGCGGGCGACAAAGCGGGGATCCCGTGAATAATCAGCCAGGGAATCAGCCTCCTTGATGTCACACAGTAAACTCAATGTTGCGCGATCCCAAAATCCGTCGATCATGGCAGTCGAAGGATCAGGCACCAAAGTCATATCCCCGGAATTTACTTTTTTAAAGCCCGGCACTGATGAACCGTCGAAGGGAACACCTTTTTCAAAGGTGTCGGCGGTAAGACGACCGGCGGGAATAGTGATGTGATGCATTCGACCGATGAGACTGGAAAATTTCAGGTCAACCATTTCAAATTGACCGTTTCGGGCCATTTCGAGAAGTGCGCTGACGCTTTTCTCCATGATACTACTCCTTGTTAAGAGAACAGAAATACTACGGAAATTTTTAGTATCAGTAATTCTAATAGAAATCAACCTTTTTTCGCCAAATGATGTATAAAAATATCATACATTAGGGCCCCTGATGGAAATGTCAGTAAAAGCAGGATGTTGCGAAAAGGAAAAAAAGTGCCTAGCTGTCGAGGATACGTCGGATTTGCCGTGCCAGTTTCTCCAGGTCATAGGGTTTTTCAATAAAGGGAGTGGCAGCTTCCCGTGCATCAGGATCATCGGCAATCATGTCGTGGGCATAGCCCGATGCAAAGAGGATTCTGGTATTGGGACATGTTGCCCGGATATGGGACGCCAGCTCCGGTCCGTTCATATGGGGCATAATGATATCGGTAAAGACCAGATCTATTTCCGGATGCCGACGGGTCCAGATATCCAGCGCTTCCTTGCCATCGCAGGCTTCGATAACCGCATAACCCAGGTGAGACAGCAGACGTTCAGTCAATTCCCGGACCATCGCCTCGTCTTCCACCAGTAAAATGGTTTCTTTACCGGTGGGGGTTTCTGCTTCCGCCGGGGGTTCGCATGGTACTTCTGTGGTTTCGTACACCCGGGGAAAGAGAATTTTAAAGATGGTTCCGGCTTTCGGTTCGCTGTATACATTGATATGAGCCGAGTGCTGCTGCACAATGCCATAGACCGTTGACAAGCCCAGTCCTGTGCCCCGTCCTTCTTCCTTGGTGGTAAAGAAGGGGTCAAAGATGCGTTGCTGAATGGCAGGATCAATACCGGTACCGGTATCGCTTACGCTCAACTGGACATAATGGCCCGGCTCAACACCGGCGTGGGTCTGACCGTAGTGGGCATCAAGGGAGATGTTTTCCAGGCGCAGTATCAGTTTGCCGCCGTCGGGCATGGCATCCCGGGCGTTAACGGCAAGGTTAACGATTACCTGTTCAATGCTTCCGGTATCGGCTTTGATACAGCCGGTGTCCGGTGCAATATCCGTCACCAGTTCAATATCCGCTCCCAACAGAGGGGAGAGCATTGAACGCAGAGAGTTGATGATTTCCCTGAGGCAGGTTATTTTCAACTCGATAACCTGTTTACGGCTAAAGGCAAGCAGCTGACGCACCAGGTTGGCGGCCCGGCCGGTGGCTTTTTCAATTTCCTGTAGACATGCTGCCGGCGAATTTCCGTTGTCCATGGCAAGGGTCGCCATGGTGGTGTTGCCGCTTATGGTGGTAAGCAGATTGTTGAAATCGTGGGCTACACCCCCGGCCAGCCTGCCGATGGCCTCCATTTTTTGAGCCTGCAGCAGTTGCTCTTCCAGCCGCTTTTGCTCCTCCTGGCTGCGTTTGCGTTCTGCGATTTCCTTTTGTAGCGCTCTGTTGGTGGTAATAAGCTCGGCGGAACGCTCCTGCACAAGCTCCTCCAGATGATACCGGTACTTGCTCAATTCTTCCTGCGCCGTTCGTGTGGCGGTGATATCGCGGCCCAAAGAAATTTGGGCAAATGCTTCTCCGTCATTATCCACCAAAGACCGGGCGTGCCAGGAAATAATTGCCTCATGTCCGTATTTTGTTGTGAGGGTGGTTTCAAAACCCTCCACCGACAGGTTGCCCTCGATAATACCTTTGGTTCTGGCTACCACGGTTTCGTAGTGTTGCTCATCGGGATACAGCCAGCGCCATATTTTGTCATGGCCCACAACCTCATCCCGTGTGTATCCGCTGATGTGTTCCGCTGCTTTGTTCCATACAAGAATGGTGCCGTTGCAATCACTGACACTTAACCAGACATTGGCATTGTCGATAATGCTTTGCTGGAACTGTGTGAGACGGTGGATTTCAAGATCCGCTTTTTTGCGGGCAGTGATATCCCGGGAAGCCCCCAGCAGTCCCGTGGCTTCCCCTGCCTCGTTGCGTAAAAAGGTTGCGGTAAATTCCACCCATACCGTGCCCCCGTCCTTGTGGTATTGTTCCACCTCAAGGGTTCGGGCCCGTTCCGGGTTGCCATCAGACAGGGTTTCCCGGGACAGTTCCTCCATAAGGATGGGAATGGCGTATTCAATGGAGTGGGGTAAAAGAACATCTTCCACCGACATGGACACCATTTCCTCGCCGGAAAAGCCGCTGAGACGTTTCATGGAGGGGCTGACATAGGTGTAGTTCAGGTTGAGGTCCATCAGCCACAAAACGTCCTGGACGTTCTCGGTCATGATTTTATAAATATGCTGACTTTCCGCCAGCATCTGTTCCGTCTTTTTCCGCTTGCTGATATCCCTGGTTACCCCGAGAATGCCGGTGACCATTCCGCTGGCATCGCGGATGGGCTGTATGATGGATTCTGTCCACACGGTGCTGCCGTCTTTTTTGTACTGCTCAAATTCGTCCACAATGTGCCAGTAGGGTGATGTGTCGCCGGTGCCGTCCAGTTGTTTGGGCAGTTCCCGGGAAAATATGCCAATGGCTCTTTTGTAGGATTCCGGTGTCAGGATATCCTCCATAGTGTGGGAGAGGGCATCCTCCGGGCTGTACCCCCGCAGTTGCTGCACCGACGGACTGACAAAGGTGAAATTCAGATCCAGGTCAGTGGTCCATATGACATCGGAGATATGTTCCGCCAAAAGCCGGTATTTGTTTTCGCTTTCCCGCAGGGTTAAGCGATCGGTAATATCCCGGGTAATGCCTGTGATGCCATCGGGGGCGCCATTGGCATCCCGGGTAAAGGCAACGGTGACTTCGGTGTGGATTATTGAGCCGTCTCTGCAATATTCCTCAAGTTCTACGGTCTTGATGCGGTTGGGGTCTGCTACGGATGTTTCCCTGGCAAGCTCTTCCTTCAATGCCGTGCGGAGTATGTCCATGCTTTCCGGGGTAACATTGTCTTCGGTTGGCATGTCCATGATTTCCCGGGCGGAAAATCCCCTGATTTTTTCAATTGCCGGGCTCAGGTATTGGTACTTGAGGTTCAGGTCCATGGTCCAGAAGGCTTCCGAACTGGCAGAGCATACAAGGTCGTAGGCGGATCGTATCCGGTGGTGTGCCTGAACCCGGTCATGCAGAACTTCATTTTCGCTTCGCAGTTGCTCTATGGTGTCCTGCTGCTGCTTCACAAGAGCGGATAGTTTTTTAATATCTTCACTCATAGGTATCTCATGTCTATGTTCGTAATCAGGCATCTTTGATCGGTGGCATACGATTTATTACAGGTATTGTTGACATCTATTGTCAGGCAATCCCTTGGCCTTGATGATTCCCGGATTTGTTCCCTGTGGCGGAATTATATGACGCAGCCGTGAAAAAAGGCAACTTTTCTTTTACACAGGCCGGGTTTTCCAGTATTCTGTATAAGATATAGGAGGTCGCAGTTATGAAGCATTGCGTCAAAGGACTTGTTTATATTGGGCTGTTCGCCGTTTTAACCGCGTTTTTCCCCGGTTGTAATTCCAGCGAAGAACCCGAGGGCAATCTCTCGTGCGTGGTTACCCGCAGCTGTCCGTCGGGATACCACTGCCACGCGGAAAGCGGTGTGTGCATTAAAGATACCCCGTGCGATCTGTGCGACGCTGCCTCTGAAATATGTGTTGACGAAACCTGTCTGAAACGCTGTCAGACAAGTTCCGACTGTCCGGTAAACCACTACTGCGATCTTTCTCTGAATGCCTGCAAGCCAACCGCCGTTGATGGCGACAATGATACCGACGGGGATGCAGTGGAGACTGCTGAACCGGAAGAAGAGGTGGATTTGGGGCCCTGCGCATCCTGTGGCGGTAACGAAGTGTGTTATCTGGCTCCGGACGCAGAGGAAGAGGGCTGTCTTAAACGTTGTAACCCTTATGATCCCCAGTGCG
>Ga0070728_10001792_pt1 | contig 29836 bp, 46 predicted proteins | sample tdDd471_FD_66723 | JGI IMG/M metagenome (GOLD analysis project Ga0070728, IMG submission 66723) | Marine sediment microbial communities from the Atlantic coast under amendment with organic carbon and nitrate - tdDd47.1 | ecosystem: Environmental > Aquatic > Marine > Coastal > Sediment | place...
GAGCGGCGGGAACGGGATCGCGCCGGAGCGCGTGTTCTGACAGCCCCAGGGCTGCCCGGTCTGACGGCGCCTGGCGAGGTGCCAGTAGCGCCGCTCGGTGTGTGTGGTGGCCTGCATGACCCATACTATGAAGTCACCTTTCTAAAGATGCAAGTGGGCTTGTGAGTTTTTTTTCGCCATGGCCCGGGCGAAGTCGCAGGTATATGGTCTTCTCCCGCTCATGCTGGACGAAGACATGGACGCCGCGGCGGCGGCGCTGCTGATGCTCAACGGCCGAGAGCCGCCCGTCGACCCGTGGGCGCTGGCCAGTTCCATGGGCTTCACCGTGCTCGACAAGCCGGGGCCCGCGTCGACGGTCGGCGTCTACATGAGCGTGGACGGGGGGATGCCCATCGAGCGCCAGCGCTTCGACCTTGCGCACGAGCTCGGACACATCGCTGCATGGGAAACGGGGCTCGACGCGAAGGACTGCCGGATGGCCAGCGCCATCGCCGCGGCCCTCCTCATCCCCGACCCCGCGATCAAGCGCGACCTATCACGCACCATGTGGGACCTCGCCGAGCTCGTGCCCGCCTACGGCGTGAGCTGGGAGGTGATGGCGCGGCGACTTCCGAGGGTGGTTCCGTGCGTCTCCACGATCGTCGACAATGGTCGCGTGCGATGGCGTCAGCGGTCGCCCTGGCTATCTGGCCCACTGCGACCCGCGCCGCACCGACTCGAGCCGTGGGAGCGCCGCCTTGTCGACGCTGCCCTGGCGAGCGGCGAGCACTGCTACGCCGCGAATCTCGTATCGGCGTACGTCGTGCGTCGCCAGGGATGGGATCGCGTGGTGCTGGTGTCGGGAGTTGAGGAGTGGGAGGCGCTCACGCGCATCCCCGACGCCGCTAGTCGGTTGCCGCTCGCACTCGCTCAGCCAGCGTAGCGAGCTCTAGATACGCCTTGGCGTCGGGCGTGCCGCCGAAGCGGCCGAAGGGGTCGCCTTTGAGGCCCTCGACGATCTCGGGCGGAAAGAGGTGTCCGAAGGCCGCCACAAACTCGTGATAGGCCGGTGGGCTCTCATCGCTGTCAATGGGGTCGCCGGTGCCGGTCTGAATCCAGCGCATGGCGATGCCGGTGCAGTCCGAGATCCGCTTCAGGTTGGTCGCGTTGGGCGCGTACTCGTCCTTCGTCCACGAGTTCACGGTCGGCCAGGAGACGCCGACGCGCTCGGCGAGTTGGGTCTTGTTCAGCCCGGCGTACTGCATCGCCGCGAGGATGCGCTGCCCGATCGTACGTCCAACAAGGGCCACCATATCCGTCACGTAACCGGACTGGGGTAGCGGCGTCATCGGAAGCCAGCCTCTTTTTTCGCTTGCGCCCTTCTAAAGGTAGCTTTAGAGTGCCCCCCATGAAGCTCGCGGACTATGTAGAGCGAGAGGGGCGCGGCGCCATCGCCCGCATTTCTCGCGAATCTGGCGTCTCCTACACGACCGTTCACGCCATCGCGCGCCACGGTCAGACGCTCTCCCGGTACGACCTGGCGAAGCAGATCAGCGACGCGACCGGGGGAGCGGTGACCGTGGAGGACCTCTGCGAAGAGGAGGCCGCGTGATGGTCTGGCAGGACCGGCATGACGTGACTGTCGGGCGGACCCCTCTCGCGGGGGAGTTGGCGTGACCCGCACCGAAGCAACCGCACGGGTGCGCAGGGAGTGCGCGCGGGCCGGCCTGGCTCGCCACGTCGAGCGCTGCCGCCACGAGCACGGGCTGACGCAGGCGCAGTGCGCCGCGACGCTGGGCATCAGCGCGAGCCGCTGGGGCTACCTGGAGGACCCCGACCACAAAGCGGCGATCTCGGTCGCCGACGTCGAGGCCCTCGGCGAGGTGTACCCCGACATGGCGCGCGACCTCATGGCGCGCGTGGTCGAGTCGCTGGGGCTGCGCGTGGTCGACGCCGAGCAGGCCAGCGAGGTGTACGACGACATGGCCGCGGCGGGGCGCGTGGGTGCGCTCGCTGGCCGCGTGATGGGCATGCTCGCCGAGGCGCTGGCGGATCGGCTGCTGGACCGCGGCGAAGCGGCGGCGTTGGAGCCGGTGCTGGCCGAGCTCGAGGCGCACACCGCGAGCCTGCGCGCTCGGGTGGGCGAGGCGGTGGCGAGCGGCGTGGACGCGGAGCGGCGGCTGACGGCTGTCGATGGAGGTGCGCGGTGAGTGATCAGCTCAGATGGGAAAGCCGAGGGGATCGGCTCCACTTCACGGCATGCAAGCGCTTCCGCGTGCAAATGCACGGCGACGGGTGGCTGGCCGTCCGAGAGCGAGACAGGCGGCACGACGTCCTGCCCACGCTGTCCGACGCAAAGCGGTGGTGCGAGCAGATCGCGAAGTGTGCCGCATGACCATCGCCGAACGCGTGCGCGTCGTCTCCACGGGCGACGGGTGGCTAGTGCAAGCGGTGCTCGACCCGCAGGGCGAGCCGGTCTGCGGCGGCTTCCACCGTCACGAGTCGACCGCCGTCCTCGAAGCGCGGCGCGCTCGTCGGGCGCTGCGGCAGCCGCAGGCGCTGGCGCATCTGCGGCGGCTCGCCGGCTAACCAAGTTCGGCCGGCTTCGCGCCGGCCCTCAATCAACCCAACGACCGACCCACCAACCCAAGGACCGACCCCATGGCATTCGACCTCTCATCCATCTCTTCCACGAAACAGGGCAAGCCTCCGCGCGTGATCGTCTACGGCGAGCACGGGCTGGGTAAGACCACCTTCGCGGCCGGTGCCCCGGCGCCGATCTTCATCCCGACCGAGGACGGCCTGGACAGCATCGACGCCAAGGCGTTCCCGCTCTGCCAGTCCTACGAGGACATTCTCAGCGCGATCGGCACGCTCTACAACGAGCCGCACGACTTCCGCACGGCGGTCCTCGACTCCCTCGATTGGGCCGAGGCGCTCATCGCCAAGAAGGTCGAGGCCGAGTTCAGCGAAGCGGACCGCAGCTATGGCAAGGACCGCTCGCTCATCGCGAACTTCATGCGCGAGATGCTCGAGGGCCTGAACGCCCTTCGGCTCGACCGCGGCATGGCGATCGTCCTGACGGCGCACTGCGAGATCCGCAAGTTCGACGACCCCACCGGCGACTCCTACGACCGCTTCGAGCTCAAGCTCAGCAAGCACTGCAAGCCGCTCGTGCAGGAGTGGGCCGATGTCGTCGGCTTCACCCAGATCAAGGCCATCGTCCGCAAGGAGGACGCCGGCTTCAACAAGAAGCGCGGGCGCGCGATCGACCAGGGCGAGCGCGTGCTCCGCACCGAGCCGGCCGCCGCCTACGACGCGAAGAACCGTTACGGGCTTCCGCCCGAGCTGCCGCTGCTGTGGTCGGCGTTCGCCGATTCGTTGTCGGAGGCCGGGTAATGCCTACCGCCCTCGACCGCTTCATGGCGAAGGTCCAGCCCGAGCCGAACACCGGCTGTTGGCTGTGGGACGGCGCCCTGATGAACAGTGGCTATGGCGCGTTCCGCTTCCGTGGTGGCACTCATACGGCGCACCGGGTCAGCTGGACCCTCCATCGCGGCGAGATTCCCGAGGGCGACGGCTACCACGGCACATGCGTCCTGCATCGGTGCGACGTCCGATGCTGCGTCAACCCTGACCACCTCTTCCTCGGAACGAACGAGGACAACGTCCACGACATGTTTGCCAAGGGCAGGCAGTCGCGAGGCCACCACCCGCGTGGTGAGCGTCACAGCCAGTCTCGCCTGACGCGAGGCGAGGTTCTCCAGATCGTTCGCCGACGACGCGCCGGTGAGACCGGCGTGTCTGTGGCCAAAGACTTCGCGGTCACGCCCTCGGCGGTCGGCCGAATCATGACCGGCCGCGCATGGTCGCACGTGACCGGCATTCCGAAGCCATAGCCAACCCAACAACCAACCGACCAACCCACCAACCCAAGAAAGAAAAGACAATGAGACTAGACGGATTCAACGCAGAAGAGATCCAGCCCGACAGCTTCGATGCCCTCCCGGCCGGCTGGTACGAGGTGATGATCGTCGAGAGCGAGAACAAGGAGACGAAGGCCGGCACCGGCTCGTATCTCCAGCTCACCCTCGAGGTCGTCAGCGGGGAGCACAGGGGGCGCAAGCTCTGGGACCGGCTCAATCTCGACAACCCGAATAGCACCGCGGTCGAGATCGCCCAGAAGACGCTCAGCGCCATCTGTCGCGCGGTCGGCGTGCTGCGTCCCCAAGACTCGGCCGAGCTCCACGACAAGCTCATGCTCGCGAAGGTCATCTCCAAGAAGTACGAGGGCGAGGACCGGAACGAGATCAAGGGGTACAAGGAGGCCGGGGCCAAGGCGCCCGCCGCGAGCCGGGGTGCGTCGTCCGACGTGCCCGCCTGGAAGCGGGGCGCCTGATCGGTGGCTGCGCTCCCTCCCACCTCTAGCCCCACGGTCGACGCGATTTTCGCGGCGTACGTGGACCGCGAGCGCCAGGCGCCGCGCCGGGTTCATCTCGGCGCGAGTCGCATCGGGCACGAGTGCGGGCGAGCCCTCTGGTACGAGTACCGGTGGGCGCTGCGGCCGGAGTGGGAGGGGCGCATGCTGCGCCTCTTCGAGTCGGGGCACCGCGAAGAAGCGCGGGTGATCTCGAACCTTCGACGGATCGGCGTGACTGTCGACGAGAAGGACGCGACCGGTAAGCAATATCGGTTTGGCCTGTTCGGCGAGCACTTCGGCGGCTCAATGGATGGCGCCCTCCTCGGGCTGCTCGAGGCCCCGAAGACCTGGCACGTCTTCGAGGGCAAGACGATGAACACCAAGGCGTTCGAGAAGCTGCGCAAGTCGGCTGTCTTGAACCACTCCATGGTTGCCGAGTCCGGGGGCGTGCGCGAGGTGAAGCCTCAGCACTACGCCCAGATGCAGATCTACATGGGGCTGTCCGGCATGACGCGGGCGGCCTACTTCGCCGTCTGCAAGGAGACCGACGCGATCTACTATGAGCGCGTCCACTTCAAGCGCGCGGTCTTCGAGCGGCTGGTGGGTCGAGCCGAGCAGGTGCTCAAGGCAACCGAGCCGCTGACCCGGATCAGCAGCGACCCCATGCGCCCGCCGTGCGTGTGGTGCGACTTCCGCGAGCTCTGCCAGGTCTCAGACTTCGACGAGCCGCGGACCGCGGACGTGAGCTGCCGGACCTGCGTCCACGCGACGCCCATCCTCGAAGGCGAGGGCGCGCGGTGGCGGTGCGAGCACCACGACAAGCCGCTGACCCCGCAGGCCCAGGCGCGCGCCTGCGACGAGCACCTGTTCATTCCCGCGCTCGTGCCGGCCGGCGAGCCGGTGGACGCGGGGGACGGCTGGGTCGCCTACAAGAAGCGCGACGGGCGCGTCTTCCTGAACGTCGCGGCGTCCGGCTTCCCGGCCAAGGACGCGCCGCACTACGCGAGCGACGACCTGTCGAAGCTGCCGGCGTCCGCGCTCGGCGTGACCGATCTGGCCGAGGTCGCCGAGTGACCTACCAACTCCGCGACTACCAGCGCCAGGCCGTTGACGGGCTGTGGCGCTACTTCGAGACGAAGACCGGCAACCCGCTGGTCGTCCTACCGACGGGCTCGGGCAAGAGCCTGGTGCAGGCCGCGTTCATCCAAGAGGTGCGCGAGCGCTACCCGAGCGAGCGGATCCTGGTGCTCTCGCACGTCAAGGAGATCGTGCTGCAGAACGCGCGCAAGCTCGATGCGCTGCTCCCGCCCGGCACCGTGGGCGTCTACTCGGCGGGGCTCGGGAGTCGGGACCTCGGGTTCCCGGTGACGGTCGCCGGCATCCAGAGCGTGGCCCACCGCGCCGACGACCTCGGTCCCATCGACCTGGTGATCGTCGACGAGGCGCACTTGGTGCCGCCGAGCGGCGAGGGTCGCTACCGAACGCTGCTCGGCATCCTCACCGAGCGGAACCCGCACCTCAAGGTGATCGGCCTGAGCGCCACGCCCTACCGCCTCAAGAGCGGACTGCTCCACCGGGGCGAGGGGCGTTTGTTCACCGACATCGCGGTCGACGTCCCGGTCGGCGAGCTGATCGCCAAGGGCTACCTCAGCCCGCTGCGCAGTAAGGGCGGGCACGCGCGGGCGGACGTATCCGGCGTGAAGACGCGTGGCGGCGAGTTCGTCAAGGGCGAGCTCGAGCGGGCCGTGAACCATGGCGAGCTCATCGAGGCGGCGCTGGATGAGGTCGAGCGCTTCGCACACGACCGACGCTCGTGGATCGTCTTCTGCGCGGGCGTGGCCCACGCCAAGGCGGTCACCCTCTCGCTCCAGCGGCGGGGCATCTCGGCCGCGTGCGTGACCGGCAAGACCAAGCGACGCGAGCGGGACCTGGTCCTCGAGCGCTTCAAGGCGGGGCGCCTCCGCGCAGTCGTCAACGTGGATGTGCTGACGATCGGCTTCGATGCGCCGGGCGTCGACTGCGTGGTGATGCTGCGCCCGACGCAGAGCGCCGGCCTCTACGTCCAGATGCTCGGGCGCGGGATGCGGATCGCGCCGGGCAAGGCGGACTGCCTGGTCCTCGACTTCGCCGGCAACGTCGAGCGCCACGGGCCGGTCGATGACGTCCAGGTCACCGACGGTCCGAAGCGCAAGGGTGCCGGGACGGCGCCGGTCAAGCTCTGCCCCGAGTGCGATGAGTACGTGCGCGCCGCCGCTCGCGAGTGCGTCTGCGGCTACCTGTTCGCCGTCGACGCCAGGCCCCCGCACGAGAGCCAGGCGAGTCGCGCCGCGGTGCTCAAGGCGGACCGCAAGCCCGAAGAGGTGTTGGTGGACGGCGTTCGATTCAAGGTCCACCGCAAGCCCGGCAAGCCGCCGAGCCTGCGGGTCGAGTACCAGTGCGGGCTCGCGGTCTATCGCGAGTGGATCTGCCTCGAACACCAGGGCTTCGCGAAGCGCAAGGCGCACGCCTGGTGGAAGCGAATGGCCAAGAGCGACCCCCCGGCGAGCGTGGACGAAGCCATCGCGCGATCGGGTGAGGTCGCGAAACCGAGCGCCATCCTCGTGGCGAAGGATGGGAAATACATGCGGGTCAGCGGGTACCAGTTCGCTCCTGTCGCGGAGGCTGCGGAATGAATCCCTGTCTCGAACGAGCGCTCGAAGCCCTCGAGGCCGGCATCAGCGTGATCCCGGTCAAGCCGGGCGGCAGCAAGGCGCCGGCCATTCCGAACCTTTCGACCTACTTCAAGCGCCACGCGACGCTCGATGAGATCGAAGGCTGGTGGCGCGACCCTCGACGCGGCATCGGGTTCGTGGGCGGGGCCATCTCGGGGCAACTCGAGATCCTCGACTTCGACTCCGAGCAGGTCTTCGCCGACTGGCTCAGCGCGGTCGATGAGTCGGGCCTGGACTCGCTCTATCGGAAGATCGCGGCCGGATACGAGGAACGTACGCCCCGCGGTCGCCACCTGCTCTACTACTGCCCCGAGGCGAAGGCGACCGCGCTCGCCCGTCGGCGGGTCGGCGACGGCTGGAAGGGCTTCATCGAGACCAAGGGCTACGGCGGCTACGGCATCGCCGCTCCTAGCCCCGCGGACGTTCACGAGCTGCGCAAGCCGTACGAGCTCGTCTGCGGCGGCGTGCGCTCGATCGTCACCATCGACGAGGCTGAGCGCCAGGAGCTGTTCCGGGTCGCGCGCATCTTCGACCAGCACCCGCAGGAGGAGGCGGCGCCCCAGGTGTCGGTGCCGGTCGACCTGGACGGCGACCGCCCCGGCGACGACTACAACCGCAAGGTCGGCGTCGATCCGCGGATCCTCAAGTCGAACGGCTGGACCCCGGTCTACCGCAAGGGCGAGATGACGGCGTGGCGCCGGCCCGGCAAGAAGGACCGCGGGATCTCGGCGACCCTGAACTATGACGGCCGCGGCTTCTTCCACGTCTTCACCTCGTCGACCGAGTTCGAGCAGAACAAGAGCCACACCGGCTACCAGGTCTACGCCATCCTTGAGCACGGCGGCGACTGGTCGGCCGCGGCTCGCGCGCTCAAGGCGGACGGCTTCGGCGGGCCCGATCTGCCGACCGTGGACCTGTCGCAGTTCCGCGTGCGCCAGGAAGAGGCGCGCAACGTAGCGCCCGAGCCGACGGCTAAGGGCCGGTTCCCGACGCACCTGCTCGACGTGCCCGGCATGGTCGGCGGGTTCCACAAGTACCTGACTGAGTGCGCTCATCACCCACAGCCGATCCTCGCGCTCGGCGCCGCCATCGCGGCCACCGGGGCGGCGCTGGGGCGCCACGTTCGCAGCGAGACCGACCTGCGCACCAACTTCTACATCGCCGCCCTGGCGGAATCCGGGGGCGGCAAGGAGTGGTTGCGCAAGGGCATCCGCCGCGTGTTCGACGAGGCCGGCCATGGCCGCATGACGGCGGTCGACGGCGTGACCAGCGGGGCGGCCATCAACGGTGTGCTCGAGGAGACCCCGGCATGCCTGCTGATGTTCGACGAGATGGGCCACCTGATCGCCGGACTCAAGCAGGGGAACGAGACCGGGGTGCTCCCGACGCTGATGAAGCTGCACGGCCTCGCCGACGGCATCTACTACGGGCTGACCTACGCCAAGGACCGGCGCACCGGACGCCAGGGCACCGACTACAAGGTCGTCGAGCCCTGCGTCTCGGTCCTCGGGACGAGCGTGCCGCGGAAGTTCTGGGGCGCGTTCACTGGCGACGAGGTCGAGGACGGCTTTCTCAACCGGTTCCTACTGTTCCGGTCCGAGACCCCGCGCCCCGACTACCGGAAGATCAGCGCGAGTGAGAAGGCGGCGCCCGTCGTCCTCGTCGACGCGGTCAAGGCGTGGCGTCAGTGGGGCGCGCCGGGGATCGGCGAGCACGCGGAGGCTGGGGGCGGCGGACCGGGGGCCACGCGGCCCGGCCAGATCGCGGACGTCATGATGACGGGCGAGGCGGCGAACTTGCTCAGCGAGCTCGGCGAGCTGCGGGCTCAGGTCCGGGACCGGATCGAGCTGCTCGAGTCGCGGAACGAGGCGGCCATCGCGACGCTCTACAACCGCGTCCCGGCCCACGCGATCCAACTCGCTCTCGTTCGCGCCGCTGGTCAGGCCGAACCGTGGGAGGGCGAGCTGCCCGAGATCGGCCGGGACGATGCCGAGTGGGGCGCCGAGCTCGCGCTCTACCTGGTCGAGTCGATGGCTGAGGAAGTGGGGGACCACGTGGGTGACAGCGAGCACGAGACGCGGGTGCGCAAGGCGCGCGCCTGGCTTCGGAAGAAGGGCGGGGCGACCAAGTCGGCGTTCACCAGGGCGCACCAGTCATGGAGCCCTCGGGAACGGGACGACGTCCTCAAGAGCCTCGAGGACGGGGGCGAAGTCGAGCGAGCCAAGGTGGCGACCAAGGGTCGGCCGCGGGAGGTCATCCAGTGGAAAGGGTAACGTCACCGCCGAAAACGGCCGAATCCCTCAATGATTTCGGCTTTCTTCATTTCTTCAGTTATTTCTTTCTACCCTATGACGGAGTCGGGGGGTGGGGGTGGCTCGCGTGCGCGAAGAGAGAAAGAAGAGAGGGGAGTAGTATTAATGAAAGAAGGAATACTCTCTCTATTATATATAGTCTTCTCGGGCACTTGCGCCCCGACTTCTTTCCTCACGCCCTTGTTCCGGTAAGCGGAAAGCTGCTGGCGCAGCCCAGTGCGGAGGTCATCCGATGACGCTCCACGCGCACTGCGATTGCTGCCCCAAAACGGCCCCTCTCGCGCCCGGCGACAAGCGGCCCGGGGGATGGGTCATGTGGACCGAGCGGACGGGCTCTGAGGTGCTCTCACGGCATCGCTGCCCCGAGTGCGCCGGAGCCGTCGTCACGTCCCGCGCGCGTCAGACGGTGCGGCGTGGGGACAGGGTGGCACCGGGTGCCAGAACGGAACAGGAGGGGTTGCGATGGTGACGAAGGCAGAGGGACCGGGCTGGGTGCTGTACCTGGGTCGGTGGCAGGACACGCCACTGGCGGACGCGCGGGGCGCCACGGTCTTGACGGACCCGCCCTACACCCGCCGCAACATCCTCGGCTACCGATCGGGATCGGATGTCGACCTCAGCGGCAAGAAGGGCCAGTGGTCGATCCCCTACGCCGAGATCGGCGAGGACGATGCCCGCGAGCTTTCGCAGTGGGCCGCCAGCGCGGCGGCGTGGTGGTACGTCGCGTTCAACGACCACATCGGGTGGCACTGGCTCGAGCAGGGAGCGACCGACGCCGGCCTGCTCACCTTCGCCCCGGTCATCTGGAGCAAGACGAACCCGCCGCCCCGACTGCGCGGCGACGGCCCCGGGTCAGCCTGCGAGCACCTCATGGTGTCCCGCCAGCGCGGGCAACTGCCGGCGGCGCGCTCCGGCCATCGCCCGGGGCACTACCACGGTCCCGGGCAGAACACGCAGAGCAGCGACAAGATCGTCATCGGGCAGAAGCCGTTGTGGCTCATGCAGGCGCTCGTCCGCGACTACTCGCAGCGCGGCGACGTCATCCTGGAACCGTACGCAGGATCGGGCACGACGCTGCTCGCCGCTGTAACGGAGGGGCGCGAGGCCATCGGCGCCGAGGCGGACCCGGACCGGTTCGAGAAGGCGGCCGTCAGGCTCAGCTGTGGGTTCACGAAGTCGTTCGACTTCGGAGGCGCCGCGTGACCCAGCAAGCAGCCGCGGGAGCGGCAGAGGAGGCGAGTGTGGAGGACGACCAAGAGAGGGCCCTCGAGGAGTTCCGGTATGCGGCCAGCCGCTACTGCGAGGCGCCGTCGACGGGCACACGGTACGCGCTGGAGATGGCGGCCGAGGAGTGCCGGCTCCTGGGGCTGGACCCTGAGCGCATCACGCCGACGGGGTACGACCAATGACCCCCACCACCACCCGCGCGCGCGACCACGCCGCCCTGTCACACGCCGAGTGGCTGCGGTGCCAGTCGACGAAGATCCGCCACGCCGCTGCCTCGGGCCCCGGCTGCCACGAGCCGCAGTGGCTCGCCGAGGCTGACCGCCTCGACGCCGCCGCCGACCGCCTCGAAGCGCTGGAGCGGGTGGCTGAGGCGGCTGACGAGGCCGTTGGCGACTGTCGCGACACTGAGGAGCGCGAGCGCCTGTGTGACGCCCTCGACGCCCTCGACGCCCTCGACGCCGGCCAGGAGGTGGAGTGATGGGCAAGCGTAGCCGAGACAAGGGCGCGCGAGGAGAGCGCGAGGCGGCGCGCGCCATGAGCGCGGTCACCGATCTGGTGTGGCGCCGAGGCGTGGGCCAGTCGCGTCACGGCGCGGACGTGCCCGACATCGAGCGCGAGGACGGCGGGCCGGCCCCGTGGGTCGAGGTGAAGCGCGGCAAGCGCACCAACTGGCGCGCCGCAATGAAGCAGGCGGACGAGGCGACCGACGGACGCCCGGTGCTGGTGCTGACGAGAGACGACGGCGGCGAGTGGATCGCGCACATGCGGGTGAGCGACCTGCTGACGAAGGAGGTGGAGTGATGGAGAGCGAAGACGTGAGGCTGTTCGAAGTGCGTCTGCCCGTGGTGGTGGACGAGGAGCGGGGACTTGTCCTCGTGGTCGACCTGGAGCGCGCGACGCACTGGGTGCACCTGACGGACTGCGCGGGCGGCACCGTGTGGGCCAGCGACCTGCAGGAGGCCGACTTATGACCTTCACGATCGACGGCATCGCGCTCGCCGACGACAAGTGCCGAGCGGTGCTGGCGTGGGAGAAGGACCCGTGCGCGTGGCCGTATTGCCTGCGGGTGATGCATGGAAGCGTCGTGCTGCACCCCGAGGGCATCAAGGTCACCCCTGACCTCATCGACCGCATCCGCGACCACGTGATGCCGTGGACGGAGGTGCGCCGCGATGAGGTGGAGCTGGGGGAGGAGTACCGATTTGCTGGCGAGACAGGGCCGACGTACATCGCGGGTTACGACATCGGGTACATACACCTCGATTGGTCGTATGCCGCACGGGAGCCGCTACGATGCGCCGCTCGCGAGCCGGTCATCGTCCGCCGCCCCCGCAAGCCGGCGCTGACGCTGGGGGACTTGGAGCCGGGGCAGCGGTTCGTGCTGCGAGTGATCAGGAGCGCGGACCTCGTCAACACACGCACGAACGACGGATACGTCACGCCCGACTGGGTGCATGTGCCGGCCGTTGATGCGCCCGCCGGCCTCGACACCCCCGTGGAGCTCGTCGATGAGTGACGAACTCACCAGGGAGTCGTGGGCCGATGCCGTGGCCGAGGCGCGCAGGCGCTGGAGCGCGCCGCCGGAACCGCGGGAGATCTACGTTGGGCCGTCTACCCTCGATGAGTTGGGCGCCCCGGCCGAGTGTCCCGAGTGCGGGTGCTCGGCGTGGACGTGGGGCAGCGAGAGGCCGACGCCGCTGGTCTGCGTCGATTGCGGGTGGAGTCGTCGCGATGAGTGACGAGCTGAAGACGCCCGAGCGGTGGGATGATCGCTGGGACGACAAGCCGCACGGTTGGGTGCAGTGGAAGGGTACCAACGTCTGCATGGACTTCCACTGCGACTGTGGGGCCGTCGGGCACGTGGACGGGCTGTTCGCCTACCACATCAAGTGCGGCGCCTGCGGCAAGGTCTGGGAGGTGGACGGGCACGTCTTCCTGCGGGAGCCGGGCGACGACTACAGCGGCGAGTGCACGCTGACGGCAGCGATGGACGACGAGGGGGCGAGTGATGAGTGACGACCGCGTGCGCATCGTCGAGCAGCCTGACGGCGGGTGGCTCGTCTCCATGGTGCTCGACCCCGCGGGCGAGCCCGTCTGCGGCGGCTATCACCGCGACCTCGAGACGGCCGAGGCGGAAGCCGAGCGGGCCGAGGCGAGGGTGAGCGCATGGCGGCAGACGCACCTCGCGCGCTGGTCGGCGGCGCTGCGGGACGCGGATGACGCGATTCACGGGACGTGGCCGGGGGAGCGCTACGGGCTGGGCGAGATCATCCAGCTCGCTGGCGAGATGATGCGGGGGCGCCATGCGGAATGAGCGCTCAGCGGTCGCCGTCGGGTTCTGGGCCGCGCCGTTCGGGGCTCCCAGCAGGGACGTGGTCTTCCCGCTCCCCAACGTGAGGGCTACGCGCGAGGAAAAAATCGCCATCGCCGCGGACCTCGCGCGCCGCTTCCTGCGTTGGGCCGACGAGGGCGTCTTCTCGCGCCCCATCGCTCACGCCCTTCGCGCGGTCACCGCCGACATCGACGGATGCGACCTGACGCGCAACCTGCCCGACCTCCACGCTCACCCCCAGCCCCTCGACCTCGAGGCGGACGACGGTGACGTCGTGAGCCCCGCAGCGGAAGCACCGAGCAGGCACCCGGTCGGCCTCGGCGGACCAGCCGCAGCGGCAGAGGACGGCGAGGATGGGCACGGGGACAGCGTGGCACGGTTTGCGGCGTTCGTCCGCGAGCTGAGTGACGAGGCCCTCAGGGTCTCGCTGGAGTACGCGGAGTGCGAGCGCGCGTGCCCGGCCGAGGTGGTCGACATGCACGGCAGTTGGGCCGAGTTGCGGTGCCTGTGTGCCGCACCCGACGGCGACGACCCGTCCGGGCTTCTTGTCATCGAGCCGTGGGGTGCCGAATGAGCCAGCCGAAGATCCACCGCTGGGACGCCGACCTCGCAGGCGGCCTGGTCCGTGCGCTCTGCGGCCACATGCCGGCCGCCCACATGGCCCGCGGTCCCGAGCGCCAGGACGAGGTGACGTGCAAGGCGTGCCTGCGCAAGCTGGCCGCCGTCCCGTTCGCGCCTGGCGATCTGCAGCGCGACGAGCCATGGGTCGCCCCCGATCCCAAACCCGTCGACCCCGACCGCGTGGTCTGGGCGGACCTGCCCGCCCGCGTCCGGCGCCTGGCCGACGCGCCCAACCAGAGCCGCAGCCGGGGCCGCATGTGGAGCTCGCCCGAGGACGCGGCGCGCTTCGTCGCGGCGCTGCGTGCGGACGGCTACTCGGCGGGGTCGGCGAGCGGTGCGGTCGAGCGCATCGGTCAGGCCGGCACACGGGTGCAGACCTCGGGGCGCGCCGAGAACCGCAGCACGCAGCAGGCCGGCGCGGTCGCGGACGTCGAGGTCGCGGTGAAGCGAGCCACGGCTCGCCTGCGGCTGCCCGAGGGCGTGAGCGTGGAGCTCGCGCTGCGGGTGTGGCGGGACGCCAGGGTCGGCCGCCCGCTGACGGCTCCAGAGTGGGCCGGGCGAACGAGGGAGGAGCGCACACACTTCGTCGTGGACGACACAGCGACGGTGGCGGGGCGCTACGGGCTCGACGCGGGGCTCGTGACGGCGGTCGCGCTCGAGGTGCACCGCGCACTGTACGCGGAGATGCGAGACCGGGGCTTGTGCCCTGGGGGAGGAGTGAGGACGTGAGCAAGGCAATCAAGGTGGGCGACGTGGTGCGCCTAAGGAGCGGTGGGCCCGAGATGGTGGTCGACGTGGTGCGTGACGAAGCCATTGGGTGCAGCTGGTTTCCGAGCGTGGACAACGGCCGCGAGACGATGTTCGAGCGACAGCCCGAGTCAGCGCGGTTTCACGTCAACGCCCTCAGCGTCGTGAAGGCGGCCAAGACGGAGAGCAGTGGCACCGTCTTCATCAACTGCAACGCGCCGCCCTACACGCTGCTGATCGTGGGCATGGATCTGGCCGACTGCGCCGAGGCGACGATCCCCACGGACGTGCCCAGCCGTCGCGAGACGGTGCGCGCCACGATTGGCGAGCCGCTGACCGGGCGACCGGTGGACCGCGTGCTCCACGGGCCGCGGCTCCAGGCGCTGCTCGACCAGGACACGGACGAGGTGCAGCGCGCCCACAACTGGCACCGCGACGTGGTGCTGACGCGGGTGAAGCCGTGAGCGGTGAGGCGAAGGCCCCGAGCATCTTCGACGACCTGCTGACGCCGCCGAAGCGCGCGCAGGCGGTGTTCGTAGCGAACATGGGCATCCGGCCAGGCGCGATCGCGTTCCTGCGCCGCACGCCGGACGGCGCCGAGCTCATCATGACCAGCGGCCACCGGCACGAGCTGGCAATGGACGAGGGCGCCTTCGTTCTTCTCGCCGCCGGGTGGTGGGCCGCTGAGACCGGCACCTCGCTCCCCGAGGCCGGCAAGGTCGTGCATGACGCCATGGAGGCGTACGAGGCGGTCATGCGAGGCGAGTCGTGACCGTCCGCGAACTCATCGAGGCCCTGTCCGACTTTGACCCCGACGCGCTGGTGGTCACCCCGAACGAGGCCGGCGCCGCCAGCGAAATAGCCTGCGCACGGGTCGGCACCTACCACCCGCACGACTGGTGCGTCTTCGTCCCCGAGGGACGCGATCCGGCGGGCGACCCGGCCGTCCCTGCGGTGGAGTTGGCATGACCAACACCACCAAGTTGCGCCGCGTCGCCGATGAGGAGCCGCTCGGCACCGTGGTCGAGGTCCGCGACGACGGCACCGTGCGCATCGCCATGAGCTTCGCGCAGGCGCGCCGAGCCATGGAGGCTGGCATCGAGTTGACCGGACCGTGGGCCGCCATCGCGTGGTTCCTCGGCAAGGAGGGCACGTGACCACCCCCGACGAGTTCCGCCGCGTCTTCCGCGCAGCCTGCGCGGGCGAGCTGCCGCTCACCCTCGGTGAGGACCCGGACCGCTACTGCGGCGTCGTCGACTACGAGGTGGCCGGCTGGCGCTTCGGCGTCTTCTGGGACTGCGGCGACTGGGACTACATCGACTACGTGACGACGCCCGAGGGCCGCCGTTATGAGCTGTGGGACGAGCCGCACCACGGACTCGGTGGGCCCGACGAGTGGGGCGAGCTGGTGGACCTGTGGCCCGAGTGCGACGAGGCGACCGAGGCGCCAACGCGGTCGTGCGCAGCTGGCCGTTTGGCGACGGGTCCCGCGAGCCGGCGCCGTGCAACTGCAGCTGGAAGCCCACGGCGCCGTCCGACCTCAACGAGCGAGGCGAGTCGTGACCGTTCTCGACCGACTCATGGTCGCCCTGTTCGTGTTCCACGCGCTGCGACCCCGACCCACACAAGGAGCCAAGCAGATGACCGAAGATGAGACGTGGCAGCGCCTGACCCACATGAGCGACGCCGAGTGCATGGCGCTGCTCGAATGGGTGATCGCACCGTGGACGCCAGTGCCCGACCGGCTCGACGTGTTCAGCGCGTCGACTGGGCGACACGCTACGAGCGACACGACCGACCCCATGATCCGCTGGGAGAGCGGCGAGGCTATCCACGCGGACATCGAGCGGCTGTTGAACGAGCGGCTGTCGGTGGACTTCCTCGACTCGCGGGAGCGCAAGCGGTGACCCCCCTCGCACTCCTCCACCTCGCCACCGGCACCGCGCCGACCGAGCTCGAGCGCGACGAGCAGGTCGCGCTGGCGTGGTCGCTGGCTGAGGAGCTGACGAGCGTTGGCCTGTGGGACGCGTACGAGCGGCTCCGTCGGACCATGCCGCGAGGCGTCGGGGTCATGGGCTGCGTGGCGCTGGGCACGCTCGCGCTGGCCGCACGGCAGGCGTACCGGGCCGGCGACCGGGAGCGCGTCGCGGCGTGCTTTGGGGTGAGGGGGCGGGGGTGGTGAGCGTGGGCGACAACATCGCCGCGGCGCGGGTTGCTCGCGGAATGAGCCGCGCCGATCTGGCGCGAGCAATCGGGGTGAAGTACCCGAGTGTCTGGCGATACGAGAACGGCAAGAGCACTCCGCGGGCGCCCACCCTGTTCCGAATCGCGGAAGCGCTTGGCACGACCGTCGCCGGCCTCATGAGCGACGAAGGCGCGAGCCACCTCGTCGGCTCACTCTGCCACCGATGCGACGGGTGGGGTGTTATGGGTGAGGGCGACCCGGCGCACGACTTGCCGCCCGAGCCCTCGCGCTGGGAGGTGCAGTTCGAGGACTCGATGGGCGAGCTGGGCTGGTGGCAGTTCCCGGACTTCGAGAGCGCCAAGGAGTGGGCCGACGAGATCGAGGGCGCGCGGCTCTACCGGCTTCGCCCGGTGCGCTGGAGAGACGACCCCTAAAACGCGAAACGCCCCACCGAAGTGAGGCGCAGCGGTCCTGCCAGAACGCGGTCAGAGTAGCACGGACGAAAGGGGGCGCCATGGGCGCGGCAGAAGACATGGGCATCGAGACGGCACACCTAAGCGTGGCGAAGGTGGCGAAGCACCTCGGCAGGTCCAAGAAGCAGATCCGGCGGTGGATCGACCGCGGCCTGTTCCCGAACGCGTGGCGCCCGCCCGGTGGTCAGTGGAGCATTCCGCGCACCGACGTCGAGGCGCTGACGAAAAAGTTCGCGGCGCGAACGCCGGGACAAGGGGGGACAAACGCGGAATAGAGTCCACCGCACCGACCTGGACAACTCGGTCTTGGCCTTGAATAGTGTTCCCAATGGTGAAGTTCGCCCAGACGCGGACCACCCCACAAGCCTCGGCCTCGGTCGGGGCTTTCGCCGTTGAGATGCGAGAGCCTCACCGGCAGCGCTACCAGTGAGGCCCTCTGCGCCCCGCCTTGCGGCGTTGGATGTAGGCGGTGCCCGCAGCGTAGCGCGCCACACTCAGCCCAGCCACCCATGCTCACCTTCGACCACTTCGACGACGAGCGGTGGCAGAAGGCCCGAGCCATGGCCGCCGCTCACCGCGACATGCTCGACGTGCCGACCAGCGCTGCGCTCTACGCCAGCGGCGACCGCATCGACTACGTGGTGCGCAAAGGCGACGAGGCGCGGCTGCAACTGCACCTACTGGCCAGCGGCGGGGAGTGGGCCGAAGCATGAAGCGCTGCGACACCGAGGGCTGCGACCAGCCGACCGAGCACCGCTGGTGCCCTGAGTGCTGGCTGGCGTTCGAGGACTTCGTTCGCGACCAGGCGGACGAGCCCGACGCGGCGCTTGCGTTCGCGACGCTCGACGACGAGGGCGAGCGGTGAGCGACGAGGACGCCAAGGAGGCGCCCGCCATCGCGAGCAAGTTCACGCCGGAGCTGGAGGCACGCATCCTTGCGCGCGTCCGTGAGGGCAACGACCTCATGATCGCGTGCCTCGCCGAGGGCGTGCCGAAGTGGCTCTACAAGGAGTGGCTGTCGGCCGCCCGCAACCCCGACGGCCGCCGCGCCAAGGAGCGCCCGAAGTTGCGGGAGCAGCTGGTCGCATGGCTCGAGAAGGTCGACCAGCATTACGCGCTCTTCGAGGCCGACTCCGTTCGCAGCCTGAACAACCCGCCGGAAAGCTGGTTCGACGCTCGGGGCCGCCTCGACAAGGGGCACATCAACCGCCTGACGTGGCTGCTGGAGCGCGTGCGACGGCAGCGCTTCGGACTGCGCGTGACCATCGATGACCTCCGCGACGAAGCCAGCAAGCGGGTCCTCGACCGGCTTCGTGAGGGGCTCGATCCGTCAACACTCGCGGTCGTCCTGGGAGTCCTCGATCCAGAGGGCAGCGAGGGCGGTGAAGGCGGGGGCGTCGACGGCGACGATTCCCTCCCTCTGTGCTGAGCCGCTCGCAACGTTCATTCCGCGGGTCTCGCCCCGCTTCGTCTATCCGCACTGGTTGGGCCCGCTCCTCGACGAGCTCGCCCGCGCCGAGGCCGCCCTACGGGGCGAGGGCCCACCGGTCCGCGTCCTCGTCTCGGTCCCGCCGCAGCACGGCAAGAGCACCGCGGTCCTCCACTGGCTCGCGCGCCTCATCGGCCGCTATCCCTGGCTCCGACACGCGTACTGCACCTACAGCGCCAGCCTGAGCACGCGCCAGTCGCGCGCCTGCCGCCGCATCTCGGTCGAGGCGGGCGTCACCCTGGACCCGAGCGCCCAGCGCCTCGAGGAGTGGCTCACGCCGCAAGAGGGTGGCATCTCGTGGACGTCCATCGGGGGTCCGCTCACCGGTAAGCCGATCGACGGGATCGGCATCATTGACGACCCGTTCAAGGATCGCCGCGAGGCCGAGAGCCAGGCCATCCGTGAGACCACTTGGGACTGGTACACCGACACCTTCCTCAGCCGCATTCACCCCGGCGCCTCGCAGTTCGTCGTCGCCACCCGGTGGCATGTCGACGACCTGAGCGGTCGGCTCGCCAAGCAAGGCGGGTGGACGGTCGTGAACCTTCCGGCCATCGACGAGGAGGGGGCCGCGCTCTGGCCCGAGGGGCGGCCGATCGACTGGCTGCTCGAACGCAAGTCCATCGTCGGCGAGTACGGCTGGTGGTCGATGTACATGGGCCAGCCCCGGCCCAAGGGCGGCGCGCTCTTCGACATCGCGACCACCTGCAAGCTCTCGGACGTGCCCCGCACGGGCCGCGTCAGCATCGGTGTCGACCTCGCGTACACCAAGAAGACCAGCGCCGACTACAGCACGGCCGTCGTCCTTCGCGAGTGCGGCGGCAAGGTCTACGTCACCCACGTCCTGCGCGAGCAGGTCATGGCCTCCGACTTCGTCGAGCGCCTTCAGCGCCTCGGCAACCAGAACCCCGGCGCGCCCATGGTGTGGCACGGGTCGACGACCGAGCGCGGCGGCGCCGACGCCATCCGCTCCCTCGGTCTCCCGCAGCTGCGGGCCAAGCTCGCGACCGCCGACAAGTTTGTCCGCTCGCAAGAGGTGGCCGCCGCCTGGAACCGCGGTGACGTCATCGTCCCGCATGACGCGCCCTGGTCGCGCGACTTCCTCGACGAGCTCCAAGCCTTCACCGGCGTCGGCGACCGCCATGACGACCAGGTCGACGCGCTCGCCAGCGCGTTCGATGGGCTGCCGAAGGGCAGCGGCAAGCCGCTCATCGGCGCGCCCCCTGTCTTCGGCACCGACTACGACCAGCGCTCTCCCGGCCTCAAGCGAGGCAACCCGACCCCGGCCAGCAAATGGGGCTGGTGATTTGCCATGACCACCGCACCCGTCACCCAGCTGCGACCGCCCCGCGGGAGCAAGGCCGAGCCGCCGCCGCCGAACCGGTGGACGCGTCGGAGCGTGGTGCGCATCACGCCCGCGCAGCTCGCGGGCATCTTCTCGCAGCTCGAGCGTGGCGAGACCGAGCCGTGGGCCGATACGTGCGAGTACATGCTCCGCACGGACACTCAGGTCCGCAGCACGTGGAACACGCTCCTCCAGTCGGTGGCCAGCGCCGAGATCCGGTGGGAGCCGAGCGTCGAAGACGACGAGCTTGCCCAGGCCGGCGCCGACTTCCTCAACGAGGCGTGGGACAAGGTCCGCTCGCGTGAGCGCACGATCCAGCACCTGCTACACGGCGAGGGCGTCGGCTGGTCGGTCGCCGAGCACGAGTGGCAGCGCATCAAGACGAGCCGCGGCTACGCCTGGTTGAGCCTCGCGCAGCACGTCGTCATGCCGCGCGACGTGAAGTTCGACCACGACTGGATCCCCGCGGTCCGGTCCTGGGTCCGCACCAGCGAGCCTCGCGACATCGCCGACCACAGCGGCTCGATCTCGGGCGTGGCGCTGCGTGAGACGTGGCACCGCACCGACGAGGAGCCCGCGCGCTGGCTCGTCCACGTGCCCGGCGCCGTCGGCATCTCGCCGCAGATGGCGGGCATCCTCTGCGTGGTCGCCTGGCCGTGGCTTTTCAAGCGCTGGAACCAGACCTTCCGGCAGCAGGCCATGGAGCGCTTCGGCGCCCCGACGCCGTGGGGCACGACGCCCGAAGGGGCCGAGGACCCGGCGACCGAGGAGTTTCAGACGGCGCTCGAGAAGCTCAGCGCGGGCCACGCGATCGTGGTGCGTGAGGGGCAGACGATCGAACTCATCGAGCCGAGCCAGAAAGCCGGCGAGGCGTTCGACCTCGCCATCCAGTCGCAAAACGAGGACATCGCCAAGGGCATCCTTGGCAGCACCCTCAACACCGAGGGATCGAGCCAGGGCAACGGGTCGCGTGCGCTCGGCGAGAGCCAGGCCGACACGACCATCCTGCCCCGCGTCCAGGCCATGGCCGGGCGCCTCGAGCAGACGCTGGAGAACGACTTCGCGCGCCCGACTCTCGGCTTCAACGCCAAGCTCTTCGGCGGGCGCGTCCCGCCCATGCCGCGCTGCCGCGTGGTGCTGGAGCAAGAGGCGCCGCCGGTCGTTGACCGCTCCCTGGTCGATCTCGGCGTATACACCGCCAACGAGATCCGCCGCGGTGTGGGCCTCGAAGAGTGGACCGAGGAGCAGGGCGGGAGCCGCATCGTCACCCCGGTGGCCAAGTCGGCCCCGGCGTTCGATCGCGAGCGCGAGGAGGTCGGCACGTCCGCCAGCCCTTTCGGCCGGACGCGCGAGAGGGGGCAGCTGACGCTTCCGTTGACCTCGACGCGGCGAAAGACTTCGCCGACGTCCGCCACCTCAGCGACGCGGACCGCGGGCGTGCCGTGGCCCGAATCGGGCGACCCCGAGAGACCGCCCTCCGCGGCACCCTCGAAGCCGTAGCGGCGCTCGAGCCGCACCTCGACGCACTGGCCGCCGGGCTAGCGGGGGTCGGCACCGAGAGCGAGGCGCGCGCCGTCCTGGAGCGCGTCCAAGCGCAGCTCGAAAGCGACACCGAGGTCGCGGGCGCCATCTGGCGCACCAATGCAAAGACTCACCTCGCCGGGCAACTCTTCGTCCGGGACATCGAACTCAAGCGCGAGAGCGTCTCGCTTGACCGCACCCCGCCGCCGACCTTCCTGAATCTCGACTTCGCCGAGGCCATCGAGCACTTCGCTCGCCGCCGCATCCTCAGCCCCGAGGACTTCGAGGCGCTGCTCGACAGCGAGCGTTTCCGGGCGTTCACCGTGTCCCGCGCCGTCAGCGAGGGCGTCATCCGGCGCGCGTGGGCGCAGATACAGGCGGCCATGGCCGGCGACGGCACGGGCCTCGCCGACTTCATCGCCGAGCTCGAGGGCAGCGTCGACGGGGGCGGCTTCCCGGGCGGCGCACGGCGCTATCTGGAGTCGGTCTTCCGAACCTCCACGGCGACGAGTTATAACGCCGGCCGCTTCCGACAGCAGGTCGAGGCCACCAAGGGCGACGACGCCATCGTTTGGCAGTACGTGACCGCGGGCGACAATCGCGTCCGCAGCAGCCACCGCGCACTCGACGGCAAGCAGTGGGCCGTGGGCGACCCCGAAGGGCGCCGCGTCTACCCGCCGAACAGCTTCAACTGCCGCTGCGTCATGATCGTCACCGAGGACCGGGACGAGGCCGCGATGCAGCGCGCCGCCGACGCGGCCGAGGCGCTGACCGAGGGCTTCGACGGAGCGCCGGGCGACGCCATCGAGGACGAGGCCGCGAGGGCCTGAACCCACCCCACCCGCAACCGAGACCGTGAGCGAGCCGCCGGCTCGCATGAAGCCGAGGCCGGCCGCGCGGAACGAGGACACCCATGAGCTACACGATCGAAACCTGGGACCACCCCAGCGCGCCCAAGGGCGGCAAGCGCTGGCAACTCATGGAGCCCGGCGCGACCCGCCGGTGCGCCAAGGGCACCATCGACGCCGACGGCGCCATCGTCGTCACCGCGGGCCACGTCCCGGCCGACGCCGCCGACTGGTTCGAGGAGGCGTGCCGCAAGGCCGCCAAGCCCGCGCCGAAGCCGAGCCCAGTGCCCCCGGCGCCCGCGCGCCCCGTCTCGCTTCCCGCCCCCGCGCCGGAGCCCGCGCTCGCCAAGCCGAAGCGCAGGGCCGCCAAGAAGGCTGACTGACCATGTCGTTCACCGTATCCGCCGCCGTTCGCGAGAACGAGACGCTCGCCGACGATGGCCGCTTCTACTCCATCGCGCGTGACGCCGACTCCAAGGTGGTCGCCACCGGCCAGCTGCTCCCCGACGGCACCATCCGTCACGAGACCGGCTCGGTGCCCGACGGCACCACGGCCACCGCACTGGCTGCCGCCGCGGCTGCGGTCGTCGCCGACATCGCGGGCGAGCGCACGATCACGCGGGCTGACAGCAACACGCCGCGCGAGCGCACGTTCGGCGTCGCCGCGTCGACGAAGGTCCACAAGGGTAAGCTCGCCTGTCTCAACTCCAGCGGCTACCTGGTCGAGGGCAGCGCGACCACCGGCCTGACCTGCGTCGGCGTCTTCAAGGCGACCGTCGACAACAGCAGCGGGAGCAACGGAGACGTTGACGCCACCGTCTTGAGCGGTGGTCCGTTCCTGCTGGACAACACCGCGGACACCGCAGCGCAGATCACCGGCACCGTCGCCGGGCCGTGGGCGCTCAGCGACGGCCTGACGCTCATCATCGACACCGACGGCAACGGCGACCAGACCGCGACGTTCAACACCGCGGACTTTGCCGACATCGGCAACGCAACGTTTGCGGAGGTGAAGGTCGTCATCGAGACCGACACCACCGGCCTGACCGCCACCGAGTCGACCGAGGGCTACCTGGTGCTCACCAGCGACACGAGCCCAGCGGACACCTCCTCGGTCAACGTCAACGCGACCAGCACCAGCGAGACCATCTTCGGCCTGGGCACCGACATTCAGTCGGGCATCGCCGACGCCATCGCCGACGATGACGTGGGCTCCAACTGCTACGCCACCACCGACGAAGCCGTCGGCCTCAGCTCCAACGGCAGCACGCGCAGCGTCGCGGGCCGCATCTGGGACGTGACCGCGGCCGGCGTCTGGGTGGTCTTCGAGAAGTAGGGCCGACCATGGCAACCGACACCCACGTCCTGTGTCTCGCACAGGCGCGACGCACCAGTGCGCTCCGAGCCCTCGAGAAGGGCAAGCGCACCGTCCGCAATCAGATCGCCTACGAGGGCGAATGGGCCGGTCACCCGGCCGGCGAGTTCGAGTTCACGCGCGCCCTGTTCGAGCAGATCATCGCGAACTTCGAGCGCCGCACGGACCCGGTTCCGCTCACCTATGGCCACCCCGACGGCGAGACCGCGTCGTGGATGGGCGCCGCGGGCTGGATCCACGGTCTGGCCATCGACACCGACGAGAAGGGGCGCACCGCGCTCTTCGCCGATATGGAGTTTACCGAGCGCGCCGCGAGCCAGGTGCGCAACGGCGAGCAGAAGCACTGCTCCGTGGTCGTGGGTTTCGAGTCCATCGACGAGAAGACCGGCGAGCCCATCGGCGCCGAGCTCTTCGAGGTTGGCCTCGTGCTGAGCGCCTTCCTCGACGACATGCGCCCGCTCGCCGCGGGACGCCACCGAACCCCCCGCGCGCATGGCGCGGCCAACACACAGGAGATCCGTGCCATGAGCATGAAGGACATTCTCAAGGAGGCGCTCAAGGAGCTGCCCGACGACGCCACCCGCGAGCAGGTGCTCGCGTACATGGATGCCGCGGCCAAGAAGGCCGAGGCCATCGAGGGCACCCCCGAGCCCGAGCCGGCCCCCGAGGCCGCCGCCGAGGACCAGGCCGCCGCCGAGGACCAGCCCGACGAGATGGCCGCCGGCAAGCCCGAGGGCGAGACCGTCGCCGCCGGTGACGAGCCGTCCGCCGACGCCGTGGCCGCCGCCGATGCGCCGGCCGAAGAGGTCGCCGCGGGCGACGCCGACCAGCCCGTCGAGATGATGGACGGCGAGGGCTCCACCGCGGAGAGCGCCGTGCAGACCGTCGTCGACGAGATCGTTGCGAGCGGTGGCGACGCCGACCCCGTGGCGGTCGCCGCCTTCCTGCAGGATCGCGCGGGCGAGCTCGCCGCGATGTTCCTCGGCATGGGCGACGGCACCGAGGCGGACGCCGAGGCCGCGGCCATGGGCAAGCGCGCCGCGCTCGAGGCCAAGGGACTGCAGCGCAAGGTGGCCGCGCTCAGCAAGCGTGTCGCCGAGCTGGAGTCCGAGAAGAAGGCCGCCATCGACAAGGCGCTCGGCGAGAAGGTCGACGCGGCCATCGAGGCCGGCGCCTTCGAGAAGGCCGAGCGCGAGGAGCTGGTGGAGCTCGGCCGCAAGGCCCCCAAGCAGCTCGACACCCTCATCGCCAAGATGAGCGACGCCGCCCCGCCCAAGGGTCTGCCGCTCGGCCGCGTGGCCGCCCCGGCACCCGCCGCGGGCGACGACGTGAGCGACGGCGCGGGCCCGCAGACAGACGACGAGAAGGCGTACGTGGCGAGCCTCAAGAGGCGCGGCGTCAAGAACGTCGACGTGCGCCTCGGTCTCTACCGCGAGCAGAAGCAGAAGATCTCCGGCAACGAGGCGCACGAGCGCGTCTGAACCCCAGCAGGTCGTGACGCACGCGGCGCCCACCCGGGCCTCGTGAGCGCCGACCTGCGCCCATCAACCCGGGTCCTCCCGGACAACCGATCCCCCAACAAAGGAAAACATCATGGCTGCACTCTCCGCAGACAAGCTCCGGGAGTACCAGGATGAGCCGCAAAAGGGCTACGGCCCCGCTGGCGTCGACATCTTCTACGAAGGCGCGATGCTCAGCTGGAACACCAGCGGCAACCTGGTCCCCGCATCCGATACCGCGAACGAGAACTTCGCCGGCATCTGCACCAAGTACGTGGACAACTCCGGCGGCAGCGCTGGCGACGTCAACGTCGAGTTCGAGCACGGGCACGTCGAGAAGCTCGCGTACTCCGGATCCGTGACCGCCGCCATGGCGGGCGAGTCCGTCACCGTCGTCGATGACCAGACCGTCGGTCTGGCTGGCGACACCACCAACGACATCGAGGTCGGGACCATCGAGCGCCACGAGAGTGGCTACGTGTGGGTCGCGATTCGCCGAGGCTACGCCGCCACCGTGGCCGCGTGAGCCGGAAGGACTGACATCCAATGGGACTCGCAGGATCCAACAACCTGGCGGCGGTCAACGCCGACTACATCGCGGCCTTCCAGGACTTCTTCGGGGAGGGTGTGCCGGGACTGGCGCACCACATCACCAAGGAGATCCCGGTCAGCGGCACCAAGCTCACGATCCCCAACACCCTCAGCTTCCCGCGCGTGCGCGAGTGGCTGGGCGGCAAGGTGGTCAAGAGCCTCCGCGCTCTGACGCAGGACATCACCCTCAAGACGTTCGAGGCCACCGTCGGCATCGATCGCAAGGAGGTGGACTACGACAAGAGCGGCACCGTTCAGGACACCCTGAACAGCTTCCTCGGTCAGCAGGTCTCGGCCTTCGATGACCTGCTCTTCGCGAAGCTCCTCGCCAACCCCACCGGGTACGACGGCGTCTCGCTCATCAACAACAGCCACCCCTACAGCAACTCCACCGGTGACAACCTCACCACGGACGCGCTCTCGTTCTCCTCGCTCGAGGCCATGGACACCGCCATGCGCGGCTTCCAGGACGAGACGGGCCGGCCGCTGAACATCACCCCGAACATGCTGCTCGTGGGTGAGAGCAACCGCCACACCGCCCTGCAGATCACCGGCGCCAGCCGACCGATCTTCTACAACGCCAGCGGCGCCGAGGCTTCCAACTCGGTCATCGACGCGTGGATGAGCGAGAACCCGTTCGCCTCCCACATCGTCGTCGTGACCCCGTGGATCACCGGCACGCAGTGGTTCCTCATCGACTCGACCAAGCCGGGCGCCTCCCCCATGGTGGCGACCGTCGGCCGAGCCTTCGAGGCCATCCCCGCCACCGACAAGACGGACAGCCACCGCTGGCACCGCGACGAGTACCAGTACTCGCTCGAGGGCGACTACGGGTTCGGCGCCGGCCTCTGGCAGCTCATCGGCGGCAAGATCGCGGCGTGAGCCGCCGGGCGCTGGACGGCTCGCGCCCCACCTTTGACTGAGCCGTCACCCGGCGCCGCAGCGGGCAACCTGCGGCAAGACTTTCTGGAGGAGAGACCACCATGACCGCCACCGCCACTCGAATGATCGTCCAGTCCAACAAGGGACCGCAGCGCGACAAGCCGCGCCGCGAGAACATGCGCCGAGTGCGCGTGACGTTCCGCAGCGAGCTTGGGCCCAACGCGCAGACCGTCATCGCTGGTCAGTGCCTGCGCAAGAGCCAGGCCGACGACCATGGCAGCGTACCCTTCGTCGCGTACGAGTCCGACATCCCGCGCATCGAGGCGCTCGTCGAGACCGACGCCGAGGGACTGCGCCGCGCCCGCGAGGTGTACACCCGCAAGCTCCACGACGAGATCCGCGACAAGCTGCGCGGCAGCGAGGAGCCCGGGGTGATGCACGACGCAAGCGGCGTCATCATCCCCGACGACCAGTCGCAGTGGCCCGCGGCCATCAAGCGCATCGAGCAGGGCTTCGGCGGCAGCGTCGAGGCCGAGTTCTTCGACCTCACCGGCCGCGGCGTCAAGCCGCTCGAAGCGGTCGAGGTGGACGATGAGATTCTCGACCCGCCCATGAGCGAGCACGAGGAGTCGGTCGCCGCCGTCGCCAAGATGCTCGGCGGCGCGCAGGGCGGGGGCAACACCGCCGAGGTGGTCGCCGCGGTCATCGCCGCACTCGCCGACCAGGGCGTGATCCCGACGGGCGACGCCAAGCCGCGACGCGCCCGCAAGAGCAAGTCCGACGCCGACGGATCGGGCGACTGACCATGGTGACCCGGGTGGGGACCCGGGCGCCTCTCCTCCCAGGCCCCGGGCGGGACCCCATCCCTCCGCCCGTCCGGGGCCGACCTTTATTCCGCGAGCGCTGACATGCCGACGAACTACCTCGACACGGACGACTTCGACGCGCTCGTGGATGGGCGCACGCGTCTGGTCCTCTTCGACGACACCGCGGCCGAGGACGGGACCGGCTACTCGTCGACCCTCTTCGACCGGGCGTGTCAGTTCGCGTCGATCCGAGCTCGCGCCGCCATGGAGCGCGCGGGCTACTCGCCGGGCGCCTCGACCACCGAGGACGGCGTGAAGATGGTGGCGCTCGCCGCGGTCGTGGCGTTCGCCTACGGCCGCAAGAGCCTCTCGGTCCCCACGGCCACGCAAGAGATCCTCGCTGGCCTGCTCGAAGACGTGGGCGTCGGCGACGTGCCGATCCCCGGCATCGAGCCCTCGGCCGACCAGGGTATCGGCGGCGTGGAGACCACGAGCCGCTCGACCACCTCGACCAGCGGGCGACCCTCGATCTTCGACAGTCTCGACCGCGATTGGTAGCACCCATGGCCGACGTCAAGATCAGCCTCGATCTCGACGACGCCATCCGCGGCCTCGACCGCATGGCCCTGCCCGTCCTCGAACGGCTGGGCAACCTCGAGCCCGTGCTGCGCAAGCGCGCGGCCCTGCTCGATGGCGTGGTTCAGACCTCGTTCCGTCAGAGCAAGTCGCCGCTCGGCGAAGCGTGGGCCGCCCTCGCGCCGTCCACCATCGAACGCCGACGCAAGGGCTCCAGCAAGCCGCTGGTCGACACCGGTCAGCTGCGGCAGTCGGTGACGATCGTCGCCAGCAAAGACCGGATCACGTTCGGCATCAGCGGTCCCGCGCAGGGCTACGCCCCCGCGCACCAGTTCGGCACCAGCCGCGCCGGCCGCAAGCGCAGCGTCAAGATCCCGCGCCGCGCGTTCCTCCCGATCACGCCGCAGGGCGAAACGTCGTTCGCGACCGGCCCCGCCAAGGCGTGGTTCGACAAGACCGGCGAGGCGATCGTCGCCTACGTCCTGCACGGCAAGACCTGAACCATGGCCACCCTCGCCACCTCCGCGATCACGACCGCGATTCGCGAAGTCATCGAGGACGGCACGGGCTCCGTCCGCACGATCACCAGCGGCGACTACCTGCCCGGCGAGACGTCGGCGCGCAGTGTCCCGGGCCTGTCGCATGACGCGCTCATCGCGCCGCGCGCTGAGGTGCGAATCGTCGAGACGGCGCGCCACGAGGCGAGCCCGGCGATCACCGGAAGCTTCCAGCTGGTCGCCCTCGAGATCGAGATCCGTCTCGTCCGGTCGCTGACCACGTTCAAGCTGCTCGACCACGACGCCCGGCAAGCCGTCTACGACCTCGCCGCCCGCGACGGCGACGTCCTGGCGCAGGCGCTGACCTGGCCCGGGAACCTCACGCAGACCGCCGCGAGCGCCGCCACGGGGCTCGTGAGTGGCTGCCTTCGCACCGACTGGCGCAGCGCCGTCGGGACCGTCGAGGCCGACGGCTCCGACCACGGCCGCCTGGTCACCACCCACCGATTTACTGCGATCGCAAAGGTCGCCCTCGCCACGAGCTGACCCCGCCCCATGACCATCGAACAGCACGCCATCGCGCGGACCGCCCTGCTCAAGGAGACGGCGTTCGCGACCGACGAGACCGCCACCGGTACGTATCTCGACCTCCCCGTGATCGAGAACTCGGGCCAGCTCACGCTCATCAAGGACGAGCTCGCCGTCGACATCCAGCAGCAGCACCTGTACGGGCGCGCGCTCGCGGTGCTCGGCAAGAAGTCGGCGACCTACACGTTCCAGGTGCCGTGCTACGGCTACGGGACCGCGGCCGGCGACGGCGTGGACTCGGCGGCCGAGGACGCCAACGCGCTGCTCCAACTGCTCGCCGTGGTCTTTGGTGGCATCGACGCAGAGAACACGGGCAGCGACGTGAGCAGCGCCGCCAGCTCCACCAGCATCACCCCGACCAGCGCGACCGACTTCCTCGAGGGTGTGCCCATCGGCTGGGCCAACAGCAGCGGCAATGTCGAGGCGCGCGTCATCCGCAACGAGGTCGCTGGCGTCGTCACCGTCAAGAGCGCGTTCAGCGCCACGCCGTCGAGCTCCGACGTGCTCTACGCCGGGACCACGATCTACCCGACGCAGGACCCGCAGGACACGATCCAGATGATCGTCGAGGGCGCCGAGCAGTCGGACCGCTGGCTCCTCATGGGCGGCCAGCTGTCTGCCGCGCCGCAGCTCACCCGCGCCAACGGTGAGGTGCCCATGTGGACGTTCACGCTGACGTTTGCGGACTGGGCGAAGGAGCCGGACGCCGCGATCACCACGGCCTCGTACTCGAACTACTCGCCGACCTACGTGCACGGCGACTTCGCCATGAAGGTCAGCGGCTCGGGCGTCACGACGCACACGCAGTACGAC
>Ga0070728_10001793_pt1 | contig 29829 bp, 22 predicted proteins | sample tdDd471_FD_66723 | JGI IMG/M metagenome (GOLD analysis project Ga0070728, IMG submission 66723) | Marine sediment microbial communities from the Atlantic coast under amendment with organic carbon and nitrate - tdDd47.1 | ecosystem: Environmental > Aquatic > Marine > Coastal > Sediment | place...
AGGAAAAAATCATCGCACCATTTTGTGTGGCTTGCAGTTGACAGCCTCTGGGCTTAAAAGGGGAGTTTGTTTTTCATGATTTTTATTCGGGTAGATTTATCGGGAACTTCCAATTTCTTTTGAAGACATTCAGCAAGTAAATGCTCAAAATAAACTGTTGAGAGTAAATGATTTGCAGGAAAAGCGAAGGTTATGTGGAACAGCTAGATATTAAATATCTGTGCTATTGGTCGTGGTTATTGTGAAACTCACATTTAATTATTTTTATTGCAACTATTCAGATATGCTCCCCTTTATAAGAGTATATATCGCAAATACTGATTGATCAAAATAGTTATGCTCATGTGAAGCAATAAGGCAAGTCAGATTATCTGAACGGATCATTTTGAGTAGATCCCAAAGGATTTTTTCCCTCAAATCATTATCCAGATGGCTGAAGGGCTCGTCAAGCAGAAGGATTTTAGGGCGATGGGCTATGGCTCGTGCAATGGCAACTCGCTGCTTTTCACCACCAGACAATTCATGGGGATATTTGTTCATCTTGTGTTCAATCCTCATTTTTTGTAATACTTTGAGGTTCCACGAGGCTCTTTCCACTTTATCTTTAAATAGGGCCCTTGAAACAAAATCAACATTTTGAAGAACGGTAAGGTGGGGAAAAAGGATCAAATCCTGGAAGACCATACCAATTTTTCTTTTGGCGGGTGGGATGAAATGGTTTTTGTCTTGTACCTTTTTCTCAAAAAGAAAAATCTCACCTGCTTTAAATCGCTCAAGCCCGGCTATACAGCGCAGGAGTGTGGTCTTTCCACTTCCGGATGGCCCTAATAGGATTACTGTTTCAGCCTCTTCGAGTTCAAGTGACAAATCATCGATTACTTGCTGTTCGCCAAAACTGATTGAAAGTTTGTTTATCTGTATAGCCTTCATGTTTTTAATTCAAAATTGTTTGTTTTACCTCCTTTTGTGTGCCAAAATCCAATTACTAAAATCAGCATGACAATGACAAGCACCTGAATTAGGCACAATGCTGCCACCATTTCGTTGGCCCCGTAATGCAACAATGAGAAAATACTTATCGGCAGTGTTTCAATCCCTGGTGGGTATATCAGAATGGTTGTATCAAGTTCCATAAAGCAAAAGATAAATGAGATGAGGAGGGAGCCAGCCAAAGCTGGCTTAATCAGCGGAATTAAGACTTTATAGTAATAGTCACTTTTTTTTCTTCCGGAAATCATCGAAATTTCCTGGAAGGTACCAGGCACTTTAATCATCCCTAAGAATATAAGAAAAAATCCAATGGGCAAATACCTTAGGTAAGCAAGTAAAATAATAATGAAAGTACCGTATATAGTATTGTGTAGAAATTTTTGATTCCATAATTCAATCAAACCTATGCCGTATAACCCACCATAAATAAAAAAGGGTAGAGTGAGTACAAAAAGCATAATTGGCCTGATTGTTTTCATCTTCTTTACAATTACATTAAGGTAAAAACCAATGGCGGTGATAAGAATGGACCCGGCAAAGCTAAGTAGTATTGAGTGCAACAAAGACTTCCAGTTGTTTTGGATGGCCTTTAGAAAGGTTGTAAATGATGTGGTTTCAATAATTAAAACTATGATTGGTAAAACAATTGTAATAATCAGAAACAGTACGAGAAAAGCAATGATTATTTCTTTTGTTGGTGATTTGATTTCGTGGACACCTGGTCTATAGTGAATAAGAGAAAACCTGGACATTTTTGTAGAGGATGTAATAAATAATACAACAAAACCAATGGCTAAACCTACATACGGTATGCTAAGAACAGATGCGTCACTAAAATTAAAGAATGAACCAATTTGTGAAAATATTTCAACTGGATATACATTCAATTCTAGTATTCCTGGTACACTGAAGTTGATCAAAGCCAGCACAAATGTCAAAGCAATTCCTGACCAGAAAGTATGCTTGCCTAGGGGGAAAATAATTTTTCTGAAAACCATCCAACGGCTTTGATAAAGGCTTGCGACTTCTAAATAAATGTTGCCCTGGCTAAAAGCAATCAAATAATGAATTAGCATTATCGGATAGAGCCACAAAGATAGTACAAACACAGATCCCATAAAGCCGTAAATCGAGAACGGAGGTTGTTCAAGTGATAGGAAGGACATAAACAGTTGATTTATCCAGCCTTCATTGCCCAGTAAATGAATCCATACTATGGACTGAATATAAGGTGGGATAAAAAATGGGATTAAACACAGAATCAAAAAACCCTTTGAAAATGTAAATTTCCGATAAACAAATAACAGAGCAAGTGGAATGGAAATGAGCGTTGTGGTCAATATGACCATTATTGCCAGAAACAAGGAACGAATCAATAAGTTAATTATTCGGGTGTCTACAAGAAGCTGGTAAGCTGTAAAATTACTTTCAAATAATGGCGATATTTGAGAATATACAACCTGTACCAGTGGCATGAAAATGAAAATCACGATCGTTGCAGGAAAAATATGTGTGCCTAAGGTCGTTTGTGTTTTCAAATATCCAAATTTAATTATTTAACAAATATTCGCTGTAGATCAGCCGATGAGGATTCAAGTTTATCACAAACTTTAAAATAATCAATTTCCATAATTTTGATCTTGTTGAGATCAACAACTTTATCCGGCAGGGGTACGCCGATATGCAAAGGGATTTGTGCGGCTCTCGACTGGGCAAGATTTTCCTCAACCTGTTTGCTTAAAATAAAGTCGATTAAGCGCTTGCCATTTTCCTGATTTTGCGACTCCTTGATCAGCGCAACCGTATTAGGGATGATCATCATGCCCACTTCAGATTCAATTTGATCGGGATATATTATCCCCACATTTTTACCGTCTTCGATAGCTCCGTTAGCATCATCTGTGTCGGTAAATCCCCACCAGTATTCACCGGAAACAACACGATCTCTCACAGTTGCATTCCCATCAAGAATAGCCGTCCCATTATCGTTTATCTGGTTGAATATGGATTTGGCTTTGTTATCGCCGTATAATTCATAAATTGCGGCTGCATGAGTAGCAGTTGTACCGAAAAGAGGGTAGGCCAGTGCTGCTTTGCCTTTCCATTCATTATTGGCCAGGTCAAAAAAAGAAGATGGGAGATTATCATCTGAACATTTTTCTCTGTTGTAAATGATTACCCTGGCTCTTGCTGCGAACCCTGTCCAAAAGCCCTGCTCGCTCTTATATTTTTGAGGAATAGTATGCGCGTTTACAGATAAATAGGGCTCCAAAAGATTGGACTTCTCAAGGTAGATAGTCCTGGAAATTTCATTGTTCCAAAAAACATCACATTGTGGATTATTAGACTCGGCAATAATACGATTTACCAGGCCAACTGTTTTTGTTAATTCGGTATCATAAACAGCTTTAACTTTGATTCCGCTTTGTTTTTCAAAATCCAATAGTAATGGTTCGGAGTACATTTTATCAAGGGAGCAATAGATGATGACCTGCTCCTTTTTCTTTGAGCAGGCCAGAATCAACATCAATAAAATTAGGAGATACGATTTGCTATTCCACATGAAGTTTACCTTTTTGAATTAATGAATACAATTCGTTCATATCAGCAGCAAAACCCTCAAGCAAATGCTCATTATCTGTAGTTTCTTTTCTTAGTCTCTTAAATTGAATGTCAAGGCTGTCGGAAAAACTAAATGTCTTAGAGCCCCATATATTGACATCAATATCATGAACGATTAAAGCAATCTTGTGAATTAATGGATCACTAATATCATATTTCTGAATGATGGTTTCAAAGCAACTGAAATTTCGTTGTCGGCCCAATTCAGCCCCAGGTACATCAAAAGGGGTGTCTTTATTGATTTTTTTTCCAAATTCAACGAATTGGAATTTAGCGGAAGAATCTACAAAGTTATGGATCAACCAAATGGAAGCGGCACGATCGTAACAGATGTTGTCCCAGGTAATGAATGTTAAGGTATCAGTCGTACCGGGTTCTTTCTTTTTATCAGTTTGGCAGGAAATCAAAATCAGACATACAAGCAAACAGGTAGCTGAAAATTTATTCATAATATGGAATTTTGACTACTTTAAGCCTTCGAATATATACCAAAAATTCAAGGGATGCAAAAATATATTAATTAAGCTACTGAAAATTTGTACATTGAAGAACTCGTGAAGATTTTAAGAATATAGGTGGGATGATGGTAATTTTAGAGTTTTCAGACGTGAATGTAAAGGAGGTAACTTGAACCACATTCTGGTTGTATGCATTTACAGGAGCTAGAATCGATAAAGATAAAACCAAATTAATCATGCATGAAGAATTTCCGAATGAAATAATTCAAACAAAAATAAATTATTCCCCTCTCTATTACCCCCACAAAAAACAAAAGCCTCGAAAAACTTAATTTTCAAGGCTTTGTGATCTGATATCGTAGTCCGTAGGGGAATCGAACCCCTGTTACCAGGATGAAAACCTGGCGTCCTAACCCCTAGACGAACGGACCATTGCTTATTTTATTAGAACTTTTTTCGCTGTAAGCGGGTGCAAAAATAATAGTATATTTTATTCTGACAAATTTTATTGAGGAAAAAATACAAAAAAATACAAAAAAATGCCGGTGATTTGTCGGCATTCAAATATGTTTAATGGATTGTAAGCTTTTTAGTGAATACTTTATCCCTCTGAACAAACTTCATTAAATAAATTCCTGATGGTATTTCTTTGAATCTCAGAATATGGGTTTGAGTATTTAAGTTAATATTTAATATTTCGTTGTGATACCTTTTACCATCCATTCCATATATCTCAATACTTAACTCATCTACATTAAATGCCGATAAATCAACATTGACCTGGTTAGTTGCCGGATTTGGGAAAATTGCCACCTGGTCCAATTCATCAACCACATTGTTAATACCAACTATAGAAGTGGTATAATAGGCCTCCCAACCGTCATGGGCATCACTATTGTTGGTTGAAAACGTAACAAACATTTTTCCACTGGGCGAGCTAACCGGTTCCGGAACTCCACCGTTGTAGTTTCCTGAGTATTCAGCAAGCAACTCCTGTGTTTCAAGATCAAAAACCATTACAACATCATTTTCTGCTTCGGTGTCGAATGAGGTGAAATACAAAGTTGTAGCGTCAATATTTTCTGGTACTATCCGCCACATGCAAACAGTATTATCGTAATAATCGAAATCCAAACTACCATCACTCAGTTCGCCTTCGGGCTCATTCATCTGAACCAGGCCAGAGCACCATACAGGACGTTGGGTGGTATAGCTTGCCAAAAACCCATTGGCAGTTTCGGGGCTGTTGCTTTTAAAAACAACCAACATACAATTACCCGATGAAGTAATGGCTTGCGGTATTTCGGTGCCCGAAATTACAGCAAGAATATTGGAAGTAGTTGTTTCGCCATCATATACTGTCACTTCATCACTTTGTGCCAGTTCAAATCGCGAAAACTCCAGAATTATCGATGAAATGGAATCGCCGGGTTGTTGGGGATCAATCAACCAGCTGATATCGCTATCAGCCGTGTAAGTTTCTTTTGGGCCGCTTCCATCTTCAAAGCTACCGGATTTCGCATTCAAAACCTGTTGCTCTGAATAGTAATATGGATAATTGTCACCGGGTATGAAATTAACCACGGCACCCTGTCCACTATTAAATCCTCCAACCTCGTACAAAGTAAAGTAACCATTTGAACTGCCACCCCACCCAAAATTGAAATGAAAATAATTGTTGTCGTCGTAGCCATCACAAACAAATGCATGCCCACCACCACTGCTAAATCCTGAATAATACATGGGTTGGCTCTCATCAATCTGTTCCTTCAACACATCGGCCCAGTCGTTTTGGTTATAGTCTTCTTTTTCAAAATAATGTGCATCATTCGAATAACCAAAATAATTTTTAATGGCTTGTGGAACGTCCCAACTGTAGGCTCCGGAGCCACTGGCGCTGTACATCATTTCAACTGCCACACCACAATGGAACTGAATGAGTGCAATATCGGAATAAGCCGGGTCCATCTCATCCATCATCTGGTTCCAATTGTATTCAGTAGCTCCAAAATCAGCTGAAATATATCCATAAGGGCTGTGGTAATATCCATGTGAGCCTTCTCCCTGCAATGGATACCGCCAGTAATACATCACCATTGACATGGCTGTGGCTACACAACCGGCATAGGCATGTCCACCGGGTCCCATGGGATCCTCGGGGCTTAGCATATTGTAGGGGTTATCCTGGTTCCACATGCATGTCAGTAGTTCAGGAACTACGATTTCATCGCTTATATTTTCAAATTGAGTGATGTCATTGGCGGTATAAAAATCCCATTGATCTTTTATATCCATTGGTGCAATTAAATTATTTTCTCTTGCAAGTACTACTTGTTCTGAAAACCCTGACATATAACTATCAAAATTGGCATCGAGACCAATATTTGAGCAAGTGTTTGTTAAAGAATAACCTAAAACCGGAGGTAAAATATCATCACCGGCTACAATGACAAAGCCACCATTTTCGAAATTAAAAATATAAAAAACGGCTTCATTGTCCCGTTTTTCAATCCAGGTTGATACAATTGCAATTTCTTCAAAAGTTAATGGGTCAACTTCGTAGGAACGCTCGTAATAGGCATTTTTGGCAACAAGTTTGGCATTTTGCAGATCTACGGTTTCAGATTGAGCAGTATAGCAAGAAAGGAAAAGTACAAGTAAAACAAGTAAATGTTTGTAGTTCATAATGTTAAGGAATTAATTAAGTTAAAACGTTAGTTATCTGGCTGCAAATATACTATTTTAAGTATATGACAGTCAATAGAGGAAGAAGCATTTGATTTAAGGAAGTACTGGTCTAGCGGTTCAAAACAATTTTGGTAATTCTGCTCATTTCCCCATTGTGGATTTTTAACATATAAATTCCCTTATGCATAGAAGATACATCCAGTTGAATAAATTGTTGGTCAGACACTATTGGATTGGTAACAGCCTTGCCCTGGTAATTATAGAGTTCTATTTGCAGCCCGGCCATATCTGTTCCCTCTACTGAAATATTGATTAACTTGTTGGCAGGATTGGGATAAACATCCACATCAAACGCTGTAGGGATTTCAGTAATCTGAACCAGGTCTGTTTCGTACCAGGCTTCCCATCCATCAGCTCTTATGTCGCCATTGGTTGTGTAGGTGATGAACATTTTTCCGCTGGGTGATATAACAGGCTCAGGAAGGTTCGTTGGGTCATACATTCCGGATAATTCAGCAAGCAGGGTATTATTGGAAGGGTCATAAATTTTTAAAACATCATTGTTTTCTTCAGTTTGAAATTTCGTAAAATTCAGACTCAGAGTACTGGCATTTGGGGGAAGGATTTGCCACATACAAAGGGAGTTATTTTCGTAGTAAAACGAATGGCTTCCATCTGAGAGTTCATCGGTTTGTTCAGTTAATACCGTCATACCACTACACCATGTTGGTCGTTCGGTAGAATAACTTGCAAAAAATCCCGGAGCTGAATTATTCTCCCCGGAATTAAAAGCAAGAAACAGTTTGTTTCCGGTTGAAGTAACCTCTTCCGGTAAATTGCTTCCTGTGAAATCCGCTATTAGTGGGGCGTTTTCGTTTTCACCGTCATACACCGATAAAAAATCAATATCATTTTCTAAATTGAATCGTTGAAAGGAAAGGTTAATGCTGGTAATTGAATCTGTTTCAGTCTGGGGATCAATCAACCATGTGCAATCTGCATTGGGCTTGTAATTATAACACGGTCCGCTTCCATCATCGATAGTCCCATTAAACGAGTTCAGGGTTTTATTCCCTGTACAGTGATTTGGATAGGTGTAATTTACAGTATCTGGGAAACAATTGATGACCAGTTCCTGAGCCAGGTTGAAGTTATTGCCACCAGGCGTAAGGTCATCAGTATAAAAATATCCGTCGTACGAACCTCCCCAGCCCCAATTGAAGTGATAAAAGTGATCGCCCTGGTATCCATCAACAACATAAGCATGTCCGTTGATGTTGGGCACAGACCAACCGGCGTAATACATCGGAATCATTTTATCGAGATGTATAACCAATAAACTGTCCCAATCCATTGTTGTGCTGTCACGATAGACATATTCGGTTTCTGGCGAATATTTAAAAAAGGTTCTCATGGTGTGCGCTGCCTTATGGTTGTACATACCTGAACTTTGAGGGCCATAAACCATATCACAACCAACGCCCAGGTGAAATATCAATTCAGCCACAGCCAAATTGGTTTCTGTCAGCGAATTGGACATCTCATCCCATTTGTAAGTTGTATTCCCAAAATCGGCAAAAATAGTTCCGTAGTTGGGATCATCATAAGAATAGTAGCCGGTTCCGGTTTCGGGGTGCCTGAAATAGTAGGCAAGTTGTCCCAGGCAGGTTGCCACACATCCTGTAACACAATGTCCTGCAACACCCGAAGGGTCTGCGGGGCACATCTGGTTATAATATTTCCCCTGGTCCCATGTGGAGGTAAGCAAAGGTTCAATATCCCGGAATTCTCTTTTTCCGCTGCTGTTGAAGTTTTGATCAGAATATTTGTCCCAGGTGTTTGTAATTTCTTCAGTAGGTGCTGCATTGCTTTCAAGAGCATGTAATATCTGACGGGCATACTGACCTGCCCACGCCTGGAAATTTCCCTGGTCAGTAGGAGCGGTATAAGTTCCTGAAAAAGAGTAGCCCAAAACTGGGTAAACTTCTTCAAATGCCGAAACCAGAATGAAGCCAGTCTGGAAATTTACAGCATAATAAACCAATTCCTCATCGTAATAAACGGGTAAGGTTTCGGTGATTTTTATATCAGAAATTAAAAGGTCGGAATATTGGTTACCCCGTTCCCAATAAAAGTTGGTTGCAAGGGTTTCTACTTTTAATAATGATGCCTCAGTCGCATAAAGCGATGTAATTGAAATGCCAATAAAGATTACCAGTGACAGGAAAATATGTAGAATTTTTTTCATATCCTTAGAGTATTGTTTGCTACAAAATTAGCCAATTTTTAGAATTCAATAAAACAGTTGGTCAGTTTTAAGGGCTACCTCACTAATAATAATCTACTTACTCAATAATAAATTTTTCAACCCTGCTTGCTGTTTCATTTCTGAGGCGAAGTATATAAATTCCTTTTTTCAAACTGCTTACATCGACCTTTCTGTTGTACAGGCCTTTGAAATTTTGTTTGCTTTCGGAAAATACTTTAATCCCGGTGATAGAAAAAATCGAAACTGTTGACACCTCCGATTGGTTTGTACTGAAAGATACAACTAACTCATCTGTGGCTGGATTGGGGTAAAAACCTTAAATTCTGAAATGTGTTCAACTCTTCAATACCTACAATTTCAGTCTCGTAAGAAACTTCCCATCCATTGCCTCGCAATAAATTATTTGTGATGAAAGTAATGAAAAACTGACCGCTGGGTGAAATTACTGGTTCAGGGATTTCATCGCCTGAAATTTCTGACAGTAGTTCCTGGGATTCTAAATCAAAGACTTTAATAATATCAAATCCTTCCTCAGTATCCAGGGAATTAAAACTTAAGGTTGTTTCACCTGGTGCGTCGGGGATTATGCGATACATACATGCTGTATTGTTATTGTACCAGAAGGCTCCACTGCCGTCATCAAAATTACCTGATGGTTCGGTGTAAGTTGCTATTCCGTTGCACCAGGTGGGTGTATGAGCATGGTAATTGGCCTGCCAGCCGTTGGCAGCCTCTTTACCATTTGTGGTAAAAGTTACCAGCATGTGATTGCCTGAAGAGGAGACTGACGGTGGTATATTCATGCCCGAAAATTCTGCAAGCAAAGGGGAACCAATGTCCGGACCATCGTATACCCTTACCAAATCAAAATCTGACTGGGTTTCAAATCGACTGAAAGTTAGCGTTATATTTGAAACTGAATCCTGGCTTGTTTGAGGCGAGATTAGCCAGCTGCAATCCATGTTGTTCTGATAGTTCATTTTTGGTCCACTGTAATCTTCAATACTGCCGTGGAGCCAGCTAAGAACAACTTGTTCTTCCGGTGGATCATATGGGTAAAGATTTGGATCAGGAACAAAATTTTTAATCATCCTGTTATCCTGGTTATAATCTCCGGCATCGGTAACCAGGTACCAACCATTTGAAGATCCGCTCCATCCGAAATTGAAGTGATAATAAGTTTCATCGGCCTGTTCCTGCATTCCATCAGCTACAAAAGCGTGACAACCATCATCATCGCAGCCTCTGTAATAAACCGGTTGCTTTAGAATCATCTGCTGGTTGAGGTTGATTTTCCAAATTTCTGTGCTGGTTCGATCGATGATATGTGCGTTGCTGGAATAATTAAAATAATCCTTGATCGCAGGTGCTACTTTTGAGCTGGAAGCACCTGAGGAGTTTGCACTGTAATTCATTTCAACAGATACTCCGCAATGGTACATCAACTTTGCGATCATTTCGTTGTATGTATTATCTGATGAATTCACCATGCCGCTATAGTCATAATCAGATTCACCAAAGTTCACAGTTTGTACACCATATCCCCAGGCAGTGTAAGAATGACTACCGGTACCCTGTAAAGGAAATCTCCAGTGGTACATCAGCATCGACATAGCTGTGGAAACACAACCTGCCACAACATGTCCACCGGGTCCTTCCGGATCATCTGGGCATGCAGCATTGTATGGGGAATTTTGATGCCATAGAGCAACCAGCATAGCATCTATATTTGTCCTGGTTTTAAGAAATGAAAGGTTTTTGGAGTTCCGCAGACCTTTCCATGCGTTGGAGACAACTATACTTTCCGGAATATTATTTACCCTTACATGCATAACCTTACGGCTAAAGTCCCGAATGACATATTCTGCAGCATCTGGTGAAGTATTTTTATTGTAAATGTCTTCCAAAGAAAACCCAACGACCGGATAAATACGATCGTCGGCCGGTACAATTACAAACCCTTTGTTGAGAAAATTAAAAATGAAGAGAAGCGGTTCGCCTTGCTGTTCGATCACGATTGTTTCAGTGATTGAAATCGTTGATAGATTATCCGGACACTGATCATGAAGTTTATAATTAAAAAATGTGCTGGCAACCTGTTTGGCTTCAGCCAAAATAACATCATCAGAGAAAAGAGGCGTACTTAAATATAACAGTGTTAAAAAGAATAGGACAAACCTCTTGTTCATGAAGCCACAAACCTGACTTACCAAGGGAGAATTTTTATATGTAAATGTCTTCACCTTAAATTGCCACGGGTATTGATTAGAATCTTGTAAAGATACAAATCATAAACAATAGTGGAGGTTTATTGCAAAACAATCCTACTGTTCCAACCAAATAAAAAGGAACAACCGAAAATCGATTGTTCCCTTCGAAACCTTTGTAAAAGAAATATTATTCTATAATGAGCTTTCTCACTGTATTGGCTGTCTCGCTTCTGAGACTGAGCATGTAAACTCCACTTTTCAAACTACTTACATCAATGTTTCTGTTGTAATGGCCACCGGAATTATGCAATCTTTCTGAAAATACTTCTACCCCGGTCATCGTATAAATTGAAACTGTAGCCACTTCTGATGGAATTGTATTAAAGGTAATGGTTAACTCTTCTGTGGCGGGATTTGGATATATCTTCAAGTTCTCAAAGTCCATAACCTCATTTATTCCAACATTTTCAGTGCTATAATAAATTTCCCATCCATTGCTTCTGATTGAGCTGTTTGAGTTAAATGTGATAAAGAACTGTCCGCTTGGCGAAACGATAGGTTCCGGAACATCAGTTCCTGAAACCTCAGCGAGAAGCTGCTGGTTATCATAATCAAATACCTTTACTACATCAAAATTTTCTTCAGTATCCAGGTAGTTGAAATATATGGTTGTTTCATTTGCATATTCTGGGGTAATACGGAACATACATGCAGCATTGTTGCTGTAGTAAAAGTTAGCACTACCATCGTCAAAGGTCCCGGAGGCATCAGTGAACGTTTGCATTCCACTACACCATGTAGGCTGATATGCTTTATATGTTATCATCCAGCCATTAGCAGTTACGCTTGAGTTGGTTGTAAAAGTTACGAGTACCTGGTTGTTTTCGGTTGTGATGGTGGAAGGAATGTCATTTCCTGAATATTCACCCAATAAAGGTGAGTCAATATCCGGGCCATCATAAATCCTGAGGAAATCACCATCTGATTCAGTAGCAAACCTGTTAAAGTCTATTTTGATATACGATACGGAATCTTGTTCTGTTTGTGGGTCAATCAACCAGCTGCAGCTTAAATCGTTCTGGTAATCATCTTTTGGTCCGCTACAATCTTCAATTGTGCCATCGAGGTATGTCAGTACCTGTAGCTCTTCCGGAGGCGCATATGGGTAGTTAGCTTCGTCTGGTATAAAATTCTTGACTATGACATTACTCTGGTTAAATCCACCAGCATCGGTTACCAGATACCAACCATTGCCTGATCCACTCCAACCAAAATTATAATGGTAATAGGTGTCATCACTTTGTTCCTGTGTTCCGTCAACTACAAATGCATGGCATCCACTATTATCACAACCAGCATAGTAAACCGGCTGACTCCATTCCATTTGTTGTGATAAGTAAGCTTTCCATGCAACCAGACTTCCCCGGTAATATAGCTGAGCTGTGGTTGAATACCCAAAGTAGTTTTCAATGGCCGGAACAACATCTGTGTTATAGGCACCGGATCCATTGGCTCCATACATCATATCTACTGCAACTCCACAATGATATTGGATCAGAGCAATCATTTCGTTATAAGCATTGTCTGCGGAATTTACCATTCCGTTGTAATCGTAATTTGCCTGGCCAAAATTGGCAGTTTGGGTTCCGTAACCCGAGGCATAATAGCTGTGGCTTCCTGTCCCCTGCATCGGGTATCTCCAGTGAAACATAATCATCGACATGGCAGTTGCTACACAGCCTGCATAAACATGTCCACCGGGGCCATTTGCATCTTCGGGACACATAGCATTGTAAGGGGAATCCTGGTTCCACAGGCTAAGTACCATAGGGTCGATGTTGCGATTATTACCAAGAAACCTTAACTTTTCGTTGTTTTCTGACTTGAGGTTTTCCCAGGCATTAATTACCTCGGTTGTAGCCCTGATGTTGTTTTCCCTTACATGAGTAACCTGCCTCCCAAATTCGTTCACCACATATTGGGCGTTTTGGGGAAAGGTAGCTTGGTCGTATGCGCCTTCAAATGAAAAGCCAACTACAGGATATATGCGATCATCAGCAGGAACAACAGTGTAACCGTCATTATTGAAATTGAAAATGTAGATGACAGCTTCATCATTTTCACGATTGATGAACGTTTCGGTGATATAGAAATCCTCGCTGGTTAATGGGTAGTTTACCTGGTATTTCTGATTGTAAAATTTAGTAGCGATTTGTTGAGCTTCCTTTAACTCAACTTTATCGGCAAAGAGTGATGAGCATGCAATAATTAATGTAATTGCAAAAAGTAAATTTTTAAATCTCATAATGTGTGGTTTTAATTAAGTTGATCTGTTTTGACAAATAAAAAACGGGCAAATAAGACCCTATAAAAATAGATGGCTTATTTGCCCGCAAAAATAGAATATTTCTATCAGACAATTTAGCTTATGTAGCTGAATTGCCTTATTTTAAGTAATTCTAATTAACAATAATTTTTTTGGTTGATATTCCATTTTCAGATTTTATGCTGAATATATAAACCCCTTGTTTCAAATTTGAAATGTCGATGGCCTGTGAATATTTCCCCTTTGCTACATTAACTTGATTCTTATATACAGTTTGACCTGATGAAGATGTTAAAGTTACATCAAGCACTCCATCAGAGTTGCTGAGGTAATCAAAGTTCATCACTCCGTTTGCCGGGTTTGGATAAACAGAAACCACATCAAAAGGAATTTCTACAAGATCATCAATACCTACCAGACTTCCGTAAAGGACGAGGTTGTCGATAAAAACATTGTCACCCTCAGCAAAGAAATAGTCAACCAAACGACAACTTGCCTGCAACGACAACGAAAATGTTGATCCGGCATATTCGCTTAAATTAAACTCACGTGTAACAAACGGATCTTCATTGGTTTCGGGATTAAAATTTAAATTACCATCAAAGTCGGCTATCTGGTCGGTTTCGTTTACCATCACCCTGAAATATGAGAGTGTGTTACCCAGGCTAAATGTTTGACGGAGATCCATGAACAGATAAACACCGGCATATTCAGTTGCATTTACATTACAAACACTTGCACTCGAATGAAAGGCTATATTCTGTTCCCAGGCCTGTTCAGGAGTGGTATTGGTTGGTCCACCCGACCAGCCTGAAAGTGATCCTCCACCACTGAAATGGATGCCAAAATCGCCGTCACTGGCAGCACGCTTATCCACTTTAGCAAAAGCATTTTCATTGGCCATCATAATAAAAGTTGTAGATTCTCCGGATTCAAAGTCATCTTCAAATGGAACATCTACACCTGAAGCCATGAAAAAGTCTTCAAAAACCGCAGTAGTAGTACCGTTTACGTTGGTTGAAGTTACAGATACATCATAGGAACCAGGTGAGAGAAATTCAACTTCTGGATTTTGCCAGGTTTCGTCCGAACCATTTACAAATTGAACGGTTGGTGGATCAAACTCCCATAACCATGTAGAAGGATCGTATAAAGTGAGGTCGGTAAATGCAACTGCCGACCAGATGCATGGCATCGTATCGCTTACTGAAAATATAACATAAGGCGAAGGGCTTGCTGTAACCTGGATATAATCTTCAAGTGTAACAGTGCTTGTACCATAACTATTTTCAACAGTCAGCGTAACATCGTATGTTCCGGCATTATTGTAAGTAATTCCCGTTGGATTTTGATTATATGCAGCTGAGGGAGATGCTCCCTGGAATGACCAACTCCACGAGTCAGGAAGTCCTATCGACATATCCATGAAGTCAATAGTTGTGCCCGGAGTTAATACAGTAACAGGAGTGTGAAACTCAACTTCAGGTTGGTAGGGAGTTGCCATAACCGCCTGGTAAGCATTAATTCTTCCAGCCCCCATCATCCCAATGTAATCCGGGTTTTGGGCATCGATATTATCACAGGTTTCTTCAAGTACCATTTCTGCATCATCGGGTGTTAAGTCCGGGTTAATCGATCTCATCAGGCTTAATAAACCTGAAGTCACCGGACAAGCCATGGAAGTTCCACCATAATAATCGTAGTAACCCATCGAAGTATGATCGAAAGTAGTGCTAAGCAAGCCTCCGGGACCGGGTTGTCCGCTGCCACCGGGAGCTGATACATCAACGGCGGTGTTGTAGTTGGAGAAGGATGCTTTTCCGTCGTCCTCATCAGTAGCAGCCACAGAAATTACATGGTTATAATTAGCAGGATAATGGGCTAAACTATTGTTATCGTTCCCAGCTGCCGCTACAAAAATTATCCCCTGGTTGTAGCCTGAGTTATAAAGGTTTTGTTCGGTTTGTGAATAGCTGGATCCACCAAATGACATACTGATTATATCCGGGTCTTGTGACATTGCATAGGATACACCCTGATAACCATAAATGCCATTGGCCTGGCTATTGTTAGCAGCTTTAACGGCAATGATTACCGTGTTGTATCCGATTCCTGCAACACCGGTTTCGTTGTTTGTAATGGCAGTTGCCAGGCCAGAACAGTGAGTTCCATGTGACCAGTCTCCGGCATTACCCTGATTTGGTGGGCTGGAGTTATTGGTATTGTATATAACATCTCTTTGAACAACAATCTTATCAGCCAGGTCGGGGTGATCCGACCAAATGGCATTATCAACTATGGCTACCCTGATATCCGCAGAACCCTGCGTTACATCCCAGGCTTGTTCAGCGCTGATCACGTCAAGGTGCCAGTTCCAATTGCTGGGGCCGTTTACCAAATTGTACAGGCTGTCGTTGGGAGAAAAATCGACATAATACATGGGCACCTTTTCAGCATACTCGATCTCAGGCTTGGCTTCAAGTATTTTTATCAGGTCGTCCAAAGAATTGTGATCTTTAAAATCTAAAAGAAAAGTTTTTAGCAATTTGGGGTCATTGAAGTTGTCGAGTGGGCGAGAGATGCTGTTCACTTCGTAACTGTCAAAAATGTCCTGGAAGTAGCTCGCATCCTGCATGTTTACAGATTTATCTGACGCAACAGCGATTTGAGGATTGTAGTCGTCGTTGAACTTAACAAAAAGCTGACCATCCTGATAGTACTTTTCGTAAGTCTGAGCAAAGTTCTCAGTGTTGAATAAGAATAGGGCAACTATGGAAAATAAAATTGCCTTTGTAGTGTTTAGTTTCATGTTTTTCAATGTTTTATGATTATTAATTGGTTCTGTTCTATTAACCGTGCAATTAAAGGGCTATAAAAACCGGCTGCAAAAGTAATAAAAATTAGTTTATTTAAATGTATTTTATATTACATATTAAGAACATTAAATATGTGTACCTTATTGTTTTACCTAAAACATAGGGTGTATTATAACGCTTAAAAAATATTTCTCATCAAAGCGAAAATGACATTACTTTTGTGAAAAAATCGTGCCATATGAACATTTTAATAAAAAACATCAAAGAATTGGTTCAGGTGGAGGAACAACCGAGGCTGAAAGTCTCCGGAAAAGAAATGTCACAAATATCCTCTGTTGATAATGCTTTTTTGTATATCTCTAATGGATTAATTGCAGGATTTGGAGAGATGAAGGATATGAAATTCTTTCTCAAATCTAAAGATATAGCCGGGGTTAAAGAAATTGACGCTTCCGGAAAAATGGTGTTTCCCTCTTTTTGCGATTCACACACCCATTTGGTTTATCCCCAGAGCAGGGAGATCGAGTACATCGATAAAATTAAAGGCCTCTCCTACGAGGAAATAGCCCGGCGTGGAGGAGGTATTTTAAATTCAGCGCAACGAATGAACAAAATTTCTGAGAATGAATTGTATGATTCGGCCACAGAAAGACTGAATGAAATAATGGAATATGGTACAGGTGCTGTGGAGATTAAAAGTGGCTATGGCCTGTCTACTGAGAGCGAGTTAAAAATGCTGCGGGTAATAAAAAGGTTAAAAGAGGATTCACCTTTGTCCATAAAATCGACCTTCCTTGGGGCGCATGCCATTCCCCCAGAATTCAAAAAAAGACAAACCGAATATGTTGACTTGGTAATTAACGAAATGATCCCTGAAGTTGCTACCGAAGGGCTTGCTGATTACATTGATGTTTTTTGCGACCGGGGATTTTTTACTGTTGAAGATACAGATAGAATTCTGAATGCAGGAATGAAATATGGTCTCAGGCCAAAGATACATGCAAATGAACTGGATTATTCAGGAGGTATACAGGTTGGTGTAAAATACAACGCACTGTCGGTTGATCATCTTGAATTTACAGGCGACGATGAGATTGAAACTTTATTGGATTCGGAAACAATGCCAACAGTTTTGCCAGGGGCAGCTTTTTTTCTGAATATGGTGTATTCTCCGGCAAGGAAAATGATCGATGCCGGCTTACCTGTTGCCATGGCAAGTGATTTCAACCCGGGTTCGTCTCCATCGGGAAATATGCAATTGATACTGTCGATGGCCAGCATACTATACAAGTTTACTCCCGAGGAAGGACTCAACGCCACCACTATAAATACAGCCTATGCCATGGATTTGAGCGAGGAATTAGGGAGTATTTGCATGGGCAAAAAAGCAAACGTTTTCATTACTAAACCTATTCCTAATTTGCAATTTATGCCCTATTATTATGGCAGTAATAAAGTTGAAACTGTAATCCTGAATGGGATCATTCAATGATGAATTCATAGGTAGGTCATCAGTGTTGCTGAATTTATTAGTGATAGTTGCTTCGGATTCTTATTTTTAACAAAATTGTTTTGTATTTCAGAGCCGTTGTCTATTTTTGCCGGCCCTAAACAGATTGTATTTCAGAATCATAAAATTATAATTATTGATGAAAAAATTAATTGAATGTGTCCCCAACTTTAGTGAAGGAAGGGATATGACAGTCATTAAGCAGATCACTGATCAAATTGAAACTGTTGATGGTGTAAAACTGTTGGATGTAGACCCCGGTGCTGCCACAAACCGCACTGTAGTTACCATAGTCGGGACTCCTGAGGAGGTTATAGAAGCAGCATTTTTGGCTGTTAAAAAAGCTTCTGAAATAATTGATATGAGCAAACATAAAGGTGAGCACCCACGAATGGGAGCAACTGATGTTTGTCCTCTGGTACCGGTGTCGAACATTACAATGGAAGAAACTGTTGAATACGCTCATCGGTTGGCAAAAAGGATTGGGGAAGAATTGGAAATACCAGTTTATTGCTATGAAAATGCTGCTCTTATCGAAAAAAGGCAAAACCTTGCTGTTTGCCGAACAGGTGAATATGAAGGCCTGGCTGCCAGGATGAACAAAATAGAATGGGAACCGGATTTCGGTCCTGCAACTTTTAATGCTAAATCAGGAGCTACAGCAGTAGGAGCCAGGGATTTTCTGGTAGCATATAATGTTAACCTGAACACCACGTCAACAAGGCGTGCCAATGCAATTGCATTTGATATCCGTGAACGTGGCCGCGTAAAACGCGAAGGCGACCCTGTTACAGGGAAGATTGTAAAAGACGAGCAAGGAAACAAAGTTAGTATTCCCGGAACACTTAAATCAGTGAAAGGCATTGGTTGGTTCATCGAAGAGTATGGAATTGCACAAATATCACTCAACCTAACCAATATCTCTATCACACCGGTCCACGTGGCTTTTGAAGAGGCAAGCAAAAAGGCCGATGAAAGAGGTATTCGGGTTACTGGCTCTGAATTGGTTGGCCTGATCCCTTTAACTGCAATGCTTGATGCTGGTAAGTATTTCCTTAGAAAACAAAAACGGTCGGTTGGCATATCTGAAAGTGAACTCATTAAAATTGCTGTAAAGTCGCTGGGCCTCGACGATTTAAAACCTTTCAATCCCGACGAAAAAATTATCGAATACATGATTGAAGGAGATCAGGGAAAGAAGTTGGTCGATATGACTTTGAGCGAATTTGCCGATGAAACAGCTTCCGAATCTCCTGCTCCTGGTGGAGGATCCATTGCGGCTTATGTAGGCTCTTTGGGCGTTTCGTTAGGGACTATGGTGGCAAACCTGTCATCACACAAACGCGGCTGGGATAATCGTTGGGAAGAGTTTTCTGATTGGGCAGAAAAAGGACAGGCTCTAAAGGACGAATTGTTGTTCCTCGTGGATGAAGATACGCGGGCATTTAATAAAATCATGGATGCATTCGGGTTTCCCAAAGGTTCTGATAATGAAAAGCAAGCACGTTTGGATGCCATTGAGTCAGCATCAAAATATGCTATGGAAATTCCATACAGGGTTATGAAAAAATCCCTTGAGTCGATGGAGGTAATGAAAGCAATGGCTGAAACAGGTAATCCCAATTCAGTTTCAGATGCTGGAGTAGGGGCTTTATGTGCAAGAACTGCAATAAGAGGAGCCTATATGAATGTAAGAATTAATGCTTCAGGTGTTAACGATAAAGAATTTGTGAATGATTTAATGAATAAGGGTGCACAGATTGAAAGTCAGGCGCTGGACTTGGAAAATCAGATCGTAAAGATTGTTGATGAGAAAATTAACGCGGGATAAAATACCTTTCAAGTAATGAAGTAAAAAGCCCAGACAAACATTGCTTGTCCGGGCTTTTTTTGGGCCTAAAAATTTAAAACATCAAATTAAACTATTGTTAGAACTGATTTTTAGGATAAATCTATCTTATAAGCAACACTGGAGAATAAGAGCATTTGTTTATATCCTAAGTTCATGGACAAAAGTAAAGTTTGTTGGGGTTGATCTTGATAATGCTGGTATGACACTTGAGCGCTTCAGGTGTGATATTCGTCACACTTAAAAATATTTTGTATTTTTGACAGGTGTAGTACAAATAGCTTAAAAATAAATGACACCTGGATTTAATACATCTTCATCAACCACCGAAAACTGCAGCACCTGTGAAGACAGGTCATGTGCAGCATCTGCATTGTTGGAAACTGAGCTTGCTTTTTTACATGGAAGTTGTTTGGAAAGTAGCTTTATAAAAGGTGATGTGATTATTCATCAGGGATCTGTTTCGTCCCAGATTGTTTATGTTCGCTCAGGTCTTGTATTGGAATATATACGTGGTGAGAATGGAAAAAATCAAATAATTCAGATTGTAAAAAGCAGGTCCTACCTTGGCTTACCTTCTTTATTCAGCGACCATATCAATCATTATTCATACAAAGCACTTGAAGATTTAAAGGTTTGTTATATCGGAATCGAACCCTTTAATGAACTTATCAGGAAGAACGGAAAATTTGCCTATGAACTTTTGGTCTCGGTATGCCAGGATAGCCTGAACAGCCACCACAGGTTTTTGAACATCAATGTAAAGCAAACGTTCGGCAAAGTAGCTGATGCCTTACAGTATTTTTCCAGAATAATTTTTGAAAGTAATGCTTTTGATTTGTCACTTACAAGGTCAGAAATTGGAGCACTTGTAAATGTGTCAAGGGAAAGTACATCAAGGGCGATGAATAAATTTCAGAATGATGGGATCATTATGGTAACCGGTAATCACTACGAAATTCTAAAACCTGATGTTCTTGAACAAATAAGCAGGAATGGTTAACTGAAATTTTGAGTCTGATGTTTCCAGGTCGGGAATTTGCAATGACTGGTTTCAATCTTTCAACATCCAAATAGTTGATGCATAGAATTTCTTTTCATCCGACACCAGATATTTATAATCATTATTGCTGTTCTTTTCCAACAACCCAGGCAGAAACCCAGATGCTGATCTCGTAAAGTATCATCAACGGCAAACAAACCATAACCTGGCTGATCACATCCGGTGGGGTAATAATGGCTGAAATGACAAGGAGAATCACAACCATGTATTTTCTTTTTTGTTTCAGAAACGTTGGGGTTACTAACCCGTACTTTGAAAGGAAATACATAAACACCGGGAGTTCAAAAATAACACCAACGCCTAATACCAGTGAAGCGATCGTACCTATATACGATCCAAGCGTAACATGGTTTTGAACATCTCCGCTTACAAAATAAGTTCCCAGAAAGTTGACCGTCAAAGGAACGATTAAAAAATAGCTAAACAATAAACCAGCCACAAAAAGAAGGGTTCCGACACTGATGGCTAATATGGTCGTTAATTTATTTTTAATCTTTAAAACAAACGAAACGTAACTCCATACCTCATAAAGGATATATGGAAAGGCAAGTATAATCCCTGCAAGAAAGGATATGTAAAGGTGTGTTAAAAACTGTCCCGACATACTGACGTTGATGATTTTTAGTGACTCAGCGTTAAAGCAAAGGGCTTCAATATGCAGAATGTTCCCTATTTTGCAAAAGAAAACATTGGTTGGGAAATCGATATTCAAGGGTGCCAGGATTATCGAATCAAAAATAATATACCGATTAAGGAATGCCAGAATTGCCAGTATGGTAGCTGCTAATAGTGATCTGACAATATGCCAGCGAAGTTTTTCAAGGTGCTCCCAAAAGTTACGCTTTTTGGGCTCCTTTCTTGGGTGCAATTTTGTTTGCTTCTTTTTGTTAGTAATGACTTCGGGCATGCTGAATCGATCAATATTTTTATCAACTGATGGCAAATATACACAGGCTGGTTGACATGGGTGGAAGAATGGAAAAATGGAATGATGGAAAAATGGTTGAAGCATAAAAAAAGGGCCGCCGAAGCGACCCTAATTACTCATTTGTATATACCATCCAAAGGAAAGGTTTATTAACAACCTCCTTCAACTACTGAAGTTTTCTTTTTTCTTGTGGGTAAAACTATCTCCGGTGTATCCCCCGTTTGACCTATATTTGGGTTTGACCCCAATGTTTCCATAATTGTCATGAAATCATACTTTGCTTCCTCTACCAGATAGGGCGGAGTTTCAGGCATATCATACGGATCTATCGGGTTGGAATAATAGTTCCAACCACCCAGCATAACCTGAAGGTTGTTGTAGCCCAATTGTTTCAGTAAAATCCATGGTCCGTTGGCTTCGCTCTGGGTTTCGGCTATTAAAACTACTGTTAATGAATCTTGTTGGAACCTGTTGAATGCTTCTAGTTGTTCTTTTTCAAGAATAATATTTGAAGGAATATTTATAGAGCCCGTTACATTTCCTTTTACAAATTCATAGGGGCTGCGTAGGTCAATGAATATGTATCCCGGTTCTTCAAATTCAGCAAAATATTCTACATCTTCAGGGTAAATCTCTTCCGGTGCTTCCATTAGTGCATCCAGAGTTTGCTGAGGAGTAAGCTGGTATTCAATATCGGGTTTCCTAAGCGTTATTAATCCAACAATTATTACCGCAATAAAAATTATGGAAGCAATACTTAATCTTTTCGTTCTGTTGTTTTCTTTCATAACAAATAATTAATTAATTGTGCCGGTAATTAGCAACCGCCTTCAACAACATTTTTCTTCTTTTTCCTTGTAAACTGTACACCTTCAACTGGTGCTGCCGTATTTACTTCAGCACCGCCACCAGTGAAATATTGCCTGGCGCCCAATCTGAACTGGTAAAGATCGATGGCTTCCTGTGGTTCGCTCTGGTCGGGTGCTTTGGGTTGAATGATTGTTTCGAACCAGCAGTTTACACCACCCTTTAATACGTACAGATTTTTGTATTCTAAGCGATGGGCAATTACCCATGCCTGGTTGGCCAGAATATCTCCGTTTGAATAGAATATGAAATCTTTGCCATAGGCATCAAGTATTTCAAGATATTCTTCGAGCAACAACTCAGGGAGTGGAATATTTTCAGCCCCCGGAAGGCCAAAATCCATAAAATCGTATGGGTCTCTTACATCAATCAACTGAACTGACGGATCCCCGTTGATGAGTCTCTCGGCTACTTCATCCACACTTACATAGCGTGTATTTTCATTAATATCATTGAGGAGGGTTTTAGGTTGTACTTCCATAACATAGGGTTTGCCCTGGAAATAGAACAAACCCAAACCCAATAAAACGACAACAACTGCTAAGATGGCATAAGTTTTATTCATCTTGAAATATTTTTAATAATCAACTTTTTTTACTTTGTTCTGGATTTGCGTAGCAGCAACGAAAATACCCAGGGCTACTACGATCAGTATGATGATAAATCCAGCTGGCGATAGGCCCAGGACTTCCCATATGGTGATGTTGCCCATGAAGCCTGTTTTTGAAAACTGCTCATAAAGCGGGTAAAACTCCGAGTAGATAAACACACCAAAAAACAGAGCAATCGAATAGGCAATGGCATCAATCTTACCAATGGCCACCCCGGTATAACTTGTTCCGGGGCAATAACCACCCATTATAAAACCGAGGCCCATTACGATACCACCAACAATTGCCGGCCCAACATACATCGGATTGATAAACACAAATGAAGCATCTATCCAACCCAGGTAATGAAAATAATACATGCCAATGGCAGCTGTAATTGCTGCTGTGAAGAATACTTTAAGCACGGTAAAATCGTAGCCGTAAAAAACACCGGCAAGTTTTCTTGAGGATGAAAATCCTGATGATTCGAGGATAAACCCAAATGCAATTCCAATTAGAATTGCGATAACGTTGTTCCAATTGGGGTCTATGATACCTAAAGGAATTAATGGTCCCATCATAACTTTAAATTTTTAAATCCAGAATTTTCTAAAAAAATAAGCAAATACATAACCCGATCCAAATATGGCCAGCATCGATACGAAGCCGGCAAGCGAAAGTGTAGCCATACCGGTTAAGGCTGCACCGCTCGTGCAACCTCTTGCCAATTGCGATCCGAAGCCAAAGGCAATACCTCCTAAAACTGCCATAACTATCCTTGTTCTGGAGGTTATTTTTGGAGAGTGTTCCACCTTAAATTTTAATCTATTCGACAGAGCCCCTGACAGAAGAGCTCCGGCCAGAATGCCAATGACCTCAAACACGAGCCACTGGTTCATCGGACTTTTGTCGTCGCTTAAGAATTTGCTGTAATATGCTGAGTTTTCAGCATGAGCAGGCGCAACTTTATCCACTACAGTAACCACAGTACTTTTTGCGGCACCACTGGCTCCCAGTCCTCTTCCGGTAATGTAAAATGTTGCCAGGAGCAATAGCCCCATCATTACACCTCCAAAGTAGGGATTCCAGTATTTTTTTGATTTATCCATGTTTGTTCTCTATTTAGTATTTTCAAATGTGTCAGATGTTATTCTTTTGAATGCTTAAATGTTTCATTTGTTCTACTATATTATCATTCAATCATTCTCTCATTTTATCATTGATTCTAATAAAGATACCTCGTAATTTGTCCTGCTTCTACCATAATAAACCTAAAAATCAGACCACCCAACAAAATTAGAAAAGCAGGGATGGCAATTGGGATTTTGTAACCACGCAGTTCGAGTATTTCGAGTGTTGCCGGGAAAAGTAGACCAAGGATTATAACAAATACCCAGAATGATACGGTAAACTGTCCACCAAGGAAAAGGCCAATGGCTTCAATCATAGCCTCCGATCCAGCCAGTGCGCCCATAATCATATGGGTAATAAAAAACAATTCGATGACAATAAGTAGCAGGTCGATTTTGCTCAATATTCTTCGCTCATGGTGGTCTTTAGACATCCACATTATTGCAGCTATACCCGTTGACATACCTGAAACCAAAAATAATGGTCCAAGTATAGCATTGTTCCATAATGGCCTTGCATTAAATGCACTCAAAAGAATACCAGTATAAATCCCAAGGATAACAGCCAGGATCATCATCACCCAGGCCATAGGCTTCCGGTTTTTTATCGCAAGCGCTTCTGCATCCTTTAGCCATTTCCATTTCCAGTTCCAGGTAGGAATGGCTTCTCGAATGTAACTGGCCACCCAAACCATTGATAATGGTGTAATAAACATCAGCACCCAGGCACCCCACGACATAGGGGATTCTAAACGGATTGTTGTATATAATCGCCAGAAAAAGAGTTGGTGTTTCAGATCCAGAAAAAGCGCAATCAAGCCCAAAACAAGGGCTCCGGGAACAAGAAACGGACCCCATTTTACTGTTGTAGGCATTTCCTTTTCCTTACCCAAAATAGTATAAAGACTCGCAAAGAACAGGATGCCTGCAGCCAATCCACCAAGAAAAAGATAGATTGGGATTTGCCAGTGCCAGACATTGAGATAGGGATCGATATATGGAATATTTCGTCCGCTGATAAATATTTCTTCTCTCATAATTTGCTACGATTTTGCTTATACCAAATAAAAAATTTGAGGTTTCGTGCCTGCTTCAGGTGCCAGGGCTTTATATTTCCTGTTTTTCAATGCGTTGGAAATTTCGCTGTTTGGGTCATCCAAATCGCCAAAGTACATGCATTTGGTTGGGCAAACAGATACGCAGGCAGGAAATTCACCTTTAGTCACCCGATGGTTACAAAAGGTACATTTGTCTACCCAGCCTTCGGGATGTGAATACCTGGCATCATAAGGACAAGATTGGATACAGGCACCACAACCTATACATTTGTCGTGGGTTACAACAACCACTCCACCATCAACAATGTGACTGGCCCCGGTTGGGCAGCAACGCACACATGGTGAGTTATCACAATGGTTACATCGTTCTGATCTCAATTCGATCTCTACATTCGGATAGCTTCCATCAACTGTTTCAGTGATCCAGTCGCGGCAATACCCCAGTGGAACATTATTTTCCGTCTGGCAGGCAACCACACAATCACTACATCCGACACATTTTTTTGTGTCTATCGCCATGGCATATCTCATGATTTAACCTCCTCTTTTGGGTCTTCAGTTAAAAATGTAACAAAGTTTGCACGCATCCCGGTACCACCCATTATCGGATCAACCTTCACGTTGGTGATCATATCAGAATCACTGGCGCCTTTGCCAAAAGCACGACTCAATTTGCGTTCGCTATGGCCGAAACCGTGTACCATATAAATAGAATCCCATCTGATCCTTTCCGTTACCCTGACTTTGATCGGGAATTTAGAAACCACCCCATCCTGGTTCTTGATCCAGATATACTGATCATTTTTAATATCCCAGAGTTTTGCAACTTTAGGGTTGATCCAAATGCTGTTTTCCTTTTTCAGGTCGTGAAGGTTTGGGTTATTTGCTGTGCGGCTAAATGTGTGCATGGGTGCACGTCCGTAAATCAAGCGGTAAAATCCGGCCGGTGGTTCCTCATGCGGAGTATAAACCGGCATAGGATCAAATCCCTCGGCAGCCAATTCCGTAGAATAAAATTCTATCTTGCCTGTGTTGGTGTTAAATTCATAATCCTCATCCTTTGAAAGATAAAGGGGTCCGGACTTACGAGGGAATTTCTTTACACCAATCTTTTTCATTTCATCTAATGATGAGCCTACTTGTTGCAATTGCCAGTCCAATACTTCTTCGAAATCCTTATAGTCAAAATATTTTTCCAGTCCTAGTTTTTGGCCCAGTTCCTTTGCCATCCACCATGCAGGTTTGGTATCTCCCAATGGTTCTGTTGCCGGCATTCGAAGGGCAAGGTATGGTTCGCGGTTGGGTGAGGTCCTGATATCATCATACCTTTCAAGATAGGTGCACTCCGGGATAATAACGTCGGCGTACCCTGTAATTTCCATTGGCATGGTATCCATCACGGCAATAAACTCAACAGAGTCCATCGCTTTTTCCAGTGATTCCTTCTGCGGCATAGTTAATGGCAGATTTGTTCCGGCAACCAACCATGCTTTGATTACATGTTCCTTTTCGGGTGAAGGAATTGAAGCATCAATTAATCCATTAGCAATGGAAAGTCCGGCCAGTGGATATTTTCCATTCAAAGTATCTCTCCACGACCATGCTGGTTTTGGATAAGGAGGATGTGGATAGTGTGGTACAGAAATACTTTCTTTGAAGTAGAATCCACCGCGACGTCCCCATGACCCGAGCAATCCGTTGAGTATTGCCATTGCTCTGGCACGCTGGGTATCGTCACCATACCAGGTTACATGACGGCCGGGATGTATAATTACCGAAGGCGCAGCATCTGCCATTTCGCGGGCAGTTTTACGGATTACATCAGGTTTGATAGTTGTAATGCCATACGCCCATTCAGGAGTCATATTTTTAACATGGGCTTTTAGCTGCTCAAGTCCATAGGTGTATTTTTCTACATAATCCTTGTCGTATAATTCCTCGTTGATGATCACATTGATCCATGCAAGCAGAAGAGCAAGGTCAGTAGAAGGTTTAATGGGTAACCAGAATTTTGACTTACTGGCTGCAACTGATAACCTGGGGTCAACAGTAATAATCGTTGCACCTTTATCGATGGCATCCGACATTTCCTGCACCTGGCTGTTGTGCATGTTTTCTCCAAGGTGTGAACCAATAAGGACGAGACAACGGGTATCGCGTATGTCAGTAGGCTCAGGTGATCCAACTCCACCACCAAAAGTAGCAGCAAAACCTACTTCACGAGGTCCGCGGCATTGTGCATATGATGGTGCCGTGATGTTGGTAGAGCCATAGGCCTTGAAAAGGTGTCCCAGGTGTTTTCCTGCTGAACCGTGATTAAATAACGCAAAGGCTTCCGGACCATATTTATCGGAAACATCTTTCATTTTATTGGCAATTAAGTCTAGCGCCTCATCCCAGGTAGCTTTGCGGAATGTGTCTTTTTCATTTCCACTTCCTTTAACACGGATTAAAGGATGGGTTAAGCGATCACTGTCGTAATACATCCCAATACCTCCGGTTCCACGCGGACAAAGTCTCCCATTACAATGAGGGTCATTATCGTTACCAATGACTTTCAGTATTTTCCCTTTGTTGTCAGTGTAGGTCCATCCTGCACATTTCCAAAAACAAACTTCACAGTAGGTAGGATACCTGTTCTGTTTATTGAAGCCTGAGGCCGAACCATCAGGGCTGCCCAATAAAGAAGAGCCTTTGGCCATAGAAACAACACTTGTGGCCATTGCCGCTCCCATTGTTCCCAGTGCCGAAATCTTTATAAAATCTCTCCTTGTCTTCATATTATTTTTATATGTAAATATTTAGATGTAAAGCAACTGCAAAATTACAATTATTCAGCCAGTGTTTATTGATTAACAGAGGGAGTCTGTCAAATAAAAATATGGATTTGGTCAGTTTTTTTTGTGATTCAGGGATGGGAAAAGTAGGAGGGGATGGGCGTAGAGTTAAGAGTATGAAGAGAAAGAAAGATTTTCTAACAATAAAATCCAAAACTTCATTACTTCATTTCTGTATCTTTAAAAGTTTTACCCTACAACTAATGACATGCAAAACCGGACGCTAAAGATGATGCAATGATAGTAACAAAAATGATAAACTGAATTTCCACAACCCATCCCCAAGAGTTAAAAAAAAGAGACTGCTCCGCATTCGAAACAGTCTCTTGTAAAAAGTCACCTAACGTTTATGAAAAACTATCTTATTACAAGTCTTTTGGTTAACAAAGACTTGTTTGAAATGATCTCAACAAAATAAACACCACCTTCAATCGATGTAGTTTGAATCTGAACATTGTTACTTTCCGGTAAGATTTCCATGATCATTTGTCCGGTAAGGTTGAAGATCCGGATAGTATTGATTTCCTGACCTGAAACAATATTTACAATGTCAGTTGCAGGGTTTGGATAAATCTGAACAGCGTTCTCATTTGATTCAACCAGACCTGTAATGCCCATAGCAATACTTTTAATTGCAGCAAAAGTTCCGGTTTGAAACAAACCTGAGGAATTATCCATCACCACGCTGTATTCAACCTGTAGTTCATGTGATTCACCGGTTTTACTGTTAAACAGCATAAAGTTGATTTGCTCACCCTCTGTGAATCCATCTTTTTCAATTGTACTTGCATCATCAGCAAATAATATCATGGCTTCATTATTTCCAGTTTTGGTCAATGACAGGTAACCATACAATTTACCATCCTCACCAAAGGTACCAATGGCATCTCCCTCTGAGAAGTTATGGATTGCCGTTTCCATAAGGGCAACTACCTGGGTTGAAGGTGTCATGTTAATTTCACCCCAATTGCATGAAACAGTATTTTTCTTTACAGTAAATGGTTTTGCATTGTCACCTTCACAATCAGGGAAAGTAACCGTTACCGGGTTATTCAGTTTAATTTTGTATGCCAGTCCGGGCTCGAAGTTTTCGAGGGAATACACACCTGCTGATGGCCACCATACCTCTGTGCCAACCAAATCCTGGATAATGACCACATCATCTGCAATATCGCCAAACATATCATTAACATTTGCCGGGCATTCGCTCAATACGGGAAGATAATGCCAGCCGGCTTCGAGTGTAATTTCCTTGCCTGCCATTTCATCACCGGGAATCACCATATCAACAGCACTGGTAAACTTTGCTGCATATCCTGAATTATTGTTCCAGTCACCAATTGTATTCACATTCTCCTCTGGCCAGTAAACCTGGGTAAGGTTCCTGGCAAGAATCAGATCATTAACATGCGGAGCGAAGATATCTTCCACAGCAGGTTCCGTAGGAACGATATAACTCGATATCCCATTCCATCCGGCTTGTAATTCCAGGGTTTGTCCAGGTGTTTCGCTCATATATGCTACTGCACATAAAGTCATTACTTGTGTTAGCGAAGTAATTTGAGTAGCTGTGCCCGTAGTTGGGTCAATGGTATAGAATCCTTTGCCGGGTCCAACC
>Ga0070728_10001796_pt1 | contig 29798 bp, 26 predicted proteins | sample tdDd471_FD_66723 | JGI IMG/M metagenome (GOLD analysis project Ga0070728, IMG submission 66723) | Marine sediment microbial communities from the Atlantic coast under amendment with organic carbon and nitrate - tdDd47.1 | ecosystem: Environmental > Aquatic > Marine > Coastal > Sediment | place...
GCCGACCTCTCTGATTTTCGGCTTCCCGACGGGAGAAAGCCCGGGGTGGCCATCTACTTTGGAGTACAGGGAATCATCAACAAGATGATGATCGGAGCCGTGACCGCGGTGGCGGGAGTTCTCTTTGATGTCTTTGGGAAAAGCGCTGATAAACCCCTGGGTGTTCTTCTCACCGGTCCGGTGGGGGCCTTTTTTGCCTTTTTTGCCCTGGTTATGTTCATTAAATATCCCGACGACCGCAATGGCCTTTACGAAAAAGAAAAGAGTGAGTGATGAAGGAAGTTAACCTCGCCCGGCGTCTTTATGATGAGTTGAACATTGTCACTGAAAAGGGCGAGGTGCTTATCCCCTCGGCGGGCATATACCGGAGTATCTTTGCCTGGGATTCCGGGTGGCATTATCACTGGCTCAGGCATCTTGATAATGAACGGGCAGTTGCTGAACTGCTGACTCTTTTTACTACACAGTATCCTGACGGAAGGATCCCCCATGAGACTCCTCTTCCTCTTGAAGGAAGTGCCCCCTTTGCCAGGCGCTTTGCCCTCTGGATGCTCAGGCACAGCTTCGACGACCGGGGCAACTCATGGTTTATCGATCCCCCGGTATATCTTGCGGCGGCCCTTGAGGCGGCAGAAAATGAATCCGATGAAAAGAAAAAAGATGCCCTTCGGGGTGCTGTAACTGCAAAATTTGCATGGTATGAAAAACACCGCTTGGCTGATTACGCACTTTATCCCTGGAGTAAATTACCGGTTATCATGCATCCCCTTGAATCAGGTACTGATTTTTCTCCCTCCTTTGATGAGGTCTGGGGGAAGCCCCCGATGCTGGCAATTCGGTCTCTGAGCCTCTTGAAGCAAATAGCCTCTGACCACTGGTCAACCAGTACCGGGCATATGCCCGGCTACCCCCTGGTCTATGATTTGACAACAGTGACATTTTACCTTGAGGCCCTGATGAAATATCCCGGCTCAGAGCCTGAGGGTAAAAAACTGGCAGGTGATTTCTTCCACGCCTCATTTGACCGGGATGATCTTCTCTTTCGCCAGTATTATTTAAAGAAGAAGGTTTTACACCGGACTGAACAGGTAACCTTTTCATCGATACTTCCCTGTATTCTTTACCGTAAAGGAAAAGAGGCGGATCTCTGCCGTGCTGCCGTGGAACGCCACTGCCTCCCGGGGAAAAGCTTCTGGCGCGGTAGACTTCCTTCATTTAATCCTGAAATGCAGAGCCGTAAAGGCCGGCTCCTCTGGCGGGGAAGCTGCTCCTGGATGAATATGAATTTTATGCTTTTCAGAATTTTTAAGCAGTACGGTTTTGATGATGAGGCGGTCCTTCTGGCTGCGCGGCTCGGTGAGTATATGGATGCCTGCGGGCCGAGGGAGTTTTTTGACGCCTTTGAAATGAGGGGAGGCGGTGCCGAGGTTTTTTCATGGAACGGGCTGCTGATGGCGATGGAGCGTCTTTGATTAATAGCCCGGGGTTTAAACCCCGGGCTATTAATCAAAGACCCTGGGCTATGAAATACGATGGGGCAATGGGGCGACGGATCATAAACCCCTTGACAGAAGAAAACTTTTCCCTGCATTGTCTAGTCTAAACATGAATTCTAAGATTGTAGAAGTAATGAAACTAATTAAAAGAAAAATTCAGATTATAACCGGGGTAACAGTTCTATCTCTTTGTGCTGCTGCTTTTTTCATGTTGTCAGGCTGCGGCGGCCGCGTAGAAAGAAAGCCCGGGACGATTTATATTCATATGGGTGCTGAGCCGGGCACTCTGAACCCGGTGATTGCCAGTGACGCCTATGCTTCTGAAGTCAATCAATACATCTATGAAACTCTCCTTGATATGGATGAAGATACCCTTGAGATGAAGCCCCTTCTTGCAGAACGTTACACTGTTTCGCCTGATGGTCTCCGTTACCGCTTCTATCTCAAAAAGGGCATTCGCTGGAGTGATGGGAAAGAGCTGACCGCTGATGACCTCATTTACAGCTTTAAGGTTATAAAAGATCCAAAGACCGCTAATGCTCACCGCAAGGTTAACTATCTTGATATAAGAGCGCTTCATAAAATCGATAAGTATACTGTTGAGTTTATTTATTCAAAGAAGTATTTTCTCGGCCTGAGAGTCTGTGGCAGTATGACTATAATTCCGAAGCATATTTTTAACGATGGCACGGATATAAACTCTCATAAGAATAACCGGTTTCCCCTGGGTTCCGGCCCCTATCGTTTTGAAAAATGGGTTACCGGAAGCCGCATTTCACTGATTAGAAATGAAAATTATACCGGGAAAAAACCTGCAATAAATAGAATTGTCTTTCGGGTTGTGCCTGAAGCGAATGTTGCCCTTCAGATGCTTAAAAAGGGAGAACTTGATACGATGGGGGTTCGGGCTATCCAGTGGATTCGACAGACAAATTCTGAAAAATTCACCAGCAGGTTTTATAAACTGAAATACTACACTCCGAACTACAGCTATATTGGCTGGAATGCCCTCAGAAAACCCTTTGATGACCGGCGGGTTCGTGAGGCTATGGGGTACTTTATCAACCGGGAAGATATACTTAAAAAGTTAAACTTCGGTCTGGGTAAGCGGATTGCCGGTACCTTTTTTATAAAAAGTAAGTATTATAATCATAAGCTTGTTCCCCGAAAGTACAGCCCTGAAACGGGACGCCGCCTCCTGGCTGAAGCCGGCTGGAAAGACAGCGATAACGATGGTTATCTTGACAAAGGGGGCAAAAAATTTTCCTTTACCTTTACGGTTTCTTCGGGAAGTAAATTTTCTGAACGCCTGGCTACCATCATGAAAGAGGATCTTTCAAAGGCAGGTGTCGAGATGAAAATTAACCGCTTTGAATGGGCGGTTTTTGTTCAGAAATTGAATAAAAGGGATTTCGACGCGCTTATTCTCAGATGGAGTCTTGGCTATAATGAAGATCCCTATGATATCTGGCATTCAAGTCAGGCAAAGGCGGGCTTCAACTTTGTCAGCTTTAAAAACGCCGAGGCAGACCGTATCATGGAAGCGGGACGCCGTGAATTTAATGAAGTGCGCCGCATAAAAATGTTTCGCCGTATTGAGGAGATTCTTTACCGGGAACAGCCCTATACTTTTTTTTACAGCTCCCCCTCACTGGCGGTGGTTAGTAAACGTTTTAAAAACGTGAAGGTCCATACCGCGGGCCTCGATATAAAGGAATGGACCTTTAAACAGTAAGCGAAGAAGCGCTTCTTCGCCGGCAACAGAAATTATATGAAAAAATACCTGGTAAAAAGACTCCTGCTGATTATTCCGACCTTCATCGGTATAACCATGATAACCTATCTCGTGGTGCGTCTTACCCCCGGCGACTACACCAGTATGCGCCTTGACATGCAGGGAGGGATGCAGGTAACCGCCCAGGCAAAGGAGATTATGGCCCAGGAGAGAAAGCTCTTCGGCCTTGATGATCCCATATATATCGGCTACGGCAAGTGGCTGGTAAAATTTGTAACCGGAGATATGGGCATCTCCCGGAAAGATGGCCGACCCGTGTTTGACCGTATTGGTGACGCGCTTCCAATAACCTTAACCTTGAATATTATTACTTTGATCCTTATATATGTCATTTCTATTCCCATGGGGATCGTGGCAGCGGTACGCAAGGATTCCCTCTTTGACCGGGGATCGAGCCTTGTGCTTTTCATATTGTATTCCCTTCCGGCTTTCTGGATAGGCCTGCTGCTTTTAAATTATTTCAGCGGCGGCGAATACCTGAATCTTTTTCCCCTGGGGGGATTTACCTCTGACGGTATGGCCGGGGCCTCCTGGTGGCAGCGCGCCGGTGATGTTGCCTGGCACCTGGTGCTTCCGGTGATTACCCTGACCTATGGGAGCTTTGCATTTTTATCCCGCTACACCCGGGCCAACATGCTTGAGGTTATAAATCAGCAGTATATTACAACCGCCCGGGCCAAGGGGCTGTCAGAGAAACGTGTAGTCTTTGTTCACGCCTTTAGAAATTCATTGATACCTCTGGTTACCCTGATGGCAACGTTGCTGCCCGGTCTTTTAGGAGGATCGGTTATTGTTGAACAGATTTTTTCGATTCCCGGCATGGGGCTTCTTGCTTTTGATTCTATTCTCGCCCGGGATATTCCTGTTGTCATGGCTATTGCCGCCGTTTCAGCGCTTCTGACACTGGTGGGCATTCTTCTCGCCGATATCACCTACGCGCTGGTAGATCCGCGCATCAGGCTGGAGGCAAAGGCATGAGTCAGTCATACTGGGGCAGGGTATGGAGCAGGCTTAAAAAACGGCGTCTTGCAATGATGGGGCTTGGGATTGTCTTTTTTCTTTTTTGTGTCGCGGTTTTTGCTCCCCTTATTGCCAATAATAAACCTTTTCTGTATGTATCAGAGAGTAAAACCTATTTCCCCATACTCTTTGATTATCCAGAACTTCGGTATAAAGATCTGCGAAGTGACGCCATGAAGGGCTTTAAGATCTTTCCCCCGGTCAGATACACCCCCTCTGAATATGATCTTGACTCAATTGTGCTTTCTCCGTCATCGAAGCATTTTCTCGGCACCGACGAACAAGGAAGGGATCTGGCTGCCCGAATGATACATGGTACCCGGGTTTCTATTTTTATCGGTTTTATCGCCGTCAGCATCTATGTCTCCATTGGTATATTTCTCGGGGCCCTGGCGGGATATTACGGCGGCTGGGTGGATATCGGCATCTCCCGCATCATTGAAATTATCATGTGTTTTCCCACACTTTTTCTTATTCTTACCATACTGGCAATGTGGGGTCCCAGCCTTGTTTCTGTCATGGTTGTCATCGGCATCACCGGCTGGACCGGCATCGCCAGGATTGTTCGCGGTGAGTTCATGAAGCTCCGGGAAATGGACTACGTTACATCCTCCCGTGCCCTGGGAGCCCGGGACCTCTGGATCATTTTTCGACATATACTTCCTAACTCCATGGCACCGGTACTGGTTTCGGCGACCTTTGGTATAGCCTCTACCATTCTGATCGAATCATCCCTCAGTTTTCTCGGCTTCGGGGTGCAGCCTCCGACCCCCAGTTGGGGAGATATCCTTTCCCAGTCCCGGGACTTTATGGATTTTGCCTGGTGGCTTACCCTTATCCCCGGGTGTGCTATTTTTATCACCATTACCGCCTATAATCTTCTTGGCGAAGGCCTCCAGGACGCCATGGATCCGAAATCCGCAGACCGGCGCTAAATTAGTTCTTCTATTGCTCACGGCCCTTTCTCCCGATAATAGCCTCATATGGTTGCTTTTTATAAAAGCATACAGTAGATTTATTACAAGGACACATTTTTCGGGCAACTACATGAGCATAGACATAGATAAGGTAATACAACAGGCGGTTAAAAAATTAACCGAAGAGCAGGCCCTCAGGCGCCTGACCCTTCTGAATATTCTGCATATCAATATTGATATTCTCATTCAGAATTCCTTTGCCTGGTTTGAAGATGATATCCCCGATGAATACCGGCAGGTGATAAATTCTCTCATGTCCCTGACCACTTCATTTCTAGAGGGGGAAGTTAACTTCGAAGAAATGCTTTTAGATCAGGCTCCCGATATCATTAATATCGCCTCGGTCCTGACGTATATTTCCGACGAAATGAACACTCTCTTCGGCTTTGCCGATTCACGAATATCCATTGAGGCTGAAGATAACTTCCAACTCATTGCCCCTAAAAAAGAACTGACCCGGGAAATTTACCATGTACTTCTGGCGGTAACTCCCTTTATGGGTGAAGAGTCCCGATGCACCATCAAGGTTATGGAAAATCATTCAAATATCATGATATCCATGGGATTTCTTGATCTTAATGACAAGTTTCCCGGAATCGGTGATCTGAAAAAGGCTTTTTTTACCTATAACTCAGGAGAAAGCTCAAAGGTGGCCATGGGGCTTAATTCAGCCATCATCGCCCTGAAAGAGATGGGGGCCCAGGTTTCGGTCAAGTACCTTCAGGGAGGGAATAATATTGCAGTCATTATTTCTTTCCCCTCAATGGCCTTTATGAAAACCCTTGAGGAAATTCGTAAAAAGTCTCCCGGCAGCATCGAGTCACTAGAAGCGGGTGAGGGGGTCATTATTGTGGTAAATGACCGTATCATAGAGATGCTTCTCCAGGAGCTTCTGACCGGAAGGGGTTATGAAGCGGTACGAACCTCAGTCTCTAAATACAGATCTATGGAAAAACCGGAGCAGTGGAAGGGCATCGTCATAGACTGGGATTATATTGCCGATGGATTTACCGGCTTCGAAGAGTTTGTTGCAACCTGTGAGCCGGTTGAAAAAATAATTATACTTTTTGATGATACCGGTGACGTTCATCTTCCCGTGTTTACTGATAAGCGGGTTATTGTCCTGAAAAAGCCAATTGAGGTCGATGCCATTGTAAAACACTTTGAGGATTGATTGGTGGAAGACAGATTTTTTATAATCGGAGATATCCATGGCCATTTCTCTAAACTGGCTGAACTGATTCAAAAAATCAGCAGGGACCTTGTTGATGAGGATACATTGATTTTTCTGGGAGACTACATCGATCGGGGTGAATATTCTTACGAAGTTATCGAATTTCTTCTGACCCTTAAAAAACGTCACAGGGTCATATTTCTCAAGGGGAATCACGAAGCCATGTTTCTCGATTATCTCAGCGGTAAAACCGACGGCTCCATGTATCTCTTAAATGGGGGCAAAAATACTGTAAAGAGCTACAGAAAGCACTGCGGTTCCCTGACTGTTCCCCCTCATCATATGGAGTTTTTCAAGAACTTGAAGTATTACTACGAGGGAGAAGACTTTATTGCCGTACACGCGGGACTCCATCCGTTGCGAAAAAGTATCAAAGAACAGCGGGAATATGACATGATGTGGATAAGGGATATCTTTTATCATGCCGATAATGAATGGGAGAAGACCGTTATCTTCGGCCACACGCCGGCATCACTGCTGAAAAAGGCCCCGGGGGTCTATATTGACGATTGCCGCAATATCATCGCAATGGATAACGGGATAATTTTCGGTAATCCCCTGGCGTGTATCCGCTGGCCAGACCGGAAAATTTATTACAGTTCCTGAGAATGGAACTGCAACAGGATATAAAGTGAAAAAGACCTTTAATTGTATGTTTTTACTCCTTGCCGTCATTCTCTCGGGACTTCTTCACGGGGCGGAATATGAGTACCTGGCCCGTGTTGAATCAGTACGCAAGCAGAATGAACTGACCCTGCTTTTTGCAAAGAAACCAGAAGTAGCGGAATACCTGATTTTTCATGAAAAAATGCTCCTCGGCACAGTGACCATTCATACCGTTTCGCATGACCGGCATCATGGATACTACTACCGGGCATGGTGCCGTCTTTTTCTGGCAAAGGAAGAATACCGAATTCTTCTACGGGCCGGCAGTCGTGCAGGGTTAGTGAAAAAACGGGAGCCCTATAAGCAGGATTATTCCCAGCACTGGTATAATGAAAAGCGTGACTATAAAAAAGAAATAACAACAGAACCCGACAAGCGGGAAATGGTACTGGTTCCCGATGGGAAGTTTATCTTCGGGAGCAATCATGGAGAGGAAGATGAAAGTCCTGAGCAGACCCTCTATCAAAAGGGATTTTACATTGACCGCTACGAGGTCTCGAACAGTGATTACTATCGGTACATGATCGAAACCAATGGAGCGCCCCCGGTTGCATGGAAGGGTGTAAAGTATCCTGCAGGGGAAGGTGATTTCCCGGTACTGGTTTCCTGGCACCAGGCGGCATCTTACGCTGCATGGGCGAAGAAGCGCCTTCCCACGGAAATCGAATGGGAGAAGGCGGCCCGGGGCATGAAAAAGGGGAAAAAGTATACCAATATACCTGAAGTCTATCCATGGGGATCATCCTTCGATCCTGAATTATGCAACGGCGCGCCCTACTGGAAGAAACATGGAAAGAAAGGGCAGTATTCAGGCATCATGAGCGTAACTTCCTTTGCCACAAAAGACCGCTCTCCCTTTGGTGCGGTAAATATGGCGGGCAACGTCATGGAATGGACCAGCAGCTGGTATCAGCCCTACAAAGGTAACTTCAAGGTGAAGGGTGAATATGGTACTCAGTATCGTGTAATCCGCGGGGGGACCTGGTTCTCAGAAGGTCGGGAGCTGCGGGTAACGAACCGAAAGTTCGGCGGTATTCCCGATCTCTACCGGGACAACACTGCAGGATTCAGGTGTGTACGGGATATTGTTTCAGAAAAACGTTCAGGAAACTAAAGGTCCCGGGGCAGGGTCTAAAAAATAAAAAAGTTGTGGTAATTCAGACAGTAAGAGAATTCAATTGAGGCAGTTTACAGGGAGATGAGGTAACAATGAGATTTTTCTATTTTCTGGCACGGAATATCAGTTATACCTTTGCGGTATCATTTTTTACAGTTATTATAGCATGGATTGTTTCAGTCTTTGGGTTTTTCCTTGGTGTATCCTTTATTACTTTTTCCTATGAAAAAATATACCCTTTTGCCCTTACCTGGCTCCCCGTCGCCGTATTCATTGTTACCATTATGCACTATGTGCAGTTCGGATTCCTTACTCCGGTCCGTATCCCCGCGGTTTTGAAAAGTCATCGAATGATTAACCGGGCCTATCGGAATGATTTCAATGTCAGCCAGGATGAAATGAAATCTCTTTTTTCCTTTTTTACCGACCTGCCGATGCAGAACCTGATTACATCCGCTCTGTATACCTCCATGACTGGTTTGATAATAGTCGTTGCTGTTCTCTATGAATATAAGGTCACCGGAAGCCTGACCCTTGCTGACATGAAGCTTCTCAACCGTATTGTCGGTCTCTCCGTTATTATTACCATGATTCTCTATGGAATGTCGACCTATCTTCTCACTGAAGCCCTTACGGGGAATGAACGAGCCAGGGTATATAATGAGCTGCTTAAGCAGGGGGCCAGAGTGCGTCTTGAGTCCCTCATTGGAATCAGGATTAAGTTTATATTTTTTATCGTTCTTCTTATTATAACTCTTTTTACTTTTGCCGCCTTTATGGAAAAAACCCGGGCTAAAGTTGAATTTGAGCCAGGATGGGTTATCGGTTATTTCCTGATTTCTGTTATCGCGGCATTCTACCTGATGCAGGTAAATATTTCATCCATTCTTAAGGTTCTTAATGATATGCGCCGTGTGACCCGGGTTATCGCATCAGGGGGAAGGGCTGGTTTTAATGTGCTCTCTCTTGAACGGGAATTTGCCTCTATTCAGTATGCTCTCATGGAAATGGGATGGGAAATTGATGATCATAGAAAGAATCTTGAAAGCATGGTTGAACAGCGAACCCGGGAGCTTCAGGATGCCCTTGTTGACCTGCGGGGCCGTGACAGCCAGATTCAAAAACAGCTTGATATGGCCAGTGTAATTCAGCGGAGCATACTTCCCGGTGAAATTGATGACTGGAACGAGCTTAAGTTCGCAGTACGGTATATCGCCATGGAAAAAATTGGTGGTGACTTCTATGACATTCATCAGCTTAAGGATGATAAACTCGGAATTTTAATTGCTGACGTTTCAGGTCACGGTATTCCCGCTGCCCTGGTAACCACAATGGCGAAAATTTCCTTCGGGAACGCGGGAAACAGTTTCGATTCTCCCAAACAGATTTTTCAGGAAGTGAACCAGAATATTCTGGACCACGTAAAGACCCAGGATTATATGACCTGTTTCATGGTTGCTGTTGATGATGAATACAATGTAGTGTATGCCAACGCAAGTCACCAGAAGGCGATTGTTTTACGGACTGAAAGAGGTGAGGTAGAGCTTCTTGATACCAATGGACTTTTTATCGGAGCCGTTGAAGAGGCCCGGGATACCTATGATGAGGGGTTAACTCACCTGGAATATTCAGACCGGCTGGTACTTTATACTGATGGTATTCCAGAAGCTCTGAATGAAAAACGAAAAGAGTACTCAAACGGCAGGCTTGAACAGGTAATTCTTGATAACCGTAATCTTCCACTTGACGAATTTGCAGACTATATTATCAAGGATGTGCATGAGCATATGGGCCATGCCCAGCTGGAGGATGACCTTACACTTCTTGTCATTGAACTTGCCAGGGATGAAGCGGTTAATACCGTAAAACGCGCACGGAAAATGGTTGAGAGCCATGAATACTACAAGGCCATTGAATTGCTTGAAGAATCTCTCGATAAATTTCCGGGAAATCAGAAAATCCTTTACAATCTCGGTAAAAATTATTTTAGAGTAAATGACTATAATAAATGTATCCAGACAATTAATCGATACCTGGAACATGATAAGAGAAACAAGTACGCGTATTATATCAGCGGCGCCGCTTATTATCAGATTATGGATATTGGAAACGCGGTGAAGCACCTTGAACGATCTGTTGATCTCGATTCGCATTTTGTTAATGCCCTTTTCAGCCTTGGCATGGCTCACAAGAAGAGCGGAGATAATGAGAAGGCAGAGCGTACCTTTAACCGGGTCATTGATATCGACTCTGATAATAAAATGGCCCTTTTCGAATTGAAGTTGATAAAAGAGGCAGATGAAAAGAAAGCTGATCAAGAACCTGTCCCTGAGTGAGGTTGAAGCCTGGTTCGAACAGGAAGGAGAAAAGGGCTACCGGGGCAGGCAGCTTTTCAGTTGGCTTTATGAAAAAAACATAGAGTCTTTTCATGAAATGACCAATTTCACCAAGCAGCTTCGGGGCCGCCTCGAAGAAACCTTCATTCTTTCTCCCCTTAAAATTGAAGAGCATCTCGTTTCTTCCCTTGACGGCACGGAGAAATTTCTCTTTAAAACCCATGACGACAACTATATCGAAGCGGTCCTTTTAAAAAGCGAGGGGGATGAGGAAGGAAGACTTACTGTCTGCATTTCCTGCCAGGTCGGCTGTGCCATGAACTGCGGCTTCTGCCATACCGGGATGCTCGGGTTTACCCGCAACCTCGAAACCGGTGAAATTCTTGACCAGCTTAACCAGGTCAGGCGGGCTACAGGCCTGCGGAATAACAATATTGTTTTCATGGGGATGGGTGAACCCTTCCTTAACTATGATAATGTTCTGAAGTCCGCAGATATTATGAACTATTCTTTCGGGTTTCATATATCCGTGCGGAAAATTACCATTTCAACCTGCGGTATATTCGATGGAATAGAACGCTTTATCGATGAGAAACGCCCCTACAACCTGGCCCTCTCCCTCAATGATACTGATTGGGACAAGCGGGCGGTCAACATGCCCATTGAAAAAAAATATCCCTTTGCCCGAATAGCTGAGCTGCTCCAGAGAAAGTTTCCCGTGTCACGAAACCGCCTCACCATTGAGTATGTCATGAGAAAAGACAATATCTCAAAGGAAGACGCCCGACGCCTGAAAAAGTTGTTTAAATACGGCCGTATTAAGCTCAACCTGATTCCCCTTAACCCCGGTGACCACAATATTGATGTCCCCTCAAAAGAAGAACTCGATGTATTTGTCAATGAACTTGCGATTATGAATGTACCGATGTCTATCAGGAAAAGTCTCGGTACAGATATCTCCGGTGCCTGCGGACAGCTTTCGGGGAAAAAAGCTGTAAAAAACAGTCATTGACAAAAACCCTGAAAGTATAGAAAAATAGGGTAATTTTTAAGGCAGGAGACCCGCATGAGATTTATCATGATGTTTTTTTCATTTTTAAAGATGATCTTTTCGTTTATCTGGAACCGGAAGAAACTTTTTTTTATATATCTGCCAGCAGGTATTTCAGTAGCAATTGTAGCCTATGTGCTGATTATATACCTCGGATGGCTGGGAAACCGAGACGCCGCCCTTGAGAGGCTTGCCAGGTATAAAAAGCTCATCGACCGTACCGAAGAGATGCGAACAGGCTATGCCTACAGCTACAGTGATGTTGACCTGCATGCGAAGGTTGTTGATATACCGACCCGTATCTATGACCGTAATAAAGAAATCATTGGTGAGTTTTTTGAGCAGAAACGGGAAATCGTGCCTTACGATTTTATTCCCCAGGCAATTGTTAAAGGTGTGGTCGCCAGTGAAGACCGGGATTTTTATAAACATGACGGATTGAATTACAGGGGTATTTTCAGGGCCTTTGTCACGAACCTTATTCACCTCAGGGTTGTCCAGGGGGGAAGTACCATTACCCAGCAGCTTGGAAAGGTTCTCTTTACTGACATGGAGCGGAGTCTCCGGAGAAAAATATATGAAGCCTTCTGCGCCAGGGAAATCGAGAAGTATTACGATAAGCAGGATATTTTTTCCATGTACCTTAACCTGATTTATTTCGGCAATGGGGCTTATGGTGTTGAGGCTGCTTCAAAAATGTTCTTCGGAAAACCGGTCAATGAACTGAATGAAGTTGAATGCGCAATGATTGTTGCCACCATATCGAGCCCCAGGATTTATTCTCCCATCTCAAATCTTAAAAATTCAATCCGAAAAACCAGGCGAATTATGAAGTCGATGGTCGACGCAGGATTTACTAAAAAAGCCAGGGCTGATTATCAGTATAATAAATTTCTTAATAAGTGGGATGTTAAATTTGACAAGGAAGGTGTGGCAGTCTCGTCTCTTATTGGTACTTTTATGCACAGTTCATACCGAATCAACCGGGCTCCTTTCTTTAACGAACAGGTTCGACGTCTCCTGGTTGAACGGTTTGGTGAAGCGGTGGTAAAAAAAGGGGGCTTGAGTGTCTATACTACCATAGACGGGGCTCGCCAGGATATAGCCCTCACTGCCCTTCGCAAGGGTATCGAAAAGCAGCGTAATTTTCACCTGAAGCGGGCAAAAAAAATTCGTAACCATATACGGGCAAAGAAAGAGAAAGAAAAGGGTGAAAATATCGAGGGAGCTCTCATTGCCCTTAATCCTCACAATGGTGAGATTGTTTCATATGTCGGGGGATCAAAGTTTTCCATAAGCAATCAGAATGATCATGTAAGCCAGATTCGCCGTCAGCCCGGTTCTTCTTTTAAGCCACTGGTGTATGCCTCGGCAATAGCTGATAAGGATATAACCCCTGCAACGGTAATGGTTGATGAAAAGGTCACCTTTAAAGGGGGCTATAAACCCCGTAACTATACGAGAAAATACGAAGGTAAAATAATAATCCGTGAGGCCCTGAGAAAATCGGTTAACGTGGTTGCCGTTAAGGTTCTGGATAAATCGGGCTACAACACAGTCCTTGAAGCTGTTGAGGAATCCCTCGATCTCAGCGGTAGTGAACGGCGAAAGCGTTTTGGCAAGACCCTCTCCCTTGCCCTCGGAACCTATGAAATTTCACCTCTTGAGAATGCGGTTCTCCATTCCCTTTTAATTAATGGGGGGAAGTTTATTAAACCCTACGGAATCAGACAGGTGAAGGATTACAGCGGTAACGTAGTATGGAATCCTGAAGAAGAAATACTGAAAGATATCAGGGATAAACAGGCCCGTTACGGCACTATCCTTGATCCAAAGGCTGCGGCAGTTACTATCTCCATGCTTCGGGGGGTCTTTGAGCCAGGGGGGACCGCTTATTATGCGGCAAAATATCAGAAGATACCCTTTCAGATAGCGGGGAAGACAGGAACCAGTACTAATTATAATGATGCCTGGTTCGTGGGCTACACTTCCCAGCTTGTCAGTGCTGTCTGGATCGGAAACAAGCAGGGGGCCATCTCTCTGGGACCCGGACGGGCCGGTGGTTCTGTATCCGCCCCGGTATGGACTGAATTTATCGCAAAGGCATATCGAGAAGACTCGGTACCTGATTTTCCCATACCCGATAAAGGGATTTCCCGGGAAAATATTTGTATAGAATCGGGACTTGTGGCTATTGAAGGGAAATGTAAGAAAATTATTAAAAATCAACTCTTTCTAGAAGGCTCTGAACCGGGTGATTACTGTAATATCCACGATAAAGAAGAACCCGAAGAAACAAAAGAGGCAGAAAAAGAAAAATAGGCTCCCCGGGGGAAACCTTATCTGTTTTCTTTCAGGGGGCCCCGCACAAAACCTCCTTTGAATTTAAATGCATAAATACTGGCTGAATAAAGTAAATTTTCATTGCAATATAAGAGGAATTCATATCAAATTGTATTCTCTAAATCAGGCAAAAAGCCTCAAAAAAGATACCAGAAACTGCAAATATGAATAAATCCGAAAGACTTGCTTTTTTTATTACACTACTAATATGCGCGGTGGCGTCACTTTCCTTCAGATGGCCCCTTGATGAGGGACGGATTACCTCTTCCTTCGGGGAGTCGAGGGCAGACCACTTCCATGACGGTATTGATATGGTTTGTCCCGATGATAAAATCTATCCTGTAGACAAGGGAAAGCTGGTTTATTACTGGGATGAGTCTATTTTTCCCCTTGATACGATTCCGGGGGGAGGAAACTTCAGGGTTCTTCTTCATGAAAAGGGTATATACTCGATATATATGCATTTGAAGGGAGGAGCCCGGGAGATGTCTTCCTACGGGAAAAAGGATCTTATCGGGACGATTGGTAATTCAGGGCATTCTTACGCCAGACACCTTCATTTTAGTATGCTTAAAAAGTCAGAACGGGCTTCATTGAACCCGATGGGCCTTCTTCCTTCCTGGCCCGATAAAAAAGCCCCTGAAATCAAGGGTTTTCTTCTCCATATCGGAGAGCGTTACATAACCTTGAAAGAGAATGGTGAGATTCGCCTGACACGGCATTATCCCCTTCTTGTCAGCATTGCCGATACTATCACCGGGAAAGAGCGTCTCGGGATCCATCGGCTGATTGTTGCGCACAATGGAAAGGAGATTTTTAATACCGAATTTAAAGATATACGTTTCAGCCCCGAGGGCCTTCAGGTGGGGAATCGGCCCTTTGAAGGAATTTTTGATCCAAAGGGGTATTACCGTATTACCGGGGTCCGTTACAGCACCGGTAGTAATTCTTTTTCTGTAAAAGCAGTCGATTTCGCGGGTAATGTTTCTGAAAAAATATTCACCTGTACTGTTAATCTGGACATGGAGTAGGAGCTCCGGGGGTATACTTATTGGAAAATATGATTCCATATTTCAGGCGTGAGAAAAGCATTAAGCAGATTGACCTTGCCGAGGCGCTTAAGGTTTCTCCCTCATATCTGTGTAAAATTGAAAAGGGAACCCAGGAACCCACGGATAAATTTATCAAAGAAATTTCTGAATTTTTAGGGGTTCCCCAGAAGGAGCTTTTTCCTGCAAAACGCCGTAAACGGGATAAAATTCAAAAGATTAACAATACCTACAGTAATAAACTCTGGAGCGTTCGTCGGGAGCGGGGAATCAAGCAGTATGAACTCGCTAAAAAACTCGACTGCTCGCCATCCTATCTTTCTAAAGTCGAAAAGGGGCTTCAACAGCCCAACGACCGGTTTAAAAAGAAATGCGCCAAGATTCTCAAGGTAAAAGAAGTGGAGCTTTTTTCAACTACCTGATACTCTATGGATAACTACTACCTGGAATTTTTTATTCTTTTTATTTTTACTCTCCTGTCGGCCTTCTTTTCTGGATCTGAGACAGCTCTCTTTGCCCTGAAAAAGTCAGACCTCCACCGTTTTGCCGGATCAAAAAGCCGGAGGGAACGGGCCATTAACCTTGCCATGTCTGAACCCCAGAACATGCTTATAACTATTCTAATCGGTAATCTTTTTGTGAACCTGGGGGCATCGGTCTTTTCGACGTCTCTTTTTCTTGACCAGTACCATGAATATGGCCATATCATCAGTATTGCCGTTGTTACACCGGTCATGATACTGCTTTGTGAGATATCTCCCAAGGCAATTGCCATCGGTTCTTATGAGAGTTTTTCCCGGAAGGTATATCCGCTGCTTCAGTTTTTCCACATGGCTTTTTTCCCCCTCAGGATTCTTCTTCTTGGATTCACTGATGGAATCATACGGCTTTTCAGACTGAAGGTTGAACAGAATCCCATTACCGAAGATGAGCTCGGTATGGCTATACACCACGGTGAAGAATCGGGACTCATTGATAAAAATGAAGGAGCTTTTCTGAAAAATGTAATGGTCTTCGCACAGAAAGAGGCGAGCCATATTATGTTTCATCGGAACAGGGCCACATTTATTCCCTACGGGTCAACGGTCAAAGAGGCGATGAAAATAATTCTCGACAATGATGTCATCAGGGCCCCGGTCTATAAGAAAGATCTTGATCATGTTGTCGGTTTTGTCGACTCGAAAGACCTGATGCCCGCCTATCTCGGCTATCGTCAGGCGAAAAATATTAACCGCTTCATTCAGGAAATTAAATTTTTTCCTTCTACCAGGGAGCTCAATGATCTGCTGAATGATTTTCTCGAGATGGGAATACAGGTTGCTGTTTTAGTGGATGAGTACGGGGGAACCGACGGCATCGTAACTCTCAACGGCCTCCTCACAGAATTGATGGGCGGAGGGTCGACCCGTTGGGAAGTAAAGGGCCGCTCTGATGTTCGGCGCCTTTCCGAATCGGTCATTGTCGTTTCCGGCGACATGCAAATACCTGATTTCAATGCCACCTTTAATGCGGATATCGATACGACAGAATCAGAAACCATCGGGGGGTATTTCATCGAACAGATGGCCCGTCTTCCAAAAAAAGGAGATGAAATTGAAATCGAAGATTACATTCTGCGGCTTCGCTATATAGCAAAAAATCATGTTGAGTCTTTGGAATTAATAGAAAAGGAAGAGAAGGACAAGTAGAGAAGGAAGAAAAGGCAGCAGGGATTAACCGGCAGGCGGTATATGATTTTACTATTTGAAGGCGAGAAAGCGCTTTCTCGCCTTCAAATAGTAAAATCCTTCAACCGGTATATTTCTTGTTAAACTTGAAATAAGATGGAAGTTATAAATCAACATATTATCTACCTGGTACTGATCGGTATCTGTATACTCCTGTCAGCCTTTTTCTCCGGTGCAGAAACAGCACTGGTTTCGGCAAGCCGCATCAGTATTGAGACCGCAGCGGGGAAGGGAGCCGCAGGTGCTGCCCGGTCCGTATATATTCTTGATAATCTGGAAGATGCCATTGGCATGGTTCTGGTTGGAAACAATATTGCCAATATTGCGGCTACCGCCTTTATTACCTTTGTGGCAAATCGGGCTTTTTTCCTGGGAGACCGGGGGCTCTTTGCGGTTACAGCCCTGCAGACCATTGTCTTTTTGATACTTTGTGAAATCACTCCGAAGGTGGTTGCCCGGGCAAAGGCTGAAAAGTTTCTTGTCCGTATGTCGCTGCCGATTAAAGGGCTTATTATACTTTTGAAACCCCTGACACGATCGTCTCTTTTTTTCTCACGGCTGATAAAGCGGATCTTTCGGATTCCAGAAACCGAAGGTTCCCTGCTGCGGTCCCGTGACGAACTGGGACGCCTCTTTCAAATAGGAGAAGAGGAAGGGGTTATTGAAGAAGAGCACCAGCAGATAGTTGCGGAGATACTCTCATTCCGGGAAGTTACCGCCTATGAAGCCATGACCCCGACCATTGACATTATCTCAGTAGATGAAAAAAGCTCTATCCGTAAACTTGTTCAGATAATCGAAGAAACCCATTTTTCACGGATACCCATCTACAGCGAACGGGTTGATAATATTACCGGTTATATTTTTTACCGGGACATACTCCGCCAGGCTTCAGTTACGGATATTACCGCGCTTATGTACCCGGCCTGGTATGTCCCGGGAACAAAAAATATTTTTGAGCTTTTTCTTGAAATGAAAAAGAAACACGTTCCCATGGTATTTGTGGTCAATGAACAGGGGGCGGTTGTGGGTCTTTTGACCCATGAAGATATCGCTGAAGAGGTCGTGGGAGAAATTCATACCAGGGATCATACAGGTGAAGAGCTGATAAGCATGATAAACAACCGGGAATATATTATTTCCGGGGATCTTGACATTGAACATTTTCAGAAGGTTTTCCCTGTAAATATTAATAAGAGAGGCTTTGAAACTATTGCCGGTTTCATAACCTGGAAACTGGGCAGAATTCCCGCCCGGGGCGAGCGATTTGTCCATGACCGTATTACCTTTATTGTCGAAGAAGTCACAGAGCGTTCAGTAGAGAAGGTTCGGCTCTGGTCAAGCAGCAGGATTAAGTTAAGAAAATAGCCGTGTATTTTAATGGAGGCGCGAAAGCGCTTTCGCGCCTCCATTAAAATACACGGACTGGAAATAGAAAAGGAGACAGCAATGAAAAGATTAGAGAAACTGGCAGCAAAAGTAACAGGTCGCCATGTATTGATTCTTCTCGGAATACAGTTTCTGGTTCAGGGGGCGATTCTTTTTGGAACATATCCCCTGATCACCAACGGCGGCGCACCGCCCCTTGATCTTCAGGTCTTCTATGAGCCTTCAATGGTGGGCTTTTACCTGGCGTCAATCGGTGAAGCAGGGCGCAGCTGGTACCTGATAAACCAGGCGACTCTTGATCTGATTTTTCCCGTGGCATACGGATCAGCCAATGTTGCCCTTTTTCTCTGGCTGGTAAAAAAATGCCGCCTTCAGGATGCATTTTATAAACTCGGGGCTGTTCCCCTGCTGATAGTCTTTTTTGACTTAATAGAAAATGCCTGTATCATTAGTGCAATTGTGAAGTTTCCTGAAATACCGAAAATTCTTGAGTCGGTAACCGCTACAGCCTCTGCGGGCAAGCAGTCAGCCATGACGGCGGCCTTTATCGTGGCAGTGATCCTGATAGGTACCGCCTTTGCCCGCCGCAAGGGAGAGTAGGGGGCGCTCAGGGCCTGCAGGCATACGAGTTATCAATGGTAATTATAGAAGACATCAAATACATTCTCTACAGTGAAACCGAACTGGATAACCCTATGGTGCAGCGCTTTCTTTCTCTCGAGGGTGCGGAGCGTTGTGCCTGGCGGGATGAGATACACCTCGGCATGCTTATTGAAGATCTCAAAACGAAGGAAGTTCCCTCTAAACAGGTTATTATTCTCAAGCCCTTCATGGGCCGGCACTTTCAGGAATGCCCCTGCTCAAAGGATGTCATCGGTTGTGATTATTTTCTTCTCAACACCTGTTTCGGTTGTCTCTACAACTGCGCCTATTGTTTTCTCAACACGTACCTGAATTCTTACGGTATCACCCAGTTCAGCAATCTCGATGATCTCGGCGATGAGATACTGGAGCACCTTGATTTGACTTCCTCTCAAATATACCGAATCGGCACCGGTGAATTTACCGACTCTCTCATGATGGACCGCATTACCCGCATTGCCGAGCCGCTTATTAGAAAGTTCAGCACCTTTAAAAATGTGATGCTTGAGTTCAAAACCAAATCCGCCGATGTCGATCATCTTCTTGACATAGACGAGAAGGGGAACGCGGTACTGGCCTGGAGTCTCAATACTCCCCGGAATATCGCCGACTATGAAGAGGATACCGCCAGTCTTGATGAACGCCTTGAGGCGGCCAGAAAGGCTTCAGATGCGGGTTACCTTCTCGCTTTTCACTTTGATCCGATGATACTCTATGATTCGTGTAAGGAAGATTATTTTTCAGTAGTAGACCGCCTGTTCAATACAGTAGACCCGGAGCGGATAGCCTGGATTTCTCTCGGGGGCTTCAGGTACAGTCCCGGCTTTAAGGAAATCCTTCGGCAGAAGTTTCCCCGGGAGCGTCTGACCACGGCTGAGATGTTTCCCGGATGGGACGGGAAGTTCAGGTATCTGAAAACCCACCGTCTCGACCTGTATCGGTCCATGAGAGAGTACATAGAGGCCAGAGAAGGAAGTCCCTTTGTCTACCTCTGCATGGAGAGTGCTGATTTATGGAGCCAGGCCATGGGCAGGGAATATGCCTCGACAAAAGAAATGGAAGCAGACATGAGCCGGCACCTGAGGATGAAATTTCTTCCCTGACCAGTTACTATTGTTTATGCCATGAGTCTGAAAAGCCGGCTGATCCGATAAAATAATTGACCTGAAAGGCTGCAGCGGGATTAATGATTCACTGAGACGAAAAAACACCCAGGAGTTGGAAACAAGTGGAAGAACAGGATTACAAAGAAGTTCAGCGGGAACTTACTGCTATCAGGGAAAAGATCCATGAGCTCTACAAGACCATTGATCTTGATGCCCAGAAAGAGCAGCTTACCCGCCTCGAACAGGAAACCCTGAAAGATGACTTCTGGAAGGATAAAGAAAATTTTGCCGCAGTAAACCAGCAGATCAGCCGCCTTAAGCGGAAGATTGACCCCTGGGATGCCATGGTTGAAGAGGTCTCAGAGAGCGCTGAATTGATGGAGATGGCTTTTGATGAAGATGACGATGACATCCTTGCTGAAATAGCCGGTAAGGTTGCCTCTTTTTCAAAGCGCTTCGATGATCTTGAAACCATGGAGCTTCTTTCCGAAGATGATGATTTAAAAAATGCATATATATCAATTCATCCCGGAGCGGGAGGTACAGAATCCCAGGACTGGGCCAGCATGCTTTTCAGAATGTATTTTCGCTGGGCTGAAAAAAAGGGATTCAGCATTGATGTCCTTGATTATACCCCTGGTGATGAAGCGGGTATAAAAAGCTGCACCTTTTTAATAAAGGGTGAATACTCCCACGGCATGCTGAAGGGAGAAATGGGGGTTCATCGCCTGGTGAGAATCTCTCCCTTTGACAGCAATAAGCGTCGTCATACCAGTTTTGCTTCAGTTGAGGTTATGCCTGAGATTTCCGATGACATTGCGATTGATGTCAACGAATCAGATCTTCGTATCGATACCTACCGCGCCTCGGGAGCCGGCGGTCAGCATGTAAATAAAACCGATTCGGCAGTACGGATTACGCATATGCCTACGGGAGTCGTGGTGCAGTGCCAGAATGAGCGGTCCCAGCATAAGAATAAAGCCTTTGCCATGAAGGTGCTCAAGTCGAAGCTCTATGAACTCGAAAGGCATCAGCAGGCAGAAGCAATGCAGGATAAAATGGGTGAAAAAAAAGAAATTTCATGGGGCAACCAGATTCGCTCATATGTTTTTCAACCCTATACTATGGTCAAAGACCACAGGACTAACGAAGAAACCGGCAGTGTCGATTATGTCTTTGATGGAGATATAGACCGTTTTATTTATGCTTTTCTCAAAATGAACAGATCAGGGGATAAATAAGATGTTTCAGTAATTATTTCTAAAACTTTTCGGTGAGAATTAACTCTCAAGAGGATATTACACTAAAGATAGCATTAAGGAATAAAGACTGGTATATTTTTGTTGTTTCCCTGTATGTTTCGTTGTAGAATAGGGCATGCAGGAAAAGTGAGAAATTAATAATGAAATTTAAGCGAAATAAACTGAAAAATTTTGAGATTGTTCAGTTCGGAAACATTTTGGGTGATGATCTTGGCTCTATCGACCTGGGCGACAGCCTTGGAGCCCTGCCGAAGAGTAAAAATCCTCTCTTCTTGAAACGTTTCAGCGAAAAAGACCTCCTTGCTATTATGGAAAAAGTCGGCATGATTCAACACCTTGAGAGCCGGGGCTTTGACAATTTCAAGCTCTCCCTTGATGTGGATGACGCCATGGTACATTATCTCAAAATGTATACCCGGGAAAAAGAGCCAGACTATCTTTTGATGGATCTCCGGCTTACTGAGACCAAGTTTCTTCCCAATAAGAAATTTTTCAATGGGGGGAAGGATATTCCGACGTACGATATGGTCGTCATAGAGTGGCTCTCTGCTCAGAATCCGGCGATTTCATTCAAAGAAGCTAATACTGATTCAAAGCCACAGCTGCCGGGACAGGCTAAGCCGGGTCTTGGTATTCTTAAATATTGTTTTGAGATGATGTACCTTGTTGCCCGGGAAGTTACAAAAGACGGATTTCTCGATGTTCCCGATCATATGCACGGGGCAATTATGTATTCCAAAAAATTCAAGTTTTTCGATCCGGTACATGAAGCTATTTTAAAGGCAATACTGAGAGATATGAAGGATTATAACCTTGTGGATATCTCCTGGGGAATGCTGACCAATACAATTATTGATATTTATAAGGATATTCCCCAGGCATACGATCCCTCTGAGCAGATTTTTTATGTATCGAGTCGAATGAAACGATATTTCAATTCATCGGCCTATAAAAGTCTTTTTAACAAGTATTATAAGCGCAAGAAATTCCGATTTGATTATGATGAGATGCTTGTGAGAAGAGAAGAAATTTTGAAATCTAAGAAGATTGTAGATCTTTAATCGAAGAATATGAAGGCGCAATGATGAAAAAATGAAGGCCGGGTCACATGACCCGGCCTTCATTTTTTATTGGGGGTGGAAACGGTACACCCTTTCAACTTTTATGTTTTTTAATCGAGGGCTGCAGTCTCAATATACGGCTGATCTCTTCGGCGTCGAAGCGGTACCGCATTGACGCCTCCTGCATGGCAATGATTATTTCCTGCTGGAATCGGGCCAGATCCCGGATCTTTTCATGGATACTGTTCTCAAGGTCGAGAACCGAGTCAGCCTCACGGTCTCCTGTCTCCTGAAGCAGTTCGAAAAGGGCGTATCGGTCTGTACCGGCAGTCCTGGCGATCTGATCGTATAAACTTCCTGTATTATAATCTTTATCTTCGATGTTACTGCTCAGAGCCTCCATGGCCTCAAGATGTTCAGGGATCTCTTCAGTCTGGTCACTGGAGATCAGGCGCTGGAGGGTTTCCTGGGCTTCCCGGTATTCATCTATGAGATGAAGTTTTTCGGTGAGATGCTCCTTCAGGAGTGTGAGAAGTTTTAGTACGTCATCCCTCAACACTGAAGCTGCCCTTTGTTCCGGCACCGGTACGGTCAGTACGGGTTTCGGTAGCTGAGATTTTATCCCAGGCATCACGGAGCATTTTGAGGTTATCCATTACGGGCTGCAGCACTTCCGGTTTTTTTTGGATGTTTGCTTCGAGCATCTGCTTTTTGAAGTACATATAGAGATTGAAAAGGTTCTGGCTGACTTCTCCGCCTTCGTTCATGTTCAGTGAAAGGAGGAGTTCAGTGATAATATCCTGGGCCTTGATAATGTTGGTATTCACAACATCATAGGTACTGGGAGATTTCATGTTTTCGATAGCGATATTAAGAAATTTAATGGCTCCGTCATATAGCATTACGATAAGCTTTCCCTGGTTTGCAGTATTGATCTGCGTTTCTCTGTATTGATTGTAAGGATTATCTTTAGGCAATGCCATAGGTTCCCCCGGGAATAATGAATATTAAACTGCTGTATGGTACAGGTGTACCGGTAAAACCTGAATAGAACCGGTATCGATTCTATTATCGTAATTTGACCTGATCAACTTGACTGAAATACAGACTAATCTGTCGCGTCCTTTTCTTTTTTCAGGGATTCGAGAAATTCATCGAAGTTGAGTTCACTCAGGGCATCGATATCCAGTATTTTAAATCCGATTTTAATGGTTTTGTTGGGTTGAGACTTGATATAGCGGACCTCTGCCAGAATCGATGCCTTTTTTTGTCCCGGCAGGATCATTTCAAGGGAGACATGAGACTCTTCTTTGAAGTATCGTATCAGCCGCCGTTCGTTTATCGTGACGGCAAAACCGGAGTCTGAAATGTTGCTCACCAGCATCCTGTCTTCAGTATCACTGAATATTTCAAAGTCTTTGAATAGTTTATCGATAAAAATAGTAGATTTTTTCATTGCCACATAAATATCTTCGGGAAGAACCATGGTGCTGTTGATGAGGAGATATCCGTAGGGCATTTTCCCGTTGTAGAGGAGGGGAATGGAAATTTCCGACTTATAGTCACTGTTGTTTTTAAGAATATGATCCTGGGAATGGATATTGTTTAAATAATAGTTAACCTTATCTTTATCTTTTGAATCGGCATGGGTGAAGTCGGGAATATAGATAGGAACCCTCTGTGTTTTGAAATAACGCATCCTCGGGTCGCTTTTCAGTTCATTACAGAGAAAAAGGCGTACCTTCAGGGCGACACTGTCGATTTTTTCATGAATTATTTCCCGAATATTGTCAATTTTTTTTAAGTTGAAGCTTATCTGGTTTTGGAGAATAAAGTCAGACATGATACTGGTAATAAAAACGAGGCGTTTATTCTGTTCTGATTTTTCAACTGCCTGACGGTCTTCCGTTCTGTCCTGGGTGATGACCTGTACTCTTTTGGGGACGAATATAAATACTCCCGCCTCCTGCTGCTCAAAAAAGGAAAGAAAGGCATAGACCGTCTCATTTCCTGATTTGGCGTATATGGTCACCTCGCTGCTCATGTTTTTCACGTGGGGTATTTTGAAGGCGGCCCGGTCCTCAGAAAAGCCGAAAAAGGTTACCGGGATGGCCCCTTCGTTTACCCGAAGGAATAGTTTATTGTCAGTGAAATATTTATTAAACAGTTCCTGGAAGTTTTCTCTGTATGTGATGGTGCTGAGGTCAGTGTTATTCATACCCGGTTTTATAAGCCTTTACTTCCCTTTATGAAAAGAGAGAAGATTCTTTTTTTATCCCTGCAGTACAGGGGACGGTGCATAGATTAAATGAATTTTGCTAAGAAATCTCTGTATTATGTCTTCAATATATTAATTTGAACATTTACAAGATAATGTAATAAAATGAGAAAGGCAAGAATTTTTCTTGTGAAATATTTTTTGTCTGCAGAGACGACAGTAATGTTCTCTCTGCAGACATATTTCTATTTCATTGAAGAGAGAACCTTAAGGATCTCCTGGTACTTTTCCATGGTTTTTTCAATTATTTCATCAGGCAACGGCGGGGGCGGTGAATTCTTGTCCCAATCCGTTGTCTCAAGGTAGTCCCTGATGAACTGCTTGTCATAGCTGACAGGAGATGAACCTACACTGTAGAGCGATTTGTCCCAGAACCGGCTGCTGTCAGGAGTCAGTACTTCATCAATCAGAATTATTTCATTGTCCACAAAGCCGAATTCAAATTTAGTATCGGCGAGAATAATGCCGAGAGCTTCCATTCGGTCACGGGCAAATTCATAGATGCGGATTGTCAGATCGGCCAGGTATTCCGCTGTTTCATTTCCCATTTCGTTTTTCATAACTTCTATTGAGACATTCTCGTCATGACCCGAATCTGCCTTGGTCGCTGGAGTAAAAAGGGGTGAGTCAAGTTTTTGCGCCAGCTCCAGCCCTGCAGGGAGTTTGATGCCGCAGACTTCACCGGTAGCCTGGTAGTCCTTCCAGCCGGTGCCGATAATGTAGCCCCGGGCAACGCATTCGAAATCGACTCTTTTGGTTTTTCGTACTATTACTGAACGATCCTTGAGAATTTCTGGAAAATCACAGAAAGGTTTGGGGAAGTTCGCAAAGTCAGTTTCTACTATATGGTTTTTTACAAAGTTTATCTTGTCAAACCAGAGATTTGATACGGCATTAAGTATTTTCCCTTTTTCAGGTATACCATTGGGAAAAACGTGATCAAAGGCGGATACTCTGTCAGTCGATACGATCAGCATATGCTCATCATCAATTCTATAGATGTCGCGGACCTTTCCACTGTAGGCCTTGCGTACTCCGGGAATTGTAAAGTTTACCAGTGCTTCCATTTAAATCCTCGCTTATTTACTCATTTTTTCCCGCAGGAGCTTATTGACAATCTGCGGGTTTGCTTTGCCTTTAGTTTCTTTCATTATTTGACCCACGAGAAAACCAATGGCCTTCTCTTTGCCCGCCCTGAAATCTTCTACTGAGGCGGGGTTTGCGGCGATTGCCGCATCGATAATTGGTTCGATGGCCGAGAGGTCGGTAACCTGCTTGAGGCCCTTTTCTTCAACTATTTTTTCCGGGTCTCCTCCGGATTCGATCATATCGTTAAAGACATTCTTGGCTATCTTTCCACTGATGGTTTCATTATCAATCAAAAGCAGAAGTTTTGCAAGTTTTTCTGCGGTGACGGGAAATGTTTCTATCTGTTCAGGGTCTTCGATTTTCCCCAGGAGTTCACTCTGTATCCAGTTTGAAGCCCGTTTCGGCTGTGCACCGGCAGTGATGGCATTTTCGAAGTATTCGGCCAGGGGTCTTACTGCCGTCAGGACTTCCGCATCGTAGGCTGAGAGGTCGAATTCTTTCTCAAAACGGAGCTTTTTTTCAGCGGGAAGCTCAGGCAGGGTCTGGCGGATTGTGTCGATATACTCGTCATCTATCACTACAGGAGGAAGGTCGGGATCGGGAAAGTACCGGTAGTCATGGGCATCTTCCTTGGTGCGCATGCTGTAGGTAACCATCTTGTCGGCATCCCAGAGACGGGTTTCCTGGATTATCTCTTCCTTTTTCCCATCTTTACAAAGTGCTGTCTGGCGTTTGATTTCATGGTTAATTGAAGACCGTACTGCTTTGAAGGAGTTGAGGTTCTTTATCTCGACCTTTTCGCCGAATTTTTCCTGGCCCACGGGTCTGACGGAGATGTTCACGTCGCACCTGAGGCTTCCTTCTTCCATGTTTACGTCTGAGACTTTGATGTATTTCATTATCGATTTGATGTTCTGGAGGTACTGGTACGCCTCTTCGCCGGTTCGGATATCGGGATCTGAGACGATTTCAGCCAAAGGAGTACCGGTACGGTTCAGGTCTACAAAGGAAACACTTCGCTTCGGATCTTCAGAGTGGATAGACTTCCCCGCATCTTCTTCTAAATGAAGGCGGGTAATTCCGATTCTTTTAGGTCCTTCTTCAGTTGTTACGTCAATGTGTCCCCCGATACAGATCGGTTTATCAAACTGGGATATCTGGTATGCCTTGGGGAGATCGGGGTAAAAGTAATTCTTCCTGTCAAATTTACTGTAGTGGGCAATCTCTGAATTAAGGGCGAGACCTGCAAGTACCGCCTTTTTCAGAACTTCTTCATTGAATACGGGAAGCACTCCCGGTTCACCCTGGCAGACCGGACAAGTCTGGGTATTTGCCTCAGCGCCGAAGCGTGTTGAGCAGGAGCAGAATATTTTTGTGGCTGTATTGAGTTGGACATGCACCTCCAGTCCTATGACCGGTTCATATTCCATGATTACCTCGTTTTGTACTTGATTTATTATCTCAATTCCCTTTACTCATGGATAGTGCACTTTCAGGGTATTGTCTCATTTCGGTTCTGCAGCTGCAAATAATCCCGATTTTGTCCCGGGGCAGGGCGCTGATAGTGCCCTGTGCAGCAGTAACTCAGGTTTTAGTATGTTAAATCAGGGAATGCGGGTATTTGTCAAGGAATGATTTTCCTTCTTTTGAGATTTTTGTAACACCCGGTGTAAAACCGGTACAGTATATGGAGTGGTTAACCTTAAAATGATTGAATTTCCCATCAATATTAATCGTCCCCGGAATATGGCTGTAATGATTCTGGCACTTCTGGCCTTTTCCTTCCTTGCCGGTTCGGTACTGGGAAGGTATTCTATCGGGCAGATCGTGACCCGAAAGCCCCGTTACGCCATTGTTCTGCAGCGGTCAGCCCGTGATCTCTTCACTATTTCACGGCTCCTGAACAGCCAGAGTGAAATGAAGCGCCTCTCGGGATATTACGGTCTCTATGAGAACCAGTTGATAGACACGGACTTTCTTGTTGAGCGTCTCGACAAAGAAGCATCTCCCGTTGTACGGCGAACCATCATCTGGCTTCTCGGTTTTTCAAAAGATGAAAAAAACGCCCTTGAGTCCCTTGCGGGGGCCTACAGCAGCGGGAATCCCCTCATTCGCGAAGAAGTCCTTCGCTCTATGAAACGTATCGATTCGGACTATTATGCTGAATTTTTAAAGAAAGGATCGGGGGGGAAGAAAGGGGTATCGAACCGATAGTTTTTTTCTTGTCAAATAAGCAGTCCGCTGTAACAAGACCAGTATAGATCAAGCAGGGGTATACACCATGGATATTCAGAAATATGTAGAAGAAATTTGTCGACAGACCAGGGAAGCGGTACCGGTCATCGCCAATATGCCGACAGCCGATAAAAATAACCTTTTGATGAAGCTTGCTGCCGAGATGAGAAAGAAGGCGCCTTACCTGATCTCTGAAAATGAAAAGGATCTGGCTGCAGCCCGGGAATCAGGCCTGTCAGGGGCAATGATTGACCGCCTTGCACTGAACAGTGAACGGATTGACGGAATGGCCCGTTCGATTGAAGAAATTGCCGCTCTTGAAGATCCTGTGGGGCGTGTTGAAAACATGAAGACCCGTCCCTCGGGTATACGGGTCGGCCAGATGCGCATTCCCCTCGGAGTAGCGGCGGTCATCTATGAGGCCCGTCCCAATGTTACGACGGACATTGCCGCCCTCTGTATCAAGTCGGGAAACGCCTCAATCCTTCGGGGCGGCAGGGAATCTATCAATTCTAATATTGCCCTCTATGAACTGGTGTCTGAAACCCTTACTGATTCCGGGTATCCTGCCGGCATTGTTACGCTGATAACACGAACAGAGCGCGAACTGGTGCCGGTTCTTTTAAAGCAGAATAAATATATTGATGTGGTAATACCCCGGGGAGGCGAGGGACTGATCAGGCGGGTAACCGAAGAATCGACAATTCCTGTTATCAAGCATGACAAGGGGCTCTGTCATACTTTTGTTGATGCTACTGCCGAAGAGGATATGGCAAACAGTATCGCTGTAAACGCGAAGGTGCATCGTCCCGGTGTCTGCAACGCCATGGAATGTCTGCTGATACACCAGGACTATCCTCATAAAGAATCTCTTCTCACGGCCATGATTGATCAGAAGGTAGAGCTGAGGGGGTGTCCCGAAACAGTAAAGATACTCCCGGATATAATTGTTCCCGCAAAGGAAGAAGATTTTGATACCGAGTATCTTGATCTTAAATGCTCTGTCAGGGTGGTTGATTCTATTGACGACGCGATTGTACACATCCACCGCCATGGCTCTGAGCATTCAGAATGTATTGTTACCTCGGATTATTTTATGGCGGATCGTTTTTTGAAGGAAGTTGATTCCTCAGCGGTTTTTGTGAATTCATCGACCCGGTTTCATGACGGCGGTGAGTTTGGTCTCGGCGCTGAAGTCGGTATATCTACTGAAAAGCTTCATGCCCGGGGCGCAATGGGTGTTGAAGGATTGACAACTCTGAAGTATATCATATACGGCAGGGGGGAGATCAGGTAATTTGTGAAAACCGGTATTTTTGGGGGCACCTTCAATCCAATACATAATGGTCATATCTTTAATGCCCGTTTTATTAAAGATGAGTTTAATCTTGACCGTATTCTGTTTATTCCCACCGGGGAGCCGGTGCATAAAAAGCTGGCGGGAAATGTAACCGGTGAGTTACGCTGTGAAATGGTTTCTCTCGCCATTACCGACCAGGAAGGCTTTGAGGTTTCAAGAATAGAGCTTGACCGCCCTGAGCCTTCGTATACTGCTATAACCATCAGGGAACTTTCTGAAAAATTTCCCGAAGATGATTTTTATCTTATTATCGGGGCCGATTCTTTTAATGAGCTTGACAGCTGGAGGGAATACGAATTTATCATTAATTCAGTCCCTGTAATTGTCATGAAACGTCCCGGTGACCCTGAACTGAAAGAAAGCGTTACCCGGGGGATTGCAAAACTGCTGGCATCCGGTAATCGGAATATCGATATCAGTTCTTCAATGGTAAGAGACCGCGTCGCGCGGGGATTGCCGGTGGACAGTCTTCTTCCCGGGGCTGTGAATGAATTTATAAAATCAAAGAGGTTGTATCTGTCGTGAAGAAAAAACTCGCGATTCTTGCAGTTGCGGCTGCCTGTAT
>Ga0070728_10001799_pt1 | contig 29749 bp, 25 predicted proteins | sample tdDd471_FD_66723 | JGI IMG/M metagenome (GOLD analysis project Ga0070728, IMG submission 66723) | Marine sediment microbial communities from the Atlantic coast under amendment with organic carbon and nitrate - tdDd47.1 | ecosystem: Environmental > Aquatic > Marine > Coastal > Sediment | place...
ATGGCAGATGCACAGCTTATGATCCAGAAAGAGTCCCTGCTGAAACAGTCTATTGATATGGTGCAGGCTCTGTCGCTTGAAAGTGGTGATGACAAAGGTGACCTTTACGAATACCTGTTAAGCAAACTCACTACTGCGGGCATCAACGGTCAGTTTCGTACACCACGCCATATTATTCGTATGATGGTCGAAATACTTGATCCGCATCCCGATGAGACGGTAGCTGATCCTGCATGTGGTACTGCCGGTTTTCTGGTTAATGTAATGCTTTACCTGCTTGAGAAACACACCTCGAAAAAGGGACAAATCAAGGCGGAAGATGGAAGTATTATTTATTCTGGTGACAAACTGGAACCATACCGTAAGCACATTCAAAACAAGATGTTTCACGGGTTCGATTTTGATGTGACTATGCTGCGAATCGCCGTTATGAACCTGATGCTCCATGGTGTTGAGAATCCTGATATCCATTACCGTGATACCTTGAGCAACTCGTTTCCTGAGAAGTTCCCACAGTTTGCTGAGGATTCATTTGATGTTATTCTGGCCAATCCACCTTTTAAGGGCAGTCTGGATTATAAAGACGTTCATCCGTCACTTATCCGCAAGGTTAAGACCAAAAAGACAGAGCTGCTTTTTGTCGCACTCATCTTGCGAATGTTAAAAGTAGGCGGGCGTAGTGCCACAATCGTGCCTGATGGTGTAATGTTTGGCTCGTCAATTGCTCATAAATCTTTGCGTAAACTACTGGTGGAAGAGAACCAGCTTGAGGCTGTGATTTCCTTGCCTTCCGGTGTCTTCAAGCCTTATGCTGGAGTATCGACTTCCATCTTGATCTTTACCAAGGGTGGTCAAACAGACAAGGTGTTTTTCTATGATGTCCAGCAGGATGGTTTTTCTCTTGATGATAAGCGTACTCCAGCCAGTAAGAAAAGCACACCGCTTGGCCCTGTTGATAAGAACGACCTGCCCGACGTAGTTGCCAAATGGAAGGCACGTAATAAAACAAAAATGGATGATCGTACTGCTCAGGCTTTTTTTGTTACTGCCAATGAAATCCGTAATAACAAGTATGATCTCTCTCTAGGTCTTTATAAAAAAGAGGTGCAAGTAGAAGAGGAATGCGATCCACCACAAACTATCCTCAAACAGGTGCGTAAGCTAGAAAAAGAAATCTCCAAGGATCTGGATGATCTCGAGGGGATGTTGGGATGACTTACAAAACTGCCAGTATTGGAGAAGTTTGTGATCTGGTTAATGGAAGGGCATTTAAGCCGTCCGAATGGTCAAACAATGGACTTCCTATCGTCAGAATTCAGAATTTGAATGATCATTCCAAGGAGTTTAATTATACTACAGTTAAAGTGCCTGGAAAATACTATATTGATGATGGTGAATTGTTGTTTTCATGGTCAGGAACACCAGGAACCTCATTTGGCGCTTTTTTTTGGGATAGAGGAAAAGCTTTATTGAACCAACATATATTCAAAGTGCTTCCCGATCCTGATATCTTGATCAAAGCATATTTTCGGTATGCTCTTAATAGTATATTGTGGCAAGTGATTTCACAGTCTCATGGTGGAGTAGGACTACAACATATCACAAAGAAAAAACTAGAAGCGCTTACTATCCCTATCCCGCCCCTCGAAGAACAACGCCGCATCGCCGCTATTCTAGACAAGGCTGATGAAATCCGCAAGAAACGTCGTGAAGCCATTGCTTTGGCGGATGAGTATCTTCGCTCTGCATTTCTAGACATGTTTGGTGATCCGGTTACAAATCCAAAGGGCTGGGAAGTGAAAAAGCTGGGGGATGTACTTGAATCTATTGGCTCTGGTACTAGCCCGGTATGCGAGACTAGTGAAGCCAAACCTGACGAATGGGGTGTTCTTAAACTCGGTGCTGTTACATACTGTACATACAACCAAGACGAGAATAAGGCCGTCAAAAATGGATATAAACCAAAAGCCAATATCGAAGTGAATGCTGGTGATGTTTTATTCACAAGAAAGAACACTTATGATCTTGTAGGAGCAACTGCTTATGTTTGGGAAACAAGACCAAAGCTTGCTCTGCCTGACTTGATTTTCCGTTTAAATTTGAGTGACAACTCTAAAATGCTTCCAATTTTCCTCTGGCAAATGATGATCAGGCAAGGAATGCGGTCCAGGATTAAAGCACTTGCAAATGGCGCAGCAGGCTCAATGCCGAATATTTCCAAGTCCAGATTGAAAACCCTTGAAGTGATTCGTCCCCCGTTGAAGCTGCAGGAAAAGTTTGTAGAATTTGTTAATAGACACAGAGGGCATTTATCTCATCAGAACGAATATTATAGTGAATCAGACAACCTTTTCAACTCGCTGACCCAGCGGGCATTCCGGGGGGAATTGTAATAATGAGAGACTTATTTCAAAAACGATTTGATGAACTTTTAGCCGATGCAACCAAACTGGAATCTACGAAACATATGGAAAATAGCGAGTTCCTTGGTAATGCAGAATATATAGATAACAACTTGCTCGTTACTTGGAAAGTAAAAGTAAAGGATCTTCTTACCAAGCTTTGCGGCAATGACTCAGAGCAGTTTAAAGCATTCTGCGAAAAAGAAAACCCTAAATACATGGCAACTAATTACTCTATTTTCAAAGACCTACAAGCAGTTTTAATTGCAACAAAAGAGGACTATGAGAACGGTTATCCATGAAGCAATTATCCCCAACGAGTTATTCGAGCAGGTACAGCATATCATAGGCAAGAACCGGATACGACCGCCGATTTCTCCAGATAGTCGTAGACATGAATACTTGTTGCAGGGGCTTATCCACTGTGGCCAGTGTGGTTCTACTATGACTCCACGTTCTAGTACAGGTCGTAACGGTCTTCACCACTACTATAATTGCACTAAGATGAATGTCTCTGCTGGTTACGACTGCGATGCTCGCTATGTTCCTGCTATCGCCGCTGAGAATTTCGTCATAGATCTGTTGAAGAAGGCCGTACTGGACGAAGAAGAAATGCAGCGTGTTGTTAAGAAAGCCAACAAGCTTCGTAGCAAGACATTGAAAACATTGGATAGGGATATCAACCAGACGAAGAAAGCTCTGCAGGATGTGAAAGCAAAGATTGCTACTATTGTCCAGGCTATCGAAGGTGGAGCCGATGTGGGGCCACTTCATGATCGTTTAAGAGCATTATCTGGAGATGAAAAGCAACAAAAAGATGAGTTGAAGAAGCTGAAAGATAAGAAGAAGTCTACAGAGGAGAAATTGCTCTCTGCCGAGGTCATCACAGAGTCCTATAAATCAGTACCTGATATAGTGGATGGACTCGTTAAACAGGGCAAATGGAAGCGTCTGAGAGCTATCCTTCAGCAGTATATTGAGGTCATTGAGTGGCATTGGGACAAGACGAATAAGAACAAGGGCAAGATGCGCATTCAATTGTTCGAACACGCCAACACACTGGAATCAGAGCATAAAACCAAAAACTCCAGCGCATCGGTTAACGATGGTGCGCTGGAGTGTAATGATTGGCTCCTCAGCACGGATTTGAACCGCGGACCTAGTGGTTAACAGCCACCCGCTCTGCCGCTGAGCTACTGAGGAATAATTTCTAAATTTAAAAGTGCAACAACTGACCTAATCAGTTACACAATGGAGTCGTTTTTTAAATCTATTCGAAAGATTTGTCAAGAAAATAATCAACAAAAAGAATTATTTTCTTTTAAGACTATCGATTAGAGACGATTTCTATTTTAAAGACCATTACACAACTGCCACTTCTCTGTCTAATACGGGAAATTTAATCTTCAGTCAGAAGTAAAAATGTCTGTTAATACTCAAATAACAGATATTATTTAAGCCAATTAATGCGAACCACAACCGCTATGTCCACCACAGACCTGGGCTTCGCCAAATTTAGGTGCCGAACCTGTAACTATTTGGTCTACGGCTTCTTTTACGTCACTTGCACCCTTGTTGTAATAAACATCAATACCAACCTGCTGAAAACCTGCAAGAGGTCTCATACCCATTCCACCTGCTGACAAGGAATTAACTCCGGCATTTTTAAGCAACATTACGGGGGCCATGCAACCACCCTGTTCATGCCCACCGTTTTGAAGTAACTCAACGGATTTGATTACTGTGCCTTCAACATCTATAAGGGTGAAAATGTCGCAATGTCCGAAATGTTCAGAAATGCTTGCATCAAGACCACCAGGATTCATACTTGGAACTGCTATTTTCATCTAATTCTCCATAATTGAAAAGTCTGAGGAATACAGGAAGTATTCCTATTTAATTAGGAGGAACCTATCAATATTTTCTTGCTAAATCAAACGTTTTTTACAGTTATTACAATTTATTCTGAGGGCACTTATTCTAATTCATTTTTCTCTGCTTCTAATCGTTTTGCAGACTCAAACCACTTTGGCAAATCATCGGCATAACCTAACTTCTCGATATAATAAACAAGTATGCTTGAATCAAAAATATCTTCAATTCCGTTGCCAATCATATCGGCAATACCATCTGCCACATGCACAGCAGTAATTTCGGAAAATGCCTCAAAGTAATTTTCCATGGGAGTGTGATGGTAGGCAATTGCTTCAACAACAGGATCATGCAAACCCCACAAACCTATCATATACGCTCCAATTTCGGCGTGAGACACGCCAAATGCGCTTTGTTCAAGCAAGCATATTATTTCTTCATCATTATTTGATTGACGCAGAATTTTTGAATATCTTGTTCCAAGTTTAGAGGCAAATACCAGTCTTCCTACATCGTGCAGCATCCCAGCTGTAAATGCATGCCCTTGTACAACCTTTTCTGCCCCAGCCATCTCTGCAATCATCCGGGCTATATTTCCAACTCTCACACTATGCGACCAAAACTCATCAAGATCAAACTCCTCAATAGAGTTCTTTTCGAGTTTTTTGAAAACCTCGGTTGTTAGGGCCATAGCCTTAATTGTGTTTACTCCAAGCATAGCCACTGCCTGCTCTACAACAGAGATTCTTCGTAAATTTCCAAAATATGCAGAATTCACCAACTGTAGAATTTTCCCGGTTAAGCCGATGTCTTTCGAAATGATTTTAGAGATACTCTCAAGACTTGTTTTTGGCTTATTAAGCTCACTCATTAGTTGGGTGTATATTGCAGGTAAGGAAGGTAAATCTCCGACTTGTGAAACCACCTTTTTCATACTATCATTGGCGAGAGTTTCTCTCAAACTCAAGGCTCGCTCAATAGTTGTTGTAAGAACTTCCTGGCTTGTAGGTTTGGTTAAAAAACGATGTATTTCATCGCCAACATTCTGAATAAATCCCTTACCGGCAAATCCGGTTAAGACAATACGAATCGCATTGGGATAAAGTTCTTTAACTTTTTTCAAAAAATCAATACCATTCATTTGTGGCATTCTTACATCGGAAACCACCACATCAAACGGTTCACGATCTTTCATGATGTCCAGAGCTTTTTCAGCGCTGTCGGCAAATTCCATTTGCCATTTGTCCCTCATCGGTCGAAGCATTCTCTTCAAACCTCTGAGAATATTCAACTCGTCATCTACAAATAATATCGATTTCATTTTCTCATTCTGTACAACATAAATAGGTATTAATTTTAATCCGAGTATTGAGACCTGATAGCCCTGATTTCATCAAGACTTTCAAAAAATGCATTAACAACCTCAGGGTCGAAATGCTTTCCTATACCCTCTTCCAGTATTTTTAGTGTGACTTCCTCCGGGAAAGCCTTTTTATATGGCCTTTCCGAGCTAATTGCATCATACACGTCACATATCGCAACTATACGTCCTTCAATCGGAATATCCTCGCCACTTAAACCGTTTGGGTATCCACTTCCGTCCCATTTCTCATGATGTGCCATCGCGATAGTGGAACTCATTTTTTCAAGTGGATTTAACATGTGTTCAAAATCACAAATGTCTGAGCCACCCAAAGTTGTAAACAACTTAATCCCCTTAGGATTATGAGTTAGTATTTCCTCACCTATCTTGCAATGCCTACGCATTATCTTCCATTCTTTATCACTCAACTTGCCAGGCTTTAAAAGAATATTATCTGGTATACCTATTTTACCAATATCGTGAAGAGGACTTGTCAAAAAGATCATATTTGCAAAATCTTTATCAAAACCAAGGTTCTCGGCAATAATTCGACTATAGCAACCAACCCTTAAAACATGATTGCCGGTATCTTCATCACGATATTCACCGGCTTTAGCAAGTCGTAAAATAATTTCGACTCTGGATTCTTCCAGCTCTTTAGTTCTTTGAAGAACCAATAGTTCGAGATTTTCGTTCTGGAGTTTGAGTTGATCCTGGTATTCCTTGATCTGTAAAACATTTCTAATCCTGGCTCTCAAATCCTCTACCACAACAGGTTTGTTTAAAAGATCAGTTGCCCCTTTTTCCAAAGCTTTTCTTTTTAGCTTAAACTCGGCATTACCTGTCAGAATGATAATAGGTATATTCTTCAAGGTTTCATCCATGGCCATTTCATCTAAAAGATCAAAGCCATCTTTTTCCGGCATATTTACATCAGATACTACAGTATCAAACTTTTCAGATTTGAGCTTGTCCATTGCTTCATCAACACTTGTGGCATAATGCATATCCCATTTTTCACGATCTCTATACAAAATACGTCTGAGACCATCAAGAAATCTTTCTTCATCATCAACAAACAGGATTTTCCATTTAAGCTCTTTCATTTACTACTCTCCAAAAGGCTCATCGGCCTCGGCCAATGGTATTCTAATGGTAAAGGTTGTGCCTTTACCAATCTCAGATGTACAGTCGATAGAACCCTTATGTTTTTCGACAATAACGGAATGGCTTATGGCAAGCCCCTGCCCTGTTCCTACTCCAACATCCTTGGTAGTAAAAAACGGGTTAAATATCTTATCTCTGATTTCTTCGGGAATACCCGGGCCAGTATCGGAAATGTTTATCTCCACCCACTCATCATTCCCGTTTGTGGAAATAGTAATTTTACCTCTTGCGGATTTATCGTCATCCATTTTGGACTTGATTGCATGTGCAGCATTAACAATTATGTTCAGGAAAACCTGATTCAGTTCCCCGGCACTGCATATTAGAGGCAAAATGTTCGTGCCAAAGGAAGTTTCAACGTCTGCAACATATTTCCATTCGTTTCTTGCAACAGAAATTGTATTGCGAATCAATTGGTTGATATCAACACTGTTTTTCTCATCAGAGCCCGGATGCGAGAATTCCTTCATCGCTCTAACTATTTCTGCTACTCTGTCAATCCCTTCCAGAGACTGGCTTATTGCCTGTGGGATCTCCTCTTCGAGAAACTCTGAATCCGTATTTTTAATCAACTCCTCAAACTTCTGACATATCTCTTCAGCGACTTCCTGTTTTTTCGCCTCTGCCAACAATTGATTGCACTCGGTAACAAATTCCATCAGGTCATTAAATCCCTGTTGTAAAAAACGTGTATTATCGCCAATATATTGTATGGGGGTATTTATCTCGTGTGCAATTCCAGAAGCTAGCTGACCTATAGATTCCAGTTTCTGAGCCTGACTGAGTTGCTTTTCCAGGGTTCTGGCTTGTGTAACATCCCGTCTGACCAAAACAAAATCCGTAATATTTCCATCATCATCTCTCAGCGGAGATATGGTTCCGTCCTCTTCATAAACAGATCCGTCTTTCTTTTTGTTAACCAGTAAGCCGGACCAAACTTCCCCATTCTGTAGTTCTCCCCATATGGATTTATAGTTACTGTCATCAGAAAGATCAGAACTTAAAAAGTCCAGCCTTTTACCTAGTGTTTCTTCACTTGTATACCCGGTAATTCTATTAAATGATGGATTTACATATTCAATGATTCCATCGAGATCGGTTATAATGATGATTTCGTCTGCATTATTCAAAGCAGCAGCAAGTTTACGATTTATCTTTTCCGCAGCGCGCCTTTTGTCGATATATTTTTTCAACTGCTGGTTAGCATACTTTAACTCTCTCGTTCTTTCACGAACCAACTTCTCGGTTTGCTCGCGATGCAAACGAAGTTCGCCATCTGTTTTAAGCCGATCAGTTACATCACGGTAGATACTTTGTATCAGGATCTGATCATTTTTTCTTTTAATAGTTGCATGACCTTCAACCTCCAAGCGCTCACCACTTTTTGATTTAATTGCCATTCCTTCAAGAAATACATCTTTTCCTTCTTTGATTTCTTCCAGTTTTTCTTTCAACAACTCTAACGAATCTTGATGAACCACATCAAACACGGTCAGATCTTCAAAATCGCCACTTTCATAACCTAGAACTTCCGTCCAATAATGATTAGCGTATAAGAATTTTCCATCCGCATCAACGACCTGAATAAAGTCTTTGGCATTGTCCATAAAATCGCGCAGACGCTCTTCGTTTTCAACTAACGCACGCTCCGCTTGTCTTCTTTTTTTGGCTTGTACAATATTTCTTTCAGCGATTGTAAGATGTACGGATAATCTTTCAAACTCAAAGGGTTTCTGAAGATAATCACTAGCTCCGGCATCAAGAACAGATGAAAGCACTTCACCAATACCTCCGCCGGTAATGACAAGAATATAAACATCATTTCCATCAGGCAGAGATCTTATTAGCCTGCAAAGCTCAAGCCCGTCCATACCCGGTAAAAACCAATCCAGTACCATCAGGTTAAATGGATTTTCCTGATGCGCCTTCAATCCGCTTTCGGCATTGGCATATCCTTCTACTTCATATCCCCGTTTTGCCATCACATTGTAGATTAGCTTAAGGATAGACTGATCATCATCTACAACGAGGGCACGAATTGGTTGTACAATCCCAATGGGATTCTTACTTATTTCGAATGTCAAAACCAGCTCTCCCGAATCAGGTACGTAATCAGTAACTTTTTATCGCCAATAGATTTTATTTACAAGAAAACTCAAAGGAACTTACCCTTGTTCCTGATATTGAATTCGGTTTTTTCTGATATATCTTGAGAAATAACAAGATATAATTTACCAAAGGCGGGAATCTTATATAACCTTGATTATACTTGGATTATCATTTGACATGCTATGTCACATCGCACATCTTAGGGCCCTACATGACCTCGAACCTGATATTTATTGACAGCCTTGTTGTGTTCCTTAAGCGTAGACGTAAATTTATGGCTACCATTATTCATAGATACGAAGTATAAATACTTGGTTTTTGCAGGGTTAACAGCGGCTTTCAATGCACCCAAACCAGGGTTGGAAATGGGAGTGGCCGGAAGGCCAAATCTGGTATAGGTGTTCCATGGATGATCTGTTCGCAAGTCTTTTCTGGTTAAATTACCATTGAAATTTTTGATACCGTAAATCACGGTTGGATCCATTTGCAACATCATGCCTTTTTTAATTCTGTTGTGAATTACCGACGACACGATAACATATTCTTTAGGGGAGCCACTTTCCTTTTCTACCACCGAAGCTATTTTGGGAATATCGCTTTCTTTAAAGCCCATTTCTCTGGCTTTGGCAATCATTTCAGGGGTAACGTTTTTCCTGTAATTCTTAATCATCATTGTCAAGATCTGGCGAACAGAATAACCGTTGGGAATTTTATATGTATCAGGAAAAAGGTATCCTTCAAGATAATTTAGTCCCTGAGATGATAAAAATTCTTTATCTTTGGCCAATGCAAGCACGTCCTTACTTTTTGCATAGCCCTTTTGTTCCAGCGTTAAAGCAATATCTTTAACCGAAAAGCCCTCTGGAATTGTAAAGGAATATTGCTTTACTTTACCTTGGGACATTATCTGCAACATTTCTATCGGAGACTGGGAACTAGAGAAAACATATTCTCCCTTTTGAACACTATCGACCTTCTTGCCAACCTTCCCCACCAGCCTTACAAACGGCGTTTTTTTGACAAGTTTTTCCTTTATCAAAATTGCCAGGGCACCTCTGACACTGCTACCGGCAGGAATGTTCACAACAACATCCTCAGTGCCTTTGTTCCAGGGAGTACTGAGCCATTTGTCCATCTCTATTAACTGATAATAAACAAACGCACTAAAAGCAATCAGGCATACAAATATCAGCAGTAAGAACTTTTTAAACATATAAATTTCCTATTTGCTATCAAGATATCCTTGCAAAATGTAAGAGGCAGCCATTTTATCTACCACAAGTTTACGCTTGTCACGCCTCACATCACCCTCTAGCAAGACCCTCTCTACCGCAACACTGGATAGACGTTCATCCCATTCTATTATGGGAATATCAAAGTTTTGTTCGAGCTTCTCGTTGATCTTGCGGATTTTTTCAGCCATCGGCCCTATTGATCCATCCATATTCATGGGTAAACCTACTACAATGCTATCTACCCCATATTCCTCAACAATTTTTCTGATTTCCTCAATATCATTTTCATCGGAAGTATGCCTTATCACCTCAAGTGGCTGGGCTGTCCAGCCCATTTCATCCGACAAAGCCACACCAATTCTGACAGTACCAATATCCAAACCTAATATTCTCATTTGTTTCTTTCTTTTCAGCTTCTTATGATTCATCCTACATTAAATATCTTTCTATCATAATTTATCTTCAAATTCCAGTATAATGGCCGATATAAACTCTATAGAGACTTGTTATGGTGGTCTTAGTAACCATGGTTTACCACAGGTCGCGATTTGGTTGATGGTTTTTATAGGATTGAGGCAGATTGAAATGGATTCTACCTATATAAAAAAACAGGGAATTCTAATTGTTGATGACGAGGAAATAATTCTCAAACTAGGTCAGAAAATGCTCTCATCTATAACCAAAAAAGTTTTTGCTTCCAATTCAGCAGAAGGTGCTATTAAAATACTGAAAGATAAAATAGACAAAATTGATCTGGCAATCATTGATGTAGTATTGCCAAATATGGAAGGGACATATCTTGCTCAACTTATGCTAGATATTAAACCTGATTTAAAAATTCTGTTTTCCTCCGGCTATGGTTCTACGGAGGCAATGCAAGCCTTTCTCGATGATGGCAGGGCAAACTTCATTCCCAAACCATTCACCAGAGAGGAAGTTGTGGAAAAAATCAATTCTATTTTGTCAAATGTTCCATAGTTTGTTCTTTTTCTGCTATAATAAAAAAGTAAGTCGCATCTCAAAAAAAGAATTTGTTTGGGGGTATGCTTTCTAGTGGTATAAAATCAGTCTGTCATCTGGAAATTATTGCGAAAGCACCAAATAATGCCAAGAGAATACAATTTCTTGTTTGACAAGCGGAAATTGATGATTAGTTTAAAAAAAATGAGGGTGTTCACACTTTCTTTAACATTCAAATGGAAGAAGCATAACAATGACTATTGATTCTATAAACGACAAAAACAGACCTAAAATACTTCCTGTTCTGCCTGTGAGAAACACTGTTTTGTTCCCATACATGACTCTCCCCCTCTCCATTGGACGAGAGAAGTCTATGAAATTATTAGGAGATGTACTTGATGGTGGTCAAATTCTAGGTGTAGTTGCTCAAAAAGATGGTAACATTGATGACCCAACAGCCGACGACATGTATCTCTACGGAACTATCGCAAAAATATTAAAAAACTCTGAAGTATCCAAAGGAACGGCCAGTATTCTGGTTCAAGGACAAACCAGGTTCAGAATCACCAAAATGATTGGTGAAGAACCTTATCATCTGGCAGAGGTGGAATATTTCGAGGAAGAACCCGGTTACGAGCATGACATTGAAATTGAAGCATTATACAAAAACCTGAAACAGACGGTTCATCAGGTGATAAAACTTTCTCCAACGATTCCAGACGAAGCCGGTTTTCTGGTAGACAAGATTCCATCTCCTGGATATCTGACCGACATGGTTACACATTATCTCGAAATGGATATCCTTGATAAACAGGAAATTCTGGAGCTTACCGATGTAAGGGAACGTCTGGAGACAGTTACCGAGAAACTCACTCGCGAACTTGATGTTCTGGAGCTTGGCAACAAAATTCAAAGTGATGTCAAGGACAAAATAGATCATCATCAGCGAGAAGTATATCTTCGTGAGCAGATGAAAGTGATTCAGAAAGAGCTGGGAGATGCTGACAGCGGAAATGATGAACTGAAGAAAATTAAAGAAGAAATAGAAGCTGCAAACATGCCGGAAGAGGCTCTGAAGTCCTCCATGAAAGAACTTGCACGCCTGGCACGCATGCACACATCTTCGCCAGAATATCAGGTTGTCAGAACCTTTCTCGACTGGATGATAGAGCTTCCCTGGTCCAAATCCACAGAAGACAACCTTGATATCAAAGCTGCTGAAAAAATTCTCAATGAAGATCATTATGATCTTGAGAAAGTTAAACGAAGAATTCTCGAATTTCTTGCTGTTGCAAAACTCAAGAAAAACCTTCGTGGCCCCATCCTCTGCTTGCAGGGCCCTCCAGGTGTAGGTAAAACCTCGCTTGGTAAGTCCATCGCCAGAGCATTGGGTCGCAAGTTCTTTAGGATGTCACTCGGTGGTGTTCACGACGAGGCTGAAATCCGTGGTCATCGCAGAACCTATATCGGTGCCATGCCCGGACGTATTTTAAAGGGACTTAAAAAGGCAGACTCGAACAATCCGGTCTTCATGCTGGATGAGATTGAAAAGCTGGGACGTGATTTCAGAGGAGACCCCTCTTCCGCCCTGCTGGAAGTTCTGGATCCTGAACAGAATCACAGCTTCTCGGATCATTACATCGAGGTTCCTTTCGACTTGACCAACGTAATGTTTATCACCACTGCAAACAGTCTGGACAACGTGCCCCCGGCACTTCTTGACAGAATGGAAGTAATCAACATTCCGGGCTACACGGAAGAAGAAAAATTCCATATTGCAACAAATTATCTTATCCCTGAAAACATCGAAGAGCATGGTCTAACCGAAGATCATATAGAGTTCACCGACAAAGGGCTTGAGATTCTTATTACCAACTACACCAAAGAAGCCGGTGTCAGAAACCTGAAACGCGAACTGGCTGGTGTATGTCGTTCAGTTGCAAAGGAAGTTGCATATGGTAACGAAGATAAAGCTACTATCACGCCTGAAAAGGTCGAAGAGATTCTAGGCAAGCAAAAATTCTATTCGGAAGTGGCAGAACGCACACGTCGCACAGGAGTATCTACAGGGCTTGCATGGACACCATATGGTGGTGACATTCTCTTTGTAGAGGCCACCATCATGAAAGGCAAAGGCGGTCTTACTCTAACAGGACAGCTGGGCGATGTGATGAAAGAATCTGCTCAGGCAGCATTGGCATATATCAGATCCAAAGCCAAACACCTGAACATCGACGAAGATATTTTTGCTAAAACAGATGTGCATTTGCATGTACCGGCTGGAGCAATCCCAAAAGATGGCCCATCCGCTGGTGTTGCAATGATGACAGCTTTAGTTTCAATTTTAACAGACCAACCTGTCAACCATGATGTTGCAATGACTGGTGAGATAACTTTACGCGGAACAGTTCTTCCCATTGGTGGGCTGAAAGAAAAGGCTCTGGCAGCCAAACGAGCAGGAATTAAAACTATAATTCTGCCTGCCAGAAACGAAAAAGACCTGGACGACATTTCCGAATCTTCAAGAAAAGCAATGGATTTTGTTTTTGTGGAAAATGTAGATCAGGCTTTGGAACGTGCATTGAACTTGCCAACACCGAAGTAGAATCAATCTTCGGTACCACCAACCCATTTATCACGCTTAAATAAACCAGGGGTGGCTTTCAAGCCACCCCTTCTTTTGCTTAATTTGAAATAATAATCTCTGCTATCACGAGATTTTTTGATAGACCTCTGCAGCATCCTCTCTAAGCGTTTCAGATGTGTAGGTTTAACACCGGAGAAACTGCCATCTTTAACATGGTTCCTGAAAATTCCATATTCCTCTTTAAGATCGACAACCAACCTGTCAATTAAACCATATAGAGCAACAAAAAGATCGTTTTCAAAGGGAGTGTCCTCTGGAACCTCAGCTAGGTTTTCCAGAAGCAAATCCATATTCTCAGAATATCTGGCCAATACATCAAGGCGATTCAGTAGTCCATCAAAATACTCAGAATACTTTTTGTCATCTCCCATATATCATGGCTCCAAATTCAAATAATAATCTTTCTATTTTTTCTTGCCGTATATACTATCATGTTCTTTGATTATTATCTGCATTTGTTTTTTAGCTTCTTTCAATTTAACGGAAAAACCGTCCAGTTTTTTCTTGTATTCTTTTAATTCCTGCTCAAACTGCTCATGATCTTTTTTCAGTTGTTCAATTGGAACATCTTCATGTTTCTTTTCCATTTCTTCATGCAACTCATGTCTGGCATTCAGATCTTTGATCACTTTAAGAGAGTCTTCGATCAGTTTCTTGTGTTCTACATCCCAGATATCATGGCGTTGCTGAATCTGCTGATCTTCTTTGCTTAGTTCTGCATTTTTAACAGCAGCATCCAAGAGCTGATGACGTTTATCCAGTTCAACATGCTCGACCTGAAGATTTTTGATCTCTTCCATCAGTACTTTGGAATCGTCAATAATCTTTTCGGTATCTTTCTCAAATTCATCATCCAGTTTTTCTCTCATTTCTGCTCGTTTTGCAGCCTCTGACTGGCAAGCAGAAATTATTGAAACACAGGCAAGAGCCAAAATCATCATCGTTACTACCAGCAATTTTCCATTTTTTGACATTTTCATACCTCTTTCATTTTTAGTTGACGAAAAAATAATTACATATCTTTGGCACATCTAAATCCCAAACGTCTATAACCAGCACTGGGGGAACTATAATGTTTAAAGGCCAGATCCAGCATACCGGGATTTGTATCAAAGGCCGATCCGCCTCTGATAACCTTCTTTTTAGCATCCCCGGAAGATGTCCATTCCCAGACGTTGCCGGTCATGTCGCACAATCCACTAACACTGTTTCCCTTAACCCTGGAACATACGGGCCAAGTTCCATCAGCGTCACACCCACTCGTTGAACCAGATTCGGCAATTATAGCATACTCACAACTTGGAGTTTCATCACCCCAGGTATATTCCCTGGTGCCACCATTTGAGGCTTCGGCATACCATTCGATATCAGTAGGCAGTCTGCCACCAACCCATTGACAATACCTCTCTGCCTGCACCCAGCTTACACAGTTAACCGGATGATCCAGCTTGTCATCATGATAATTGTTGCACTTGTCACTACTGTTTCCGGCAGCGGAACACACTCCCTCATCGGTGCAAAGTCTATATTGCCCAACAGTGATTTCAGTTTTGCTGAAATTCACAGAGGATATTTCACTATAGACCCACTGAGGTGTATCAAGTGTTGAGTAATACAGGTACCATAGCAATGCGCTTAAAGGTAGCATCAGCAAAATAACCAATAATATTTTTTTCAATGTATAGCCTTTTTTTGTTCAATCAGGATGCCTTGTCTACACAGTCTTGCCAGACTCGCAAAACATTCTTGCCCAAAATCTTCCTTATCCGTTCTTCTTTATAACCATGTTGTAACATCATCTTTGTCAATACAGGCACCGCAGCAGCGTCTCTCAGATTTGTTGGGGTAGACCAGATAAAGCCATCAAAATCGGAACCAATGCCAACATAATCCTCACCATATTTTTGCACAACATAGTCGATATGCCTGAACACGGCCTCGGCATTATCTTTCAGCTTTCCACTGATATAATTTGGCGCAAAAATAATTCCCATTACACCATTGTTTTTAACCAACTCCGCAATCATTTCGTCGTCCAGATTACGCCATAGTTCGTAGGCACCTAGTACACCAGTGTGGGAAGCAATACAAGGCGCAGCAGAATGCCTGACAGCCTGCAAAAACGTTTTCTTATTTACATGAGCCACATCGACCATCATACCAAGCGTGTTCATTTTTTCGACAAGAATGTGTCCCCAGTCGCTCAAACCCGCAGCATTATCAGCACCCATTCCCTTGGCGCAAGCTCCTGCAATGTTAGATGAAAAATGAGCTATGGTTATATATCTCGCTCCCTTTTCAAAAGCAGTATCAACATTATTTATGTCATCGCCCAAGCAATGTGCACCCTCAAGACCCAAAAATCCGCTTTTCTTATTTTCCTGCTTGGCCTTGATGCATTCTTCGGGAGTCCCCACCAGAACCAATTCGCCATAAGATCTTTTACATGTTTCAGATAACAGGTTTAGCTGCGACAATGTACTTCGCCAGGCCTTTTCGGGTTTGCAAAGCGGATTAACCACCACACCAAAACCGCCGGTATCCATTCCACCTTCGATCATCCTCGGCAGATCAACATGAGAACACAAGGCACCCATGGGCAACCAGGCAGTATGCCTTTTAAGAAAATCATAACCCACCAGTCCAGACAAGAAATTGGAGTCTATATGCAAGTCAATCAGATGTGCATCCATGTGCAAATCTAAAATTTCTTTTGAAAAAGCCATCTTGCCTCGCTTGGTAAATGTTGCTGGTTTAATCTGCCAATTCAGCAACACTAATGCCGGGATGAAACCAATCAACCGAATGATCTATGTAATTAACTGTTTTTGTGAAAGAATTCAATCTAAATGCATAAAATTAACAGAATTTAATAATTTGGTAAAGTTTAATATTTTTCGGTATTTTTTTGACTTTGCACTGGTATTATGAAACTTTTCTGCTATAGTCTTTCTTTGATGCTGTGATGCGTTAATAATTTAGCCACTCAAGTGTCATATAATATCTTTTATTTGAATTTACTTGAGTTTGTCTTGCTTGATATTTTATGGTTTTACGCGGAGGTAAGTATGCCAGGACTATTAGATCTTCATGTTCATCCAAGTCTGAAAATGTACTATTTGCCCTTTCTGAAGGCGAATTTCCATGCCCCTGTTTATTCAGGCGGACATTGGAATCCGCTCTCCTTCAGAACTCGCTATAAAAACCTCAATGAAAGCCCGGTAAAGGTAATGCTCAGTGCCCATTATGTTATCGAACAGGGCTTTGTGGGCAAAGGTTTGAAGTGGTTTGCCAGAGGCGTTGCATGGGGAGCCGCACCCTCTTTCTATGGCAAATTACGCTTATCCGATCCTTACAAAAGCTTGTTGAAGATGATGGATACCCTGGAAAAGGCAGAAAAAAACACCAACCGCTGGGTATTTGGAAATAATAAAAAGTTCAAGATGGTAACCAGCTTTGATGGCTTGAAAGACCTGGAAGATCATGAAATAGCACTGGTTCACGCTATAGAAGGATCTCACGCCTTAGGCTATGGCCCCGAAAAAGATCAGTCTCTTGAAGATTTCTGGACACAAACCGAGCAACGTCTGGACTATATTAAAAATCGTGGTGTCTGCATGATTACCCTTGGACATTTCTGGAACAACATGTTCTGCCCGCAAACAGACGGAACAGAATCCATACCTAAAAAAGTTAACGGTAAAATCGTAGCCGGCAGAGATGATGCTCTTTTCCAGATGAAGCGTGCAAATTGGCGTTGGGGAGATGCAGATCACCTCGCCGATGAATTTTCCAGAGCCGTACTGGAAAAGGGAATGTTGATAGACGTGGCCCATGCTCAGGAACACGCCAGACAAAAAATCTACGACATCTGTGAAGAATATAAGCGCCCGGTAGTTGCTTCGCATAACGGACTGCAACACTTCTTCAACCACGAATATAATTTGTCAGATGCAGAAATCAAGCGCATCCATTCCTTAGGCGGTATAATCGGCCTCATTCTTTCCAAACGCTTGCTGGTTCCGCCCATCAGAAGATATAAAGACGATGGCAATGGTATCCCGACTCTGATTGAAAACATGCTGTACATTAAAGATTTAGTCGGAGATGTTAACAGTATTGGAATCGGCACGGACTTCGATGGTTTGACTCATCCCTTTAAAGATTGCTTCAAACCCAGCCATCTTCCAAGAATTTCCGACGCAATGAGCAAGCATTTTTCAGACGAAGAGATTGAAAAGGTCTTCATCGGCAACGGTATGCGAGTTTTGGAAAAAGGCTGGCTGTAGTATTTTCAGGACAACAGATTTTAAATCGCCTCTCTTTTGGGGCGATTTTTTTTGTCTTAAAACGGGAAATCATCTTCTGGCGCAGGGGCCTTTACTGCATCATCAGAAAACTCTTCTGCAACCGCTTGAACCTCGTGACCTTTAACGTAAATAGCCTTAAATGGCAAAGTTGGACAGGCGTGCTGACAGGCTCCACATCCGACACATATAGTATTATCAACATGTGGCAGTCGCAAACCATCTTTATATGGTCTCATAGTTACCGCCTTTGTGGGGCAATGTTCGGCACAGGCTCCGCAATCCTTTCCTCTGGTTTCAACCACACAGTTTTCTTTTACAAATATTGCGGTACCAAGCTGGGATAATTTTTTCCGCTTGCCGCTCAACTCTGTTAAAGCCTCAGTGGGACAGACTTCGGTGCATTTTGTACACTCATACTGACAGTAGGATTTATCATAATCCATCGTCGGCAAAAAGAAAGTGTTGGCACCATCATAGACCATTCCATTAGCACTTATAACTCTGGACGGACAATGTGTTACACACAACATGCAGCCCACACAATTTTGCTTCAGCTTATCAAGGTTAAATGCCCCGGGAGGCATTGCAGGCTTTTGCTCACTGTTCGGCACCATTGCCAGACCAGCTTTTTTTGCAACAGTTTCGGCAGCCAGAGCAGGTTTCAACAGAGTTCCCAGAGCCAGCAATGTCACTGTAGATCTTCTGACGGAATCAATTTTCACCTTATTCACTGCGCTCGAAAAGGACAGGCTTCCTGTCGGGCAAACATTCAAACAGTTAAAACAGGCCACACAACGATCATTTGAAACCGTAAAATCTTCACTGTCAATAGATGAAGCCTTGCAAATATTTACACAACGACCACATTGGATACATTTTTCCTCGTTGTTGGTAATCTTATACACTGAAACTTTAGCAAACAATCCTAGTGTTGTCCCGACCGGACAAAGCACATTGCAAAACACCCTGCCCCATTTTTTTGTGGCAATAAAAAGCAACAGTAAAAAAACCGCAGTATATGAGATCACCCACAAAGCCGCAGGGGCCACTTTAAACTGTTCAAGCCCGAGATTAAAGACTTCCACCAGCCAGTTATAAATACTGCTTCCTGCAACGCCGAATAAAACAGTAGCTATTCTGCCAAAATTTCCATATGGATCAAGCCAGGAAAGCAGCCCCGGCAAAATTCCAAACAAGGCAAAAAGATATAAAGTAAAAATAAAATAGCGAATCAGTTGATGTGAGTTCCGATGTTGATAATTTGGCACAACCTTTTTCTTCGACTTCTTTTTAAGCCGTAAAAACAAATCCTGCAACAGACCCAAAGGACATATTGTAGAGCAATAGATGCGTCCAAACAAAAGAGTAAGCACAAGCAAAAACAACAATGTTGCAATTGCCCCGGTGGCGCCATAGATAATTGATGAAACAACATTTGAAAACTGCAGCGAAAATATCGGCAGTGTTTGAAGCAGATACGCGCCCAAGCCGGTGAAGGAAAGTAGCGACACAATTAAAACACTGACACCTGCGACACGTCGAAAGTCGGCGAGATTGTTTTTAGCCATGAATTATTTTCCCCATTTAGAGCTTGATTCTGGCAATGTTCATATTTTTCAGATCAGCATTTCCAACCTTCATTTCAGTGGCTAGCTGGATATATCTGACATTTTTGATGTCCTCACCAAACAATTTTGTAGCAGCAATATCGGCAGCAAGTATGTCGTCACTGGCTATCAGGCTTCTGAAAGCTGCCACGTCCTTTCCAGAGCGTCCCCTTGGCCCGTGGCGTTTCATCACTCTGTATGCATCAACCACATTTAAATCAGGTTTATAAAAGGAGGCAAATTCGGCAATACAATAATGCAAATCTTCACGGTGCCAGAGCCTTCTGTCCCAGACAATTCCCATCAGGTTTTTCATCGAAATCGTCACCCTGCCGGAACCGTGGCTTTTCAATACTGGTACATTTATAAAGTAATCACTTTCAACAACCAGTTTATGAACCTTAACCGTTTTTAAAATTTTGGCTCCTTTAAGTGGAACCTCTTTATAATCTTTTTCGTTATCGCCGGTTAAGATTGTTCCGCCATTTTTACGAACGGCATCACCGATACCACTGGTTTTCCAGCAGCTTTTTTCCTCGTCACAAGTATGATCAAACACATACACCCTTGCTGCACCTGCCTCTTTGCAGCGTTTGACAATATGTCCAATAAGTTCGGGGTTTGTGTTTGCTGCATTTTGCGGGGTAACGTCCCAGCCAATATTTGGTTTAACCAGCACCTTGTAGCCGGGCTTGATCCGGGTATTTAAGTCACCAATAGCAGCCATAGCCTTGTCAAACATTAAAGCCGGCTCGCCATTTTTAACCGCAGCCAAATCATATTTTAAACCAGGATTTATGGTTGATAATTTTTGTGAAGTAGTTTGCGCCCATAACCTATCGGCACTCACGGATGTACCAGCAATAACCAGCCCCGTTCCGCCAACCAGTTTCAAAAATTCACGTCTGCCAATGGAAGTTTTTTTGGTCATGAGACACCTCCAAATGTTGTTTGTATCTGCTTAACACGGCATTGTATCAACCAAAATGACAAATAGCAGTTAAAATTTCATAATTAGCTCGCCAAATGTTGTATGCATTATAACTCATGGCCAATTTGTTTTGTATTAACACCTAAAGTTTCATTTCCTTTTTTAATTTTTTATCGTTTTAGATCATGATTTAACAAGCTTTAGGATTTTTTGCAGTTTATAGAGCGTTTCTGCCCAATATTTCCAGGCTATCATGCTGATATTACATAAGATATTTCTGAATTAGCTTATTTTGGCCGTTTTCGGACGCAAATTATTTCTATAATTTCTAATTTGGAAAGTTTCATCTCAAAGTCTCTAATAATCAGCTTTGCAAGTCGGTGAATTTACAAGCATTTTAATTCTGAAAAAACTATCGGGCGGGTTCTTTTAGCAATACTTTCATACACTTACACATATTGTTCATAAATCAACAGACGGAAAATGTAGCCTGATGTATGCTCATGTAGCCCAATGTTATCTCGTGATAGCTCATGTACGCAACAGTAGTCTCATGTTATTCGATGTATCCTTAAAGTAGCTTGATGTGCCTTGATGTAATTAAATGTATCTTGATGTATCACTGATTTAACTTGTGCTATTCACCAGAAACATGTGTACTGTGCGGTTGGTCTGAATCTCACCGGTCTACTTAAAACGGCAGGATAAAATGATATTTATGTTGTGTTTAGAAAAAGTATTACAACAATAAATTTGTTTTCGTGAATTTTCCAATTTTTATATTGGCACGAAAGTCATTTACTTTGAGGTAATTTTTCATTTTTAAAACTATTTCCGTAAGACACCTTCATTTTTATCGTGCTTGGAGATAACAAACTGAACATTTTTATATGATGTCAAAATCTCTGTCTCACGATTTTTTTCGTCGTAACCAGTAATCATCATGGTTTCCGGCAATTCATAGTTAAACGAACTTGGAACAATTCGTGTTCCGTCGTTCAAAACCACCGCCACATATAAAGTTTCATCCTTTTGCAGTGTTTCACTGTATTCAATAATTTTTCTTTCTATCGCCTCATAAAATAGTACCAGAGGATGTTTAACCGGAATCTTTTCTTCTACCATTTTCTTAACTTCACCAGTGTCATCGATTACCATTTTATCTCCATATTTCTTGAAAACACTAAGCTTTCCATATGTGAAATACCAATCCATATTTCTCATAAGTTGCTAATATTTTTAGAATAAATACAAATGTCTTATAGTTTAGGAATTATAACATGATTTGTAATAACTTGTAAAAAAGAACGTTGCACTATTGCATTTTCTTGTTTTGCGTGGCAAGAATGTTCAGGAACATTTACTATCAAAACTGGAAAATAAAAATGACACAGAGCAAAATAGCCGCGTTTTTTGATTTCGATAACACTTTACTGGCGAACGACAGTGGCAAACTTGGCATTAAATATCTATACCTCGAAAAGATGATCTCACTTCCATTTGTAGTGAAAATAATTCTTGCCAATCAGCTTTTCAAACGTAATATTATAACCTCGGAAGGTATTGCAAAGCTGATTCTGAAGCTCTACAAGGGAAAAGAACTTCAGCCTTTTGTAGATGGTGCAAAGGAATTCTACTTAAAACATTTAAAACCAAATCTTGCACCTTCAATGATGCAACAACTGGAATTCCATAGGCGTAGCGGACACGTGCTTGTTCTCTTATCGGCCTCAATTCGCTATATGCTGCAATACGTTGCAGATGATATCGGATTCGACCATCTGCTATGCAGTGATATTGAAGTTGGTGAAGATGGTATTTTAACAGGTAAACCTCAAGGTGAAATTTGTGCAGGTATTTACAAATCCCAGGCAGCTACAAGATTGGCTGAAGAATGCAACATAGATCTTGCCAAATCATATGCCTATGGTGACCACGGATCCGACATTGACATTCTCTCGCTCGTGGGAAACCCTGTTGCAGTCTGCCCCAAACCACAGTTGCAGAAACATGCAGAAGAAAACAACTGGAAAATTATGGACTACTACACAACTGAAGAAACAGCATAGCAAACATAAAAAAAGTGTCTGCTCAATTTTTAAAGCAGACACTTTTTTACTCTTATGACATAATTGTATTGTATATTATTCACCACCTAAAAACTGTTTAACCTTGCCCCAGAAGCTGTCTGACATTGGATGATTTTTTTCTTTGGTTTCGCAACAGGACTCATCAAACTGTGAAATCAGTTCCTTTTGTTCCTTGGTCAAATTGGTGGGAATTTCGATTGTGACCCGCACATACTGATCGCCTTTGCCCATTCCACCCAAATGCTGAATGCCTTTCCCGCGCATCCTGAAAACATTTGAATTCTGCGTTCCCGCAGGTATCTTCAGATTAACGGCTCCATCAATGGTGGGTACTTCAACCTGGGCCCCAAGAACTGCCTGACCAAAGCTGATCGGCATCTCTATTACAACATCATCATCCTGGCGTTTAAATATTTCATGTTGCAAAATATTAACCACCACATACAAGTCGCCAGAAGGGCTGCCATGGCTGCCTGCTTCACCTTCACCCGTTAATTTCAGTCTCTGTCCATCGTCAATACCGGCAGGGAATGTTACTTCCAGTTTCTTTTGTTTTGCAATATACCCAGTTCCGCGACAATCTTTACAGGGAGTTTTAATAACCTTTCCCTGTCCGTTACAAACCGGGCAAGTTCTGGCTATGGAGAAAAAGCCCTGCTGCATACGCACCTGACCGGCACCACCACATTGCTGACATGTTTCCGGTGAAGTACCTTTCTTGGCTCCGCTACCGCCACATGTGCTACAGGTTTCCTTTTTGGGAATTTCGATTTCCATCTTGTGCCCCAAAGCAGCCTGCTCGAAGGTGATTTCCACATCGTAACGTAAATCGCTTCCACGATAACGACTTCTGGTAGAACCACCAAAGCCACCACCAAACATATCACCGAAAATGTCACCAAAAATATCGGAAAACGCGCTGCTGCTGGTAAAGCCGTTAAAGTCAAAACCACCACCGCCACCACCAGCCATGCTATGTCCGAAACGATCATACTGATTACGTTTCTTTGCATCGGAGAGCGTATCGTAAGCCTCTGCAATCTCTTTGAATTTTTCTTCGGCCTCTGGGTTGTCTTTGTTTTTATCCGGATGATGTTTAACGGCAAGCTTTCTGAATGCTTTTTTTACTTCATCAGATGTTGCATCACGCCCGACTCCCAATACTTCGTAATAATCTTTCTTGGCCACTTGTAATACTCCTGAACAATAAAAGAAATCCGGACGAAATTGTATTCCGTCCGGCTTATCTGTCAAATTTCTTAGCACACAAAATGCAGATTGCATTCTACATACTATTGATTATTTCTCCAGCAATTTTATTTTTCATCTTCCGAATCTGTATTACCAATGGAAAACTCACTGTTTTCTCCTGACTCAAAAGCTTCATCCTCCGCGGCCCTTGATGCTTCTTCGTACATCAACTCGGCAATACGATGTGAATGCTCACTGAGGCTGTTAATAGCCTGACGAATAGTCATTTCGTCATTGGTATTCAGCGATGATTTCAACTCTGTCAAACCAATCTCGATATCGCTAAGAGTTTGTTCGTCAATCTTGTCAGCGTAGTCTTTCAATGCTCTTTCTGTGGTGTAAATCAAAGTATCGGCATCGTTTCTCAACTCGGCAATTTCCAGTTTGCGTTTATCATCTTCACGGCTGCCTTCTGCCTCGGCGACCATTCTGTCAATTTCATTCTCATTCAAACCGGAAGATGCGGTAATGCTAATGGACTGCTCTTTACCTGTTCCAAGATCTTTTGCAGCAACATTCAAAATACCATTGGCATCAATGTTAAAGGTAACTTCAATCTGCGGAACTCCTCTTGGCGCAGGTGGAATGCCAACCAATTCAAAGCGAGCCATTGATTTATTGTCGCTTGCCATTTCGCGTTCACCCTGTAAAACATGAACCGAGACAGCAGGCTGGTTGTCGGTAGCTGTTGAAAACACCTGAGTTTTGGTAGTTGGAATAGTGGTGTTTCTCTCAATCAGTTTGGTAAATACGCCACCAAGAGTTTCGATACCAAGACTTAATGGTGTAACATCGAGAAGTAGAACATCCTGTACATCGCCTTTTAAAACGCCACCCTGAATAGATGCACCAGTTGCAACTACTTCGTCCGGGTTAACGCCTTTGTAGGGTTCTTTTCCGAAGAATTCAGTCACGCGTTCCTGAATCTTGGGCATTCTTGTCATACCACCAACAAGGATAACCTGCGAAACATCTGAAGTTTTCAGACCGGCATCTTTAAGAGCCAGTTGGCAGGGATCAATAGTTCTGTCAACCAGATCGCCAACCAGATTTTCCAACTTGGTTCTGGTAAGTTGAAGAGTAAGGTGCTTGGGGCCACTGGCATCGGCTGTGATAAAGGGCAAGTTGATGTCGGTCTCAATCGAGGTTGACAATTCATGCTTGGCGGATTCTGCGGCTTCTTTCAAACGCTGCAAAGCCATTCTGTCATTTCTCAGATCCAGACCATTTTGGCGCTTGAACTCATCTGCCATCCAGTTGATAATTCGCTGATCAAAATCTTCGCCACCAAGGAAGGTGTCGCCGTTGGTCGCTTTGACCTCAAAAACGCCATCACTTAACTCCAGAATGGAAATATCGAAAGTACCACCACCAAGATCGTAAACGGCGATGACTTCATTTTCGGTTCTGTCCATGCCGTAAGCCAAGGCAGCAGCGGTAGGTTCGTTGATTATTCTGAGTACGTTCAAGCCGGCAATTTTTCCGGCATCTTTGGTAGCCTGGCGCTGTGAATCGTTGAAGTAGGCCGGGACGGTAATAACCGCATCTGTCACTTCTTCGTTCAAATGATCTTCCGCGGTCTGCTTCATCTTCTGCAAAATCATGGCAGAGATTTCAGGTGGACTATAATCTTTACCACTTACATTCACCCATGCATCATTATTTTTTGCAGATACGATTTCAAAAGGCACAACCTCTTTGGCCTTTGCCACTTCTGGTGAATCGTATGTTCTACCGACTAAACGTTTGATGGCATATACAGTGCTTTGCGGATTGGTAATTGCCTGACGTTTGGCAATCTGTCCGACCAGTCTTTCTCCCCTGTCTGTAAATGCGACCATTGACGGTGTAGTGCGTGCCCCTTCAGAGTTTGGAATAACTACAGGGTCTGTTCCTTCCATGATAGATACACAGGAGTTTGTGGTACCCAGATCAATTCCAATAACCTTGCCCATAATTTCTACCTATCCCTTTTCAAACATTACAAATGTAAAAACAAATACAAAACATACATCTACTTTTAAGATTATTCTTCAATCAATAGGTTGCAGCTCTTCAATATCATCAATCACTTCAGTTTGTTCATCGACAATCTCTACAAGCTCTTCTATTGAGTCATTTTCCATGCTCATTGGTTGCAATTCCTCGATATCTTCTTCTTCAGAACCACCAAGATCAGGCAATTCTGTATCATCCAGTGATGGTAAATCAGTATCGGGAATTACACTCGGTTTTTCTGCAACAACAACCATTGCTGCTCGAATCAGGCGATCATGTAAAAAGTATCCCTTTTGAAACTCTTCAATAACAGTGTTCGGCTCGACTTCGTCGGTTTCTCTCATCTGTACTGCCTGATGTTTGGCAGGATCGAAAGGTTTACCAACGCTTTTGAAGGATCTAACACCCGATTTGCTAAGCACATCCCTTAACTGCTTCAATATCATCACAATTCCGTCCAGCAATGGCTTGGTGTGTTCGTTCTTGTCACCATGGCTTATTGCCCGCTCGAAATTGTCAAGCACCGGCAAAAACTGTATCAGAAGCTTTTCCTGCGAAAATCGCTGGAAATCTTCTTTATCTTTTACCATGCGCTTTTTATAGTTTTCAAATTCAGCCATCACACGCAGCAAACGTTCGTAATAATCATCGTTTGCGACATTTTCCTTGGGCTTCGGAGCCTCTTTTTTGGGAGGAGCTTCAGCTGGTTTTGGCTGATTATCCAGATTTTCAGGCTCTTCCTCTAGATCTTCGACAATTTCAGCCAAACCCTGAGGTTTTTCTTCCTGCTGCTTTACTTTAGCTGTTTTTTCAGCAACTTCAGTCTCTTCAACTACTTCAGGTTCAATTTCTTCAGCTTCCATAACAATCTCGAAATCGTCATCTTCAACTTCGACTTCAATTTGGGATTCAGGAGCTGGTTTAGCAGACTGCGTTTTCTTGGATACGGCAGCATCGGCATCTTCTAAGGCTGCATTGATAGCAGATGCGAGGGAATCGTCGTCCCCGAAATGACTGTCCATGTCCTCTAAATCTATTGTACCTTTTGTAGAGTCTTTATTTGTATTCTTGACCACGTTTGACACCTTCAGTAATTATTTTTTCTTATCCTGTAATTGATGAATCACACCAGAAGAGTTATACTGGCGCAGTATTATATCAACAACAACATATAATGTACAGAAGAGACTATATCATGTGGATTTATGATAAGTCAAGATCGTGTCAATATACAAAAACACTATGTTTTAGTTATATTGGGTCAGAAAAACAGATATTCATCCTGTCAGACAACAAAATCCAAGATAACGCTATGATTCCAGCATGATAATAGGTTAGTAATCTTCCCTAAACAGGTTGCTATAACACAGACAGAGCTGCCCCTAAAGCACCTATTAGCTGCGGTTCTGGCAACACGTTTATTGTTTTGCCGGATGTCGTTGTCAAAGCCCTTACCATTGCCGGATTATGGGCCACACCACCACTCATGTAGATCGGGATATTTGCAGTAAGATTTCCCGCCAGGGCCAGAACTCTGGTAGAAAGCGAGTCATGCAAACCTTTGACAATTTGGTTTACATCCTTGCCCTGAGCCAAAAGTGAAACCACTTCACTTTCGGCAAACACGGTACAAGTGCTTGAAATAAGGATTGATTTTTCTACAGAATTAATTCTCTGCTCAATATCCTCGAAATCCACTTTCAATCGTCCAAGAATTACTTCAAGAAAGCGACCGGTTCCGGCTGCACATTTGTCATTCATGGCAAAATCGGTGACTTCACCTCTCTCCCCAATATAGATAACTTTTGTGTCCTGGCCACCGATGTCTATCAAAACGCAGGAACTTTTAGTATTGTAAAAAGCACCTTTGGCATGGCAGGTAATTTCGGTCAAGACTTTGGTAGCCTTTACCTGCTTTCTGCCGTAACCGGTTGCGCCTACGTGGATATCGTCCGGAGCACCAGCCATTTCCCGAAGTTCGGCCAAAGCACGATTGGTCTGTCGCTCGATAAGGGGATCGGAAGATTCTATCTTTTTTGCCAGAATCTTGCCATCTTTGTCAATTACCACCGCTTTCCATGTAGTGGAGCCAATATCTACGCCAATTCCAACTGGTTTACTCACTGAAACTCTCCATAAATGCCTGTAATCTGGTTTCGCCCTGCTCTTTTGAATACAATCGCTGATCGCCGTGATCGGCTTCCAGAACTATTGATTTGATACCAAGATCCTCAGCGAATTTTCTCTTTACATCAATCTGACCCACAGAATAGGGTTTGCAGGATCTATCACTATGCAGAACAGCACCATCAACATCGAATGCCGTGGCCATTTCTTTCATGGTCTCCAGTCTGTTTTTCATGTCGCGGTTAAGATAAACCCTAGCATAAGCTTCGGCACAGGAACCAAAGGGATCTTCCGGTGTCAGCAGATCTTTTGCTTCTGCCCAGGCATTGGAGTATGTGGCGCAAACAAAATTGAAACCTTTTTCGGCAAACATGGTGGCAAACTCTGCAACATTGAACCACATGGGCAGGTTGTCCCATAGTAACCTGTACTGCTCGTTTTTAATACCGCCGATACCCTTGGAAATTCTGTCTTTCAGTTCGTCTCTCAGCATTCTGTAATAGGCATTGCATTCTTCCGTTCCGCGTATTGCGACGATTGGGGCAATGTGAAAGAAGGTATCAAAGCCAGTCCAGGGAGAAGGCTTTGCCTGTCCCGTTTCGAGGCATTCGCCCCAAAGTTGGCAACCTTCACCTGCAAGATTAAGAATATTTGTATATACTTCTCTGTCGATATGCTTTTTAGAAACCCTCTCGGCAATTACCATAAGCTCTTCAAGCTGATCGCTGATGTATTCGATATGATGATCCTTCATTGCTCCATAAATGAAAGGTGTATCAATCAAAATCAATGGCACATTGTAATAGTCTGCCAACCAGCGATACCAGTACATAACAGTCTGGCAAATATTTGTGCAACAACATAGCAGATCAGGTTTAGGCAACCTGCCAACCGGCGTATTTGTTATCAGAGCGTTTCCCATATCTGTTCTGGCATAGCTGCACAGATCTCTCGAAAAGCCTTGCATTTCGATTGGCTCAGATATCTGTGGAACCTGTTTTCTGGCTGCGCAAACTGCTGCATGATTTTCGGGATAGACCACATGAAAATCAAAAGGACGTAAAATCTCGGATGGGAAACCACTGGTGACCCATGCAACTGGAACTGCACCGTCGGCATAACGGCCTTCCAGATAATGCTTGGTCATGATTTCTTTCAGTTTGCCAATGGTTTGCAATGGTGGGCCAAATTCCGAGGCTCTTGGCTTTCTCTTTTTCTGTCGCTGTTTTGACTTCCACTGGTCAAGGCTGGTGATAAATGGCCCGACAACTCTTTTAGCTAATTCATATTGTACACGACGTTTAATCATTTTGAACTCCTGCTGCTGGATGCCATTTCCACAAATGCTTCAAGACGAGTGACAGTTTGCCCGGATAGCTCTGTTTCAAGCTCGCTTTCCATGTACAAAACTGAAATATCGTTATCCTGGAAGTGCTTGCGGATAAGAGGCGCATCAAACATTTCCGGCTCACAGAATTTAATATTATGAATTATCAGCCCTCTGGCACCGGTCTTCTTTGCCAAGGCAAGCAAGTGATCTCTTCTCAAATCCATGTTTGCGGATCTGGTAGAACATGGTGCAACAGAGAAATATCTCTTAACCATTGTTTCATAGGGGTCACTGTTTACTGCTTCATCGTGCTTGATCAGTCTTCGGCCAAGTGCAGCATAATCATCTGC
>Ga0070728_10001803_pt1 | contig 29688 bp, 27 predicted proteins | sample tdDd471_FD_66723 | JGI IMG/M metagenome (GOLD analysis project Ga0070728, IMG submission 66723) | Marine sediment microbial communities from the Atlantic coast under amendment with organic carbon and nitrate - tdDd47.1 | ecosystem: Environmental > Aquatic > Marine > Coastal > Sediment | place...
CCCCGCCCGTGATGTCATGGAGGGGTATCTGATCATGGGGGCCGAGACTGCGGATGAAGTACCTGCGCCGCCCACGCACATCTTTCTGCAGGCCGGAGTCGGGGGCATGGCCGCTGCGGCAGCTGCGGCGGCGCGTGCGGCATGGGGGGATGCCCCGCAGATCATCGTGGTGGAACCGTCACGGGCACCGGCACTGATCGAGAGCATTCGCGCCGGGCGACCGGTGACCACCAGCGGTGCGGCGTCCTGCATGGGCAGGCTGGACTGCAAGGAACCATCTCATCTCGCCCTGAAGTATCTGGCGGAGGCGGCGGACATGTTCATGACCGTGACCGATGCCCAGGCTGATGAAACAACAGCCTGGCTGGCTGCAGCGGGGATCGGTTCCAGCCCCTCCGGCACCGGCGGTCTGACCGGATTGTGGCAGGCGCTGTCGGCCCCTGAAACATTCGGCCTCGATACCGGATCACGGGTCCTGCTCTATGTCTCGGAGGGGGCGGCGGATGACTGACGCGGACTTCCAGAAGGCGGAGTTCGAGGAACGCCTGGACCGCGCCCAGCGCGCCATGAAGGCGGTCGGTCTGGACGCCATGTTCTTCACGACGGAGGCGGAGGTACGCTACTTCACCGGTTTCCGTACCCTGTTCTGGCAAAGCCCGACACGGCCCTGGTTTCTGGTGGTTCCCGGCGAGGGCCAGCCCGTCGCCATCGTGCCGGAGATCGGCGCGGCCCTGATGGCCGAAACCTGGATCGACGACATTCGAACCTGGGCATCGCCGCACGCGAGCGACGACGGGGTCAGTCTGCTTGGTGATGTCCTGAAACGCTTTTCCCTGGTCGGAATGCCGATGGGGCGGGAGAGCAGTCTGCGCATGGCGCTGACGGACTTCGAGCGGCTGCGGAATGGCCTTCCCGGCGCAGGTTTCAGCGACTGCACGCCACTGGTCCGGGACCTGCGGATGGTAAAATCGGAAGCCGAGATCGACGTGCTGCGGCGCATCTGCACCATTGCCTCCGATGCCTTCGATCAGGCTCCGGACCTGTTTCACGTCGGCCAGCCCCTGTCGGAGGCGTTCCGGGCGTTTCGCATTGCGCTGCTGCGCGCCGGGGCCGACGATGTGCCTTATCTGGTCGGCGGCGCCGGTCCGGGCGGCTATCCGGACGTGATCTCGCCCCCCGGTGCGCGCCCGATGCAGCCAGGCGACGTCCTGATGCTGGACACCGGCGCGACCCTGCAGGGCTACCACTGCGACTTCGACCGCAACTTCGCCTTCGGCCATGCAGACGAGACCGCCCGGGCGGGCTATCGCACCCTGCACCGCGCCACCGATGCCGCGCTTGCCGTCGCCCGGCCCGGTGTTACCTGTGCCGAACTGCACCGCACCATGCAGGCCGTCATCGGGCAGGATACCGGCGATGTCGGGCGCTACGGTCACGGCCTGGGCATGCAACTGACGGAATCGCCGTCGATCATCGGCTTCGACGATACCGTGATGCAGCCTGGCATGGTCATGACCCTGGAACCCAGCATGGTCCTGGCGGAGGGACGGATCATGGTGCATGAGGAGAATCTGGTGATCCGCGACGGCGAACCCGAACTGCTGTCGCGCCGCGCGCCAGCCGAACTGCCGGTGCTGGAGGCTGCGGCATGAGCCTTTCCTATCAGCTTGATGGCGGCGCAGGTGCCGTGGCGCGGTTCGGCCTGATCGTGCTGCAGAACGATGAAACCATGGAGCCGGAACTGGGCCCGATGTTCAGCCAGCCCGGCGTCGCGCTGTATCACAGCCGCATCCCGAGCGGCCTCGCGGTCACCCCTGAAACACTGATGCGGATGAAGGCGGAACTGCCGCAGGTGGCCGCCCTGCTGCCGTCGGCCAGTCCCCTGACCGTGGTCGGCTACGGCTGCACGTCGGGGGCCACGATCATCGGCCAGCAGCTTGTCAGCGTGCTGATCCGGCAGGTCCACCCGCACACGCTGACAACGGACCCGATCACCGCCGTGCTGGCCGCCGCCGCGCATCTGGGCGTCCGTCGCATCGGTTTCATCACGCCCTATGTGGCGGAAGTATCGGAGGCCATGCGCAACCTGCTGCAGCAGAAAGGGCTGGAGATCAGTGCCTTCGCATCCTTCGAACAGGCGGAGGAGGCGACCGTCGCGCGCATCACCACCGACAGCCTGTTGCAGGCCATCTGCGAGATGGATGCCGGGGCGGAGATGGATGCGGTGTTCGTGTCCTGCACCAACCTGCGCAGCCTGTCGGTCATTGCCGAAGCCGAGGCGCGGATTGGCAAGCCGGTGCTGAGCAGCAATCTGGTTCTCGGCTGGCACATGCTGCGCCTCGCCGGCCTGACCGCCGCCGGAAACCGGTCCGGTGCCCTGTTCACAGATTGAACGGTCTGTCGGCAGGGGCATTTGTCGCATTGGTCCGGCACTTCGGGCTATGTAGGAGACAGCTTCTTTCCGAAACGGGACCGGTCAGCCGATGGAACAGGTCAATATCGTCACCCTGAAGTGGGGCGACCGCTATCCGGCGCTGTTCGTGAACCGCCTGCACAGGGCCGTGGCACGCAACCTCAATCGCCCCTTTCGGTTCCTGTGCTTCACCGAGGACCCGCGCGGGCTGGACGTGGGGATCGAAGCCTTTCCCCTGCCAGACATCCGGATGCCGGACAGCCATTACTATACCCCCTGGATGAAGCTCGGCCTGTTTCAAACCGGCATGGGCAACATGCAGGGCGAATGCCTGTTCCTGGATCTCGACCTGCTGATCATCGACAATATCGACTGCTTCTTCGAATACATGCCGGGCAAGCGCTGCATCATCCACAACTGGATCCAGGGCCATCTGGTGTTCAAGAAACGCCCGGACGTCGGCAATTCCTCGGTGTTCCGCTGGACCGCAGGCACGACGCAGTTCATCGTCGACAAGTTCTATGCGGAGGCCGACTGGGCGATGGCGAACTTCCGCCCGCCGCAGACCTACCTGACCTACGGGCTGGGGGAGAAATACTACTGGCCCGCCGAATGGGCCACCAGCTTCAAGCGCCACGCCATTCCTACCTTCCCGCTGAACCTGCTCAAGGTACCGCAGATCCCGCCGGGCACCCGCATTCTGGTGTTTCACGGCTTTCCCGATCCGGATCAGGCACTGGACGGCTACCGACCGAAGGGGCGCCCGCACCGGCACTGCCTGCCCACTCCCTGGATCACCGACTACTGGGACGATGGCCCGGAACCCGTGTCCGACGGACCGGATGCCAGCGACGCATCATGATCAGGCAGATCAAGCGCGCCCTGGGGATCAGGTTCTCCCTGAAAGCGCTCCTCCGCAATCCGGCAATCTATCTGCACCAGTGGCGTCTGCCCGGTGTCAGCTTCGCCGATCTGGTCAGCGACGCGATGGCCTCCGAAGAACCACTGACCCTGGTCCAGGTGGGCGCCAACGACGGCGCGACCAACGACCCCGTGGGCAAGCTGCTGCATGGCAATCCGGAGCGGTTCACGGCTGCCCTGCTGATCGAACCCCAGGGGCCCGCCTTCGCTCGCCTCGCCGCCCGCTATGCCGACGTGCGCCAAGTCACATGCCTGCAAGCCGCCATCGACCGGGAGTCCGGAGAGCGGTCCCTGTTCACGCTGGACCGCGAAGCCGCTTCCGAACGACTTGGCCGCACGGTCTCCGACGGCGTCGCCTCCTTCGACCGGGACCACCTCGTCCTGATCCTGCGAACCTATGATCCCTCGATCTCAGAGCCGGAGATGGCCGGGCTGATTCACGCGACACAGGTTCCGGTGATGCCCCTCGGGCAGGCGCTGGATGCGGCAGGGATCGCACCGCCACCAACCATCGTGCTGATCGACACCGAAGGTTATGACGGTGCCATCATCCACATGATGGCCGAAGCCGGGATCTGGCCACGCCTGATCCAGTACGAACACAAGCACCTGGACGCGCCGGAGCGCCGCACCGTCGCCAGGCTGCTGCTGCAGAACGGTTACCGCCTGCGGGCCGACCACGCCGACGCATGGGGCTGGCGCGAGGGCTGAGCACCGACACGCTTGCCAGCGACTTCCCTTGCGTTAGGCTTTCGCAGATGCATTGGGGGAGGAAACCATGAAATTCGGCGTGATGATGTTCGCAACAGACTATTCGATCAGTCCGGCAAAGCTGGCAGTAGAGGCCGAAGCCCGCGGCTTCGATTCCATGTGGATGCCGGAGCATTCGCACATCCCGGCCTCGCGCCTGTCACCGTGGCCCGGCGGCGCCGACCTGCCGAAGCAGTATTACGATGTCATCGACCCGTTCGTTGCCCTGGCCTCCGCCGCGTCGGTGACCAGCAAGCTGCTGCTCGGCACCGGCATCTGCCTGGTGGTTCAGCGTGACCCGCTGCAACTGGCGAAAGAGGTCGCATCGCTGGACATGATTTCCAACGGGCGCTTCATGCTGGGCATCGGAGGCGGCTGGAACGCCGAGGAAATGGAGAATCACGGCACCGACTTCAAGACCCGCTTCAAGCTGATGCGTGAAAAGGTCGAGGCGATGAAGCTGATCTGGACCCAGGACAAGGCCGAGTACCACGGGGAGTTCGTCGACTTCGATCCCGTGATGACCTGGCCGAAGCCGGTGCAGAAGCCGCATCCGCCGATCATCGTCGGCGGCGGCTTCCCGGTCGGCGCGAAACGCGCCATCCGCTACGGCGACGGCTGGATGCCGATCGACGGGCGTGGCTGGGACATCATGGAAAGCCTGTCACAGTTCCGCCAGATGGCCGCGGCGGAGGGCCGCGAACCCGACGACCTGCCGGTCAGCATATTCGCCGCCTCCCAGGACCCGTCACGCATCGCCACCTATCGCGATGCAGGCGTCCAGCGTCTGGTCTTCGGCCTGCCGTCGGAAGGCGAGGACAGGATCATCCCGATGCTCGACGACCTGGCAAAGCTGATGGCGGTGTGACTCAATTCACCGTTTCAGGTCTTCAACTGGCTGTCGGGCACCCGAAACACGCCCTTGATGCAATCCTGATTGCGAACGCATATCTGAATATGGGTCTTGCTCGGGAAACCTGCATTCTTGTAGGCCGGTTCACCTTCGGTGAAGACACCTTTCACGGAATCAAATGATTGCTCATCGGCATCATCCCTGAGCCGGTGCACCGTGTTGATTACCGCACAATCAAGATATCGCCTCAACAGGTCCGCTCCGCCCTTGTTCTGCGGCAACTCCGCTTCCGCAGCTTCGGTGGCGCTCACAAGAAAAGCGTAGCCGCGCTGGACCTGCTGGACCCCGGAGACGGTTGTCAGGTCAAGGCAGAATCCAAGATCAATGACCGCGCCCACCACCGCAGGTGAGGAGGACTCGTCTCTCCGGCTTATTTGCTCTGTAGCGAATTCCAATCCACGACGAGGGTTCGATTCCCAGAAATATATGCCCGATCCAAGCCAATCGAACCGGTTCTCGCTCCTCTCGAATGCATCGCCACGTACAAGTCGCTCCGCCACAGTATCGGTACAACCGTGATAGCCGAGTACGAATGAGGCACTCAGACGATGCACTTCAGCGATAGTTCTTCGTCAGATTGCCAGTTTTGGTATGCGTCCCAAGTCGAACCAGGAAATTCAACGCCGACTGGCGAGAAGACGTGACTTCCTTCGTAAGCTTCTCAGCGCTTGCAACAAACCTACGGGTATCGTCGGGCGTCAATTCGGTCGCAGCGAAACGTGGCTCAGAGTTCTTGGGCATGATTCAGTCCTTGGGACGGGTAGTGCATTATGCCCGTCCCCCGGTGACAACTCAATGCACGTGAACCGGCTGCATCTCGTGCTGGCGCACGGCGATGAAGGCGGTTTCGCGGGTGGGGGCGACGCCGACCTGCTGGCCGCTGGCGGAGAAGATGCCAAAGCCCTTCAGGCCCTGCTCGTTCTCCACAGGCTTGACGTAGGCAATTTCGGGCTGGCCGAGCTGGGCCAGTGCCTCAGGGGTGATCTTGCGGGCGGCTTCGAACGGGTCAGTCATCTGCAGCCTCCTTCTCGGGCGCATTGTTGATCACGGAACGGGAACCGGACTTGCCGGCCCGGATCCGGATGGTCTTCACCAGTGCTTCGGGCACCGGGCGCTCCAGGTCGATGTGCAGCAGGCCGTTGTCGAGCTGCGCGTCACGCACCTCGATCCCCTCCGCCAGCACGAAGGCGCGCTGGAACTGGCGGGTGGCGATACCGCGATGCAGGAAGATGCGCTCATCCTCCTCCTCGGTCCGGCGGCCCCGGATCACGAGCTGGTTTTCCTCGACCGTGACGCTGAGATCGCCGTCGCCAAAGCCTGCGACAGCCAGCGTGATGCGCAGCGCATTCTCGCCGGTCTGTTCGATGTTGTAGGGCGGATAGCCGTCATTGGCGGACTTCGCGACCCTGTCGAGCACACGCTCCACATGATCGAAGCCCAGCAGGTGCGGACTGTTGAACAGGGACATCCTGGACATGTACCGTCATCTCCTTGTCGGTTAAGCGAGCATGACCGGAGGCCTTTCAGCCTCCACAGACGGGCCCTGCGATAGGCACCCGTCACACATGAAAATAAGTCTTCGTTTCAGCCATTCAAGTCAGCAGTCATGGCAAGGCGCCCACGGCTGTGCTATCGCGCTGCCAGCCACCGCCAATCGAAACACAAGGCGCCGCCGTCCGTGACCAGTCTGACAGCCCATCCCCTGAACGGAGCCACCCTCGAAGGCGACCTCATCGCGCCGGGTGACAAATCCATTTCCCACCGCGCCCTGATGTTCGGTGCCCTCGCAGTGGGACGCACCACCATCTCGGGCCTGCTGGAGGGGGAGGACGTCCGTTCCACCGCCGCCGCCGTGGCCGCGCTGGGCGCAAGGGTCGAGCGGCTGGGACCGGGCGAATGGCAGGTCGATGGTGTCGGCGTCGGCGGACTGGCGGAACCGGAGACCGTGCTGGACCTCGGCAACTCCGGAACCGGCGCGCGCCTGCTGATGGGCCTGGTCGCCGGGCATCCGATCAGCGCCACCTTCACCGGTGACGCATCCCTGTCCGGACGGCCCATGGGTCGCGTGACGAAGCCCCTGCAGCAGATGGGCGCGCGGTTCCAGGGTCGGGAGGGGGATCGACTGCCGATGACAGTCACCGGTCCGGAAACAGTCATGCCGATCACCTATGACTCGCCTGTTGCCTCCGCCCAGGTGAAATCCGCCATCCTGCTGGCCGGATTGAATGCGCCGGGCGTCACCACTGTCCGGGAACCGAAACCGTCCCGTGACCACACGGAGAACATGCTGCGCCAGTTCGGGGCGGAGGTTGTCAGCGAACCCGATGGCACGGGCCGCATCGTGCGCCTGACCGGACAGCCGGAGTTGTCGCCGCAGCAGATCGTGGTGCCGGGAGACCCGTCGTCGGCCGCCTTCGCCACCGTCGCTGCCCTGCTCTCCCCCGGCAGCAACGTGACGATCCGCAATGTCGGCATCAATCCGCTGCGCGCAGGCCTGTTCGATGTGCTGAAAGCAATGGGGGGCCAGATCACATTCACGGACGAACGCCGCCAGGGCGGTGAGCCGGTGGCCGATCTGGTGATCCGGGGCGACCGTCTGAGCGGCACCATTGCACCGCCCGACAATGCCGCCGCCATGATCGACGAATACCCGATCCTCTGCGTCGCCGCGGCACTGGCCGAGGGACAGACGGTCATGCGCGGGATCGAGGAACTGCGCGTCAAGGAAAGCGACCGCATCGCACGTATGGTCGAGGGGCTGCGGGCCGCGGGTGTGACGGTGGAGGAACATGAAGACGGCATGACCGTCACCGGGTCCGATGGCACGGCCCCGGCTGGCGGCTGTACCATCGACGCCGGACACGATCACCGTATCGGCATGTCGTTCCTGATACTCGGCCTGTTCTGCGAGAAGCCCATCACCGTGACAGGTGCGGAAACGATTGCCACCAGCTACCCGGACTTCGTCGGCCACATGGCAGGACTGGGTGCGGAGATCGGCTGACGCCCCGGCGCTATTCGACGGACAGACGGACCCGCCGGACGAACTGGCGCCAGTCGCCCTTGGGCGAGGAGCACAGGCGGTCGTTGCCGGACATGGCCATCAGGGCCAGCGCACCCGCGCGCCAGAGGTCGTCGAACAGCTCGGCGTCGCTTGTCACGACTTCATGCAGCAGGCGTCCCTGCAGCGGACGGACGAAACGCCGACCGGCGAGGACAAGCGCCAGCAGCAGGGCGAAGAAGGTGATCGACCCCAGTGACATCTCGGAGCCTGCCACCGGCAGCATGATGGCATTCAGTTCCAGGGCCTCGGCGAAGCCGAACCAGACCAGCAACAGGGAGAAGGATCCGAACAGGAACCGGTCCCTGATCTTCACCGCCCTGGCGCCGACCCGTGCGACCAGCGCCTGATGAAAGGCGTCATTGCGCCGGGCCTTGCGATAGTTGACATGCATCCGCAACACGCCGGTCTGCAGCGCCGATTGCAGCCAGGACACCAGCTCCGCGTCTTCGCTGACGGTCATCAGCGCTCGCCAGCCGTCCAGCGGTCCATGAAGGTCCGCCCCTCAGGTGCCGGCATGTCACGCCCCCGGGTCCAGCCGGATGCCAGTGGCAGGCTCTCAAAACGTCCGCCGCGCACGGAACCCGCACGGCCCATCAGGCGCATCGCGATCCGGGTGGCCAGGCGATAGAGCTTCGGGCGTCGGGCGAAGAAGGCCCAGGTCTTCACGCCGTAACGTTCGGACTTCGCGCTGATCTTCTTCTCGAAGGCTTCCTCCCGCCAGTGCCGCATGATCGACGGCAGCGGGATGCGCATGGGGCAGACTTCCTGACAGCGCCCGCAGAATGTGGAGGCATTCGGCAGATGATGCGCCTCCTCGATCCCGAGGAAATGTGGGTCCAGCGCCGCACCGATCGGGCCGGGGTAGACCCAGCCGTAGGTATGACCGCCAACCGCGAGATAGACCGGGCAATGGTTCATGCAGGCGCCGCAGCGGATGCAGCGCAGCATGTCCTGCTTCTCCGTGCCGAGCAGGTCGGAGCGGCCATTGTCCAGCAGCACCACGTGGAAGCCGCCCGGTCCGTCCAGATCATTCTCCCGCTTCGGCCCCGTCGAGAGCGTGGTGTAGGCCGACATCTCCTGCCCCGTCGCCGACCGCGCCAGTACGCGCAGGATCGTCGAGACGTCCTCCAGCGTCGGCACCACCTTGTCGATGGAGGAAATGACGACATGGGCCGGGGTCAGCATCTGGGTCAGGTCACCATTGCCCTCGTTGGTTACAATGATCGTCGACCCGGTCTCCGCGATCAGGAAGTTCGCGCCGGTGATCCCGACGTCGGCGTCGAAATACTTCTGGCGCAGGATCTCCCGCGCCTCGTTCACCAGATCCTCAGGCTCGGTCAGCCGTTCGGTCTTGCCGTACTTGCCATGATGTTCGTGAAACAGGTCGGAGACCTGGTCCTTGGTCTTGTGCACGGCGGGACCGATGATGTGGCTCGGCGGTTCCTCCGCCAGCTGGATGATGTACTCGCCCAGATCGGTCTCGATGGGCTCGACGCCATTGGCCTCCAGGAAGGGATTGAGGGCGATTTCCTCCGCCACCATCGACTTGCCCTTGGTGACCGTCTTCGCGCCATAGTCCTTGCAGAGACCCAGGATGGTCTGGCGCGCCTCCTCCGCCGTGGCGCAGAAATGGACCGTGCCGCCCTGCGCCACCACCCGCTCCTCGAACCGCGCCAGATAGAAATCGAGATTGGCCAGGATGTGGTTCTTCAGGTCGACCGCCGCATCCCGCATGGCCTCGAACTCATCCAGCCCGGCAGCAGCCCGGGAACGCGCAGCGACGAAGCCGGTTTCCAGATTGCTGAGGGCCTGCCGCAGGTTCGGATCCGCGATGGCACCCCTGGCGGCATTCTTGAAGTTCAGCGCTTCGGACTGCATCAGACCTGCTCCGTTTCACCGATGGCCGGACGATCCGTCATGCCGGCCAGAACCTCGGCGACATGCCGCACCTGGATCTCCGATCCCTCCCGCTTCAGCCGGCCTGCCATGTTCAGCAGGCACCCCATGTCCCCCGCCAGCAGCAGGTCCGCCTCCGTCGCCCGGATATCCTCCGCCTTGCGGGAGACCATCTCGACCGAGACGTCCGCATACTTGATGCAGAAGGTGCCGCCAAAGCCGCAGCAGGTCTCGGCGGTCGGCAGTTCCTTCAGCGACAGCCCGTCAACCGTGCCAAGCAGGCGGCGGGGCTGTTCCTTGATCTTCAGTTCGCGCAGGCCGGAGCAACTGTCATGGTAGGTGACGCTGCCCTGAAGCGCGGCATCGACCTCCGTCACCCCGGCAATGTCGGTCAGGAAGGACACCAGTTCATGTGTCTTCGCCGCCAGCGACTTCGCCCGCAGTTCCCAGTCCGCATCCCCTTCGAACAGACGCGGATAATGATGTTTCAGCATCCCGGCGCAGGAACCGGAGGGGGCAACCACGTAATCGAAGTCCTCGAAGGCGGCGATGGTGTTGCGCGCAATGGCCTTCGTGTCCGCCCGATCACCGGAATTGTAGGCTGGCTGACCGCAGCAGGTCTGCGATTGAGGCACCTCGACCGTGCAACCGGCATTCAGCAGCAGTTTCACGGCAGCGAAACCCACCGTTGGTCGATAGAGATCGACCAGGCAGGTCACGAACAGGCCGACATTGGCCCGGTGGGCGGATTTTGCGTTCATGCAGAACGTTATAGAGAGGTTCGAAGACGGCGCAAATCGTGTCCTGAATCTGTCGGCATACGGTCGCATCGGGCAGCGCGATGTGTGATGGCGACTTCACCTTGGCGTGTGCCCTGAAATTGCCCCAATTCCGCCCCTTGGCGGGCTTTGCACGAGTTCACATATCAGTTGCAGGGACGGGCAGTCCGAACAGCATCACGCGTACGGCGTCCCCCTCCGCCGGTGGTGCGGACGGGCTGCCCCGAACCGGCAACAAGGACGACATGCGTTCCGGCGGGACCCTCACTCCCTCCTGCGACCCGATCTCGCCGGGACCATGACCCGTTCGTCGGTTCTGAAAACCCGGCCCGCTGTCTCGGACGTACCCCTCACGCGCCGCTGACAGCGGGCCACTTTCTTTCCCCTGAGCACCGGATAGCCGCCAGGAAATTTACTCTCCTGCAGTTGCCACAGTCATTTGCAAAGAATATCTTTGAATATCTGTATGCAATGCTGGTTTGGCAGGCGAGTGACATGACCGAGTTGATGAACCTGAACATTCGTATTCGCGGCAACCTTCGGGATTTCGTTGTCTCCAACATCGGGGATGATGGCCTCTACGACAATGTGAGCGAATATGTCCGGGATCTGATCCGAAAGGACATGGCCAGAGCGGAGGAAGCGGCTTTCGAGAAGAAGCGCCTGGCATTGCAACAGGCTTTCGCGCTGCCGGACGAGAGTTACCGGTCCAGAAGTGCTGAAGAGATCATCGCGCGCAACCGACCCGCCGACGGATGAGCGGTAGGTTTCGGCTCTCGCCCGCTGCGGACGCGCAGATCGACTCCATTTTCACATACACCCGCAAACGGTGGGGCGACGCACAGGCAGAGGCCTACCTCCGCGAACTGTTCGCCTGCTTCGAAGGCATCGCCGAGGGCAGTATCCCGGGGCGCCCGATCCCCGACACATACGGAGTCCATGGGCACTACCTCCGCTGCGGGAAACACTTCATCTACTGGAAGACACTGAATGACGGCAGCATAGGTATCGCCGAGATCCTCCACGAAAGAATGAACCTCGGTGATCGCCTCGCAGCATCTGCTTCGCTGAACGGCCCCCACGATCAGGGCTGACAGGCAGCATACCTTCAGCGTTTCTCCCACCGGTCGAACGCGCCGGAAGCCTTGGCTTCCTCGATTTTCCGCTGTGAGTCTGCCTCACGATGAGCGCGCATCTCTTTCGACTGCCGCGAGACGAGCTCCGGCGTATCCTCCGGCAGCGCGGCAGCGCGGGCGATCCGGCGTTTCACCCACCATCCGGACGATACGGAAGCAACCAGGATGAACAGCGATACTGGATACGTCGGCAGGGGCGGCGGAAACTCGATGCACAGCCCAATCAGCACCAAAAACACGAGGCTGAAGGTCCATATGCCTTCGCGCATTCCGTTGCGATGGGATACGTGCCTGATGTCACGCAGCATCGCTTCATCATTGTAGCGGTCCAAGAACCATTTTCCCTGACTTACGGTCGAAAATCCGGTGGTGACCACAATCAAGGATAGGGCCATACCACGTTACTGGCAAACCATGAAGCGCGCTTTCCCATTGCCAGCAGAAACCCTGCCAGCATAGGTTCTGCTGGTTTCCGGGGAGGGTATTGGGATCATGGTCGAACTGTCATTCGGTGCCAATCTGGCACGCTGGGCGAAGGAAGAACCGGAGGCGCCGCTGGTCACGCACAACGGGCGGACCTGGACGGTGGCGGCGTTCCATCGCTGGACCAATCAGTTGGCGCGGAAGTACGTCGAGCTGGGTGTCCGCCGCAACGACATGGTCACCATCGCCCTGCCCAACGGGGCCGAGTTCCTGGCCGCGACCTTCGCGACATGGAAGGCCGGTGGCATTCCGCAGCCGGTTTCCGCCCGGCTGCCGAAGCTGGAACGGGATGCGATCATCGACCTGGCGAAATCGGCGCTGGTGGTCGGATCGGAGGAGCCGACACCCAATGGCGCCCCCACCCTGCCGACCGGTTTCATGCCCGATCCCGACAGCGATGACAGCGACCTGCCCGACATCATTGCCGACTACTGGAAGGCCCCGACCTCCGGCGGCAGCACCGGCCGACCGAAGCTGATCGTCGCGGCTTCGCCGCCGCTGTGGGATTTCGATGACGGCCTGCTGGCCGGGGGCGACAACAGCTGGCTGCTGCAGCAGGATCACGACAATCACCTGGTTGTCGGGCCGCTGTATCACAACGGCCCCTTCATCTTCTGTATCCAGGCGCTGCTGAAACGGTCCCATGTGGTCGTCGCGGACCGCTTCGATGCCGAACAGACACTGGCCCTGATCGAGCAGTATGGGATCCACTGGATGATGATGGTGCCGACCATGATGCAGCGCATCTGGCGGCTGGATGAGGCGGTGCGCAATCGCTACGACCTGTCCAGCCTGCGGGTCCTGCTGCATCTGGCAGCCCCCTGCCCGGTCTGGCTGAAGGATGTCTTCATCGAATGGCTGGGTCCGGATCGCATCTATGAACTGATGGGGGGCACGGAAGGCACCGGCACGACCTGGATCACCGGCCATGAGTCCATGCTGCGCAAGGGCTCCGTCGGGCGGCTGCGCGAAGGGGCCGCGATGCGGGTGGTGCGCGAGGACGGCACCGACTGCGAACCGGACGAAGTGGGGGAGGTGTTCCTGCGCCCCGATACCGGACGCGGCACGACCTATCACTATCTCGGCGCGGAGAGCAAAGCCATCGAGGGCGGCTGGGAGAGCCTGGGCGACATGGGCTACGTCGACGCCGACGGCTACCTGTATCTGACCGACCGGCGCAAGGACATGATCCTGGCCGGCGGGGCCAACATCTACCCGGCGGAGGTGGAGGCCGCGATCGACCAGTTCCCCGGCGTCCGCTCTTCGGTGGTGATCGGCCTGCCGGACGAGGATCTCGGCAACCGCATCCATGGCATTGTCGATGCACCTGGCGGCATTTCGGAGGATGATCTGGTGGCGTTCCTGGCGGAGCGGCTGGTGCGCTACAAGATTCCGCGCAGCTTCGAGTTTGTGGACGAGCCCCTGCGCGACGACGCGGGCAAGGTGCGCCGCAGCGAAATGCAGCAGGCCAGGCTGGACGGCAACGCATGACACCTGTGGTGGCTGTCGATGGACCGACCGCATCCGGCAAGGGGACGCTGGCGCGGCGGCTGGCAGATGATCTCGGTTTCGCCTATCTGGATACCGGCGGTCTCTATCGCGCGACCGCCCTGCGGCTGATCCGTGCCGGTGGTGACGGCAGCGATGTGACGGCGGCAGTGGTTGCGGCGCGGGGCATCACGCCCGGCGACCTCTCCGACCCCGCCCTGCGCGAGGAAGCGACCGGCAACATGGCATCGAAGGTTGCCGCCCTGCAGCCCGTGCGCGATGCCCTGTTCACGTTCCAGCAGGCCTTCGCCATGACGCCGCCTGACGGTGCCGCAGGTGCGGTGCTGGACGGGCGTGACATCGGCACGGTGGTCTGCCCGGACGCAACGGCGAAGCTGTTCGTGACCGCAACGGCGGCCGCGCGCGCGGCGCGGCGCCACGCCGAACTGGTGGCTCGCGGAACCGACGTGACACTTGAGAATGTGCTGCAGGATCTGCGCGCGCGAGACGAACGCGACACGAACCGCGCCACGTCTCCGCTGAAACCCGCAGCAGATGCGGACTTGCTCGATACCACGGAATTGGATATAGAGGCCGCGTTCTTCGCAGCCCGTAAGCTGGTTACGGCGCGGTTGGAGCGTCAGGTCTGAGGCCTGGATGTCCTGCCCGCAGAGTGCGAACGGCCCGATCGTAGCCAGGCAACTGGCAAATCCAAGCGAAGGGCCGCGAGAAAGGAAATCACTATATGAGCGACGTATCCGTCGGAGCTGCCGAGCAGTTCCCGGGACGGGAGGACTTTGCCGCCCTCCTGGACGAAACCTATGGCTCCGAAAGCAATCTTGAAGGCTCCGTCATTCGCGGAACCATCCTGGCCGTCGAGCACGACTTTGTCGTTGTTGATGTCGGCCTGAAGACCGAAGGCCGGGTTCCGCTGAAGGAATTCCAGGTCGGTGGCCGTCCCGCCGAGGTAAAGGTCGGTGACGAGGTCGAGGTCTATCTGGAGCGGATCGAGAACGGCATGCACGAAGCCGTCATCAGCCGCGACAAGGCCCGCCGCGAGGAAGCCTGGGCCAAGCTGGAGAAATCCTACGAGGTCAACGAGCGTGTCGAGGGCATGATCTTCGGCCGCGTCAAGGGTGGCTTCACGGTCGACCTGTCCGGCGCCGTGGCGTTCCTGCCCGGCAGCCAGGTGGACATTCGCCCGATCCGCGACGTGACCCCGCTGATGGGCACGCCGCAGCCGTTCCAGATCCTGAAGATGGATCGCCGCCGCGGCAACATCGTGGTGTCGCGCCGCGCCGTTCTGGAAGAAACCCGTGCGGAAGCCCGCAGCGAGCTGATCCAGCGCCTGGAAGAGGGCATGGTCTGCGACGGCGTGGTCAAGAACATCACCGACTATGGTGCGTTCGTTGACCTGGGCGGTATCGACGGCCTGCTGCATGTCACCGACATTTCCTGGCGTCGCGTCAACCACCCGAGCGAGGTGCTGACGATCGGCGAGACCATCAAGGTCCAGGTGATCAAGGTGAACAAGGAAACCCAGCGCATCAGCCTGGGCATGAAGCAGTTGCAGACGGATCCGTGGGACGGTGTTGCCGCCAAGTATCCGGTCAACGTCCGCTTCGACGGTCGTGTCACGAACATCACCGACTATGGTGCGTTCGTGGAGCTGGAGCCGGGTGTCGAAGGTCTGATCCACATCTCCGAGATGTCCTGGACCAAGAAGAACATCCATCCGGGCAAGATCGTCTCCACCAGCCAGGAAGTCTCCGTGCAGGTGCTGGAGGTCGATCCGGACAAGCGCCGTATCAGCCTTGGCCTGAAGCAGACCATGGACAATCCGTGGGATGCCTTTGCCGCCAGCCACCCGAAGGGCACGATCGTCGAGGGCGAGATCAAGAACAAGACCGAGTTCGGTCTGTTCGTCGGCCTGGAAGAAGAGATCGACGGCATGGTCCACATGTCCGACCTGTCCTGGGATATGCCGGGCGAGCAGGCCATGAACGAATACGACAAGGGCGACATGGTCCGTGCCGTGGTTCTGGACGTGGACATCGACAAGGAGCGCATCAGCCTGGGCGTCAAGCAGATCGACAACGATCCGTTTGCCGATGCCAAGTCGATGAAGCGTGGCGAGACCGTCACCTGCTCCGTCGTGCGTGTCATGGAAGCCGGGCTGGAGGTCGAGACCTCGACCGGTCTGCCGGGCTTCATCCGCAAGAACGACCTCAGCCGTGATCGCTCCGAGCAGCGTCCCGACCGCTATGCGGTGGGTGACAAGATCGATGCGAACATCATCAGCGTCGACAACAAGACCCGCCGGGTCAACCTGTCGGTCAAGGCGCTGGAGTTCGCGGAAGAGAAGGAAGCCGTTGCCAACTTCGGTTCCTCCGATTCCGGCGCGAGCCTCGGCGACATCCTCGGTGCGGCCCTGAAGGCCCGCATGGAAGGTGGCGAGAACGAAGGCGACCAGTCGTAAGGGGTTTCCCTTCGATCACATCGCTGACGAATATCCCGGCGCCTCGGCGTCGGTGGAGCGCCGGGGCCAGTCATGCTGGCTCCGGCGTTTCCGTTTTCGGGTGAGAGCCAGAATGACACGCGACGATACCGATTTCCGGCCGGTGACCTGGGCGCTGAGCGATGGCAAGCAGGGCATGGTGAACCAGTGCCTCGGACTGTCGGAGGCGCTGGGCGTCACGCCATCCCTGCGCCGGCTCTCGATCCGCCAGCCATGGCGCAGCCTGCCGCCGCAACTGTGGTTCGCACCGCTGAAGTCGCTGGCTGCGGACTCCGCCCCCCTTGCCCCGCCCTGGCCCGACCTTCTGATCGCGACCGGGCGTCAGACCGTGGCCCCGGCCATGGCCATCCGGCGGCTTTCGGGCGGCGCGACATTCTGCGTCCAGTTGCAGAACCCCGGCGTATCGCCAGCGCATTTCGACCTGGTCGTGGCCCCCCGCCATGACCGCCTGTCCGGCCCCAACGTGATCCAGACCTACGGTGCGCTGGGACGTGTCAGCCCGGCGCGGCTGGCGGAAGAGGCGGAGCGTTTCAGGTCCGGTCTCGGCAACCTGCCCGGGCCGCATGTCATGGTCTCCCTCGGCGGAGACAACAGCGTCTTCCGCATGACGGAGGCCGTGATCGACCGGCTTGGCGCACATCTGCGACAGCTTGTGGCGGACACCGGTGCCGGGCTGCTGGTCACCCCCTCCCGCCGGACCGGCGCGGCGCTGGGAAACCGGTTGCGGGCGTTGCTGCACGACCTGCCGCACCTCTGGTACGACGGCCAGGGCGACAACCCCTACCTCGGCTGGCTGGGGCTGGCGGATGCGGTGGTCGTGACCGGCGATTCCGTCAACATGGTCTCGGAAGCCTGCGCCACGGGCAAGCCGGTCTTCGTGGTCGATCTGGAAGGCGGGAATGCGAAGTTCGCCCGTTTTCACGATGCCCTGAGCCGCGACGGACTGACCCGCCCCTTCCAGGGACGGCTGGAAAACTGGACTTACCCCCCGCTGGATGATACCGCGATGGTCGCCAAGGCCGTGCGGGACAGGCTCGCTGATCGGTCGGCATGAGCCAGGAGGATACGGTCCGATGACCCGGATCGAGATGGAGAGGTTGCGGGAAACCCCGCTGAAGACCGACCCGTACAACTACGTGATGGTGGAGAACTTCGTCCCCGTCGACACGCTCGAATCAATCGCCGAAGACTTTCCCGATCTGGATCTGCCGGGATCCTTCCCCGTCGAGGAACTGGAATATGGCCCCCGGTTCGCCGAACTTCTGGAGCGGCTGGCGCAGGACGATTTCCGCGATGCCATCGCAGAGAAGTTCGACATCGACCTGACCGACCGTCCGATGACCTGCACCGTGCGCGGCGCGGCGCAGCGCAAGGACGGGCAGATCCACACGGATTCGAAGACCAAGCTGATCACGGTCCTGATCTACCTCAACCCGCCCTGGCAGGCGGAAGGCGGGCGGCTACGCGTGCTCCGCTCCGGCACCGACCTGAATGACTTCGCGGAGGAGATCGAGCCTTCGTCGGGCAATCTGCTGATCTTCAAGCGCTCCGAGACCTCGTGGCATGGCCATGAACCGTTCGAGGGCACCCGGCGCTCCATCCAGATCAACTGGGTCACCAGCCAGGCGGTCGCGGACAAGGAGAAGGCGCGGCACCGTGTCTCCGCCAGGCTGAAACGTTTCAACCCGTTTGCCAGTCGCGCAAGCAGCATGCGATAGGTCCGACCATGACCCTCAACATCCAGACGTTCCGCAATGCCGACCACCGCGCGGGCTGGCGTCCCGGCAACAACTCCGGCGGCCTGACCCTTTTCAAGGCACTGGGCCACCCGATCACGGCCGATCTTGCGAAGGGCTGGCGTGCGGCCCTGGCCGATGCGGGCCGGATCGCGATCTATGATCCGCTGGGCGACGCGGAGACGGTGGATGTGTTTCACGACCTGGCCGGGCTGTCGCCGGTCGCCTATCTGGTGCAGCAGGTCGAGCATGTGGGCCGGGAAGCCTTTGGCCTGACCGCGCGCCCGGTGACGGAGATCGGAGAGGATTTCGACACCCTGCTGGTCACGGCCTTCGATGGCGACGGCTTCCTGCAGCACCTGAAACATATCCTGCCCGCCGGCAAGCGCATCGAGACGCTGGACCCGCTGCGGCTGCCCGAGACCATGCTGTCACAGCCGAAGGCCTATGTGGATGCGCTGAACTTCGCCACCAACTTCGGCTTCCTGCGCGACGGCGACGGACTGCACACGCGGATCGTCACCGCCAACTACTGGTCCGGCTACGGGGCCAAGGATCCGGCGCTCTGGTGCCGTCTGATCGGCGGCGATGGCGTGACGCTGGCGGAGTGGGAAGTGCCCCTCACCCGCCCGTTCGAGACCATCACCATCGACAGCGCCGAGGTGCGCCAGCGCTTCGGCCTCGACGACTTCGCGGGCACCCTGTTCATGCACGCGGTGCGCATCAGGGGGCACGAGATCGTCAAGTATGCGCTGGACGTCTATGGCGACGCGGCGGAGCAGTTGAGCTGCACCCACGACGCCAATGCCTGGCCCGCCGACCTCTATTCCGGTGTGCCCGCACCGGACGCGAACGAGGACCTGATCCTCTGGGTGCAGAACAGCCACCCGATCGAGATTCCCGCCGGAGTCATCGGTTTCAATCTGGTCGGTGGCCAGGACGTCACCACTTACGACGAAAGCGTGCCCCCGTTCGGAACGGTCGCGGTCAATGTCGGCGACATGCTGCCCGATGCCCGCTTCCCCGATCAGATCGAACTGCAGGCCGGGCGATACTTTGTCCGTCCGCGCTATGAGGTGATCCAGCGCGCCTCGGGCCGCCGCCGCATCGCGCACGCCAATGTGGAGCGTGTCGACCTGAAACCGGACCCCGAGATCCGGGAGAGCGCCCCGCTGTTCGGGAAGGGCTACATCATGCCCCTGCCGGTGCTGCCGGTGGACGAGTTCCAGACCTTCTGCCTGCCGACGCCCATGGCGGACACCCAGATGGAACTGCCGATCCGGGCCGACCTGATCGACGCCAATGGCACCCGCGTCGCCGAGAAGTTCCTGGGTCGGGTCGCACGCCGTGACTCCATCGCCATCGATGTCGATGCCTGGATGAAGGAAGCCGCCGCCGAACTGCCCTCCGGCACCGGTCACGTGGAGTTCCTCTACGACTTCCGCGATGGCGGCGAAGCCGACGGCTGGCTGCATGCCCTCGCCCGGATCGAGCAGCGTGCCAGCGGCCATCGCGCCGAGACCATCTTCGGCGCGCACATGTTCAACATGCCGCTGATCTTCCGCGACGAGCCGCAGTCCTATTCAGGCCGCCCGCCGGGTCTCTCCACCCGCCTGTTCCTGCGTTTGGGCGGCGAGACGGCGGATGCCATGTGTCACCTGCTCTACCCGGCATCCCTGCCCTGGGCACCGGAGTCCAGCACCGACCTGAACCTGTTCAGCGGCGCGGGCGAAATGGTGGTGACAAGACGCATCGCGATCCCCTGCGGCGGCTCCCGCCACTGGCGCGTGTCAGAGACCTTCGACGCCGCAGACCTGAAGGCCGCCGGACCGGACGCCTATGTCCAGATCCGCGACACCACCTGTCGCCTGTTCGGCTTCCACGGCCTGCTCCGCCCCGGCGTTGCCTTCAGCCTGGATCACATGTTCGGCTATTGACGTTCATGGCCCGGCTGATCAGTCGAAACGTCTGAACTCCACCAGTCCGTCGCGATTGACCTGCTCGACCAGGCCGACTTCCCAGGTCAGGTAGTCTTCCATCGCCTGCCGGACGCCGCTCTGGTGGTCATAGGGTTTCCACCAGACGTCATCGGTGTCGGTCAGGGCGCGGTCGAGGCCGGACTCCATCGGTTGACCGGCGGCGACCCAGGCGGCGGTTCCGCCTGCGAGGACGCGGACGACCAGATCCGGTCGCGCGGCGCGCAGTTCATGCGCTGCGTAGTGGGCCAGCAGGCCATCGGGGGAGGTCAGCAGGATCAGCCCGGCATGCGCCAGCGCCACCATGCTTTCTGTCAGGCGTGAACGAACGGTCCAGCAGGCGCCCGGAATATGTCCCTTGCGGAAGGTCAGGCTCTCCGTCAGGTCAACGACCGCTGCCGGTTCGCCCGAGTCGATGACGGCCTGCATTTCGGCGACCGAGAGTGTCTCTGCCGGTCGGAAAAGGGCCGGTTCCACATCCACCGGCCCGACTTCCGGCGCGGTCGGCTGTTCGGCCAGCACATGCACATCCGTCCAGCCGAGCTGGATCAGCCACGACGCGGTCATGGTGGCGCGCACGCCATCCTCCGCATCCGCCAGCACGATCCGGGCGTTGCGGGTGGCAACATATTCATCGGTCGCCTGCACCAGTTGCCCGCCCGGCGCATGATGCGCGCCGGGCCAGTGACCCGCCTCGAACTCCTGCACGGTGCGCACATCCAGCAGGCAGGTGGTGCGGTTTGCCTCGGCCTGCCAGCGGGCCACCGTGGCGCTGTCCGTCCGGCGCACACCAAAGCGGCTGGCGACATGCGCGGCACGGTCCTTCGCGGCCTGCAACGCCTCCCCTTCCGGCTGTGGCGCATGTTCGGTCTCGCCGCTGGCGCAGGTCAGTCCCGCCAGTTGCCAGCCCATGGTGCCGTCCTTCAGCGCCATGACCGGGTTGGGGATGCCGGCATTGATCAGCGACTGGCTGCCGATGATGGAACGGGTACGACCGGCGCAATTGACCACGACCGTGGTGTTCGGATCAGGTGCGAGCGTATGGACCCGATAGACCAGCTCCGCCCCCGGGCAGTCCACGCCACCGGGGATCGACATGCGGTTGAACTCGGGCATCGGACGGCTGTCCAGGATGACGAGGTCCGTGCCGCTGTCCTTCAGCCGCTGAAGCTCTGCCGCTTCGATACGAGGTGTGTCGTAGTGATGCTCGACGAATTCCCCGAAGGCCTTGGAGGGGACATTGACGCCGGAGAAGACCTCGTAGCCTTCTGCCCGCCAGCCAGCCGTTCCGCCGACCAGCACGGAGACATCGGTGTAGCCCAGATCCGCCAGACGGACAGCGGCACGCTCCGCCAGCCCCTTGTCCGACGGGCCATGGTCCGTCACCACCACCGGCACGGTCCGGCGCGGCACCATGCGCCGCGCACGGAACTCCAGATGACTCAGCGGGATGCAGGCGGCGAGGAACAGATGCTCCCTGGAAAAGGCCCCTTCCTCCCGCACGTCGATCAGGGCGATCTCCTGCCCGTCGGTCAGACGGGCGCGCAGCTCCGGCGCCGTCAGGTTCTTCATGCCGGCATCGGCAGATCGCGAATGCCTTCGGAGGCGGGGAAATGCTTCCACTCACCGGTCTCGGGCTTGTAGTAGCGGCGATGTTCGAGCTGCTCCAGCGCCAGCCCGTACATGTGGAAATTCAGCACCGGCTCAGCGCCGTCGATATGGATCGAATGCAGATCGTCCGGCATCAGCGCCAGCCCGGTCCCGGCCTCGACGACAAACTGGTCCTTCTCCGCCACACCGCCCTCTTCGGCGGGATCATACAGGCGGTTCAGTTCCTTGCCCTCCATGCCCACGATCACCGCCCAGGTGGTGTGATCATGCGCCGGGGAATTGGTGCCGCCCATGGAGAGCTGTGCATAGAGTGCGAAACGGTGGTCCGCATCCTCCGATAGGCGGTAGAGCGCGTTCTTGCGCTCCGTCGTCGCTTCCGGTGGCGGAAAATCCTCCAGCGGGAACAGGTCCCGGCGCTTGGCCAATTCGATCAGCACATCGCGCATGTCGGCGATAGACTGACGTGTCACCCCCTGCGCGACCTCGATCGCACGTACCTGCATCATGGCGGCCTTTACGGCCCTGTCGCGCGCCGCTGCCCGTTCTTTCGGTGTCATTGTTGCCTCCCAGCTTCCTCCGCGACCGCCTCGACGAAACGGTCAATCTCCACTTCCGTATTGTAGTAGTGAACGGAGGCGCGGACGAGTCCGCTGATCTGCCGTCGCTCCATGTCGATCCGGGTGCTGCTTGGCGTACTGGTGCTGACATTGATCTGCCGTGCGGAGAGTGCCTGTTTCATGGCCTGCGGCTCCATGCCATGAACCGTGAAGGTGGCGATCCCGCAGCGTTCCCGCCCGAGGTCGAGCACCCGCACACCGGCAATTTCGGCCAGTCGCGCGCGGAGTTGTTCGGCCAGTGCCGTCACCCGTGCCTCGATCTCCGCAATACCGACATTCAGCATGTAGTCGACCGCGACGCCCAGTCCGATGCGCCCGGCCTCATTGAACTCCCAGTTCTCGAACCGCCGGGCACCGGATTGCCATTCCAGCGATTCGCGGCCCGTCCAGGTGGCGGCGTGCAGGTCGATCACCGGCGGCTCGAACCGTGCAACGGTCTCCGGCCGGGCATAGAGGAAGCCGGTTCCCCTGGGGCCGCGCAGGTATTTCCGCCCCGTCGCCGTCAGGAAGTCGCAGCCGATCTGCTGCACGTCCAGAACCCGCTGGCCCGCGGACTGGCAGGCATCCAGCAGATAAGGGACACCCGCCGCGCGGGTCAGCTTTCCGATCTCGGTGGCCGGATTGACCAGCCCGCCGTTGGTCGGGACATGCGTCACCGCGACCAGCGCAACCTCGCCGCTGTCCAGCATCCGTGACAGGGCCGACACGTCCAATACCCCATCCGCATCGCTCGGCACCACCTCGACCGAGACACCCTTCTGCGCCGCGACCTTCAGATAGGTCAGGTAGTTGGAGGCATACTCCGCCTCCGCCGTCAGGATGCGGTCCCCGGGCTTCATGCGGTCGGCCACGGCGAAGAACGCCTGGTTCCACGCCACCGTCGCGTTCTCCATGACGGCGACATCGCCTGCGTCACAGTTCAGGTACCGGGCGATGGCGCTGTAAGTCCGGGTGATGGAGGCGTGCGCGTGGTCCGCCGCCTCGTAGGCACCGATCGCGGCCTCCAGATCCAGATGGTCCTTCACCGACTGCAATACGGGCGCAGGCATCAGCCCCGCGCCCGCATTGTTGAAGTGCAGCACGTTGGCCACGCCCGGCGTTTCCGCCCGGCAGCGGTCGATGTCGTTCACTGGTGTCCCTTCACGTCGTTGGGGCGATAGGCGTCACGGATCACCTTCATTTCCTCATCGGTCAGTTCCAGCGAGAGCGCAGCCAGGGCATCCGCCATGTGGCCGGGCTTGGAGGCACCGATGATCGGCGACGTGATCGCCGGATTGGCCAGCACGAAGGCCAGCGCCACCTGCGCCATGGGCACACCGCGCGCGTCGGCCACGTCACCGACCGCGTCAGCCACGGCAAAGTCCTCGTCACGCCCGAAGACGCGGGCCGCGACCGGGTCGGACGTCGCACGCGCCGTGTCACCGATGGTCTTTTCCGTGTGTCGCCGGGTCAGGAAGCCACGCCCCATCGGGCTCCATGGAATAAGGCCGACACCGGTTTCCTGGCAGAACGGAATCATCTCCCGCTCCTCTTCGCGATAGACCGCATTGTAGAAATTCTGCATCGACACGAACTTCGTCCAGCCGTTCATCTCCGCCACATGCTGCATCTGGATGAACTGGCGCGCCCACATGGACGAGGCACCGATATAGCGGACCTTGCCGGCCTTCACGCAGTCATGCAGCGCCTCCATCGTCTCCTCGATGGGGCTGTGATAGTCGAAGCGGTGGATCTGGTAGAGATCGACGTGGTCGGTGCCGAGCCGTTTCAGGCTGCCGTCGATGCTCTTCATGATGTGCTTGCGTGAAAGGCCCCGGTCGTTTCGGTCATCGCTCATCGGGTTGAAGACCTTGGTGGCGATCACCTGGGTGTCGCGGGATCCGAGCTGTTTCAGCGCCCGCCCCGTCACTTCCTCCGACGCGCCGAGCGAGTACATGTCGGCGGTATCGAAGAAGTTGATGCCCGCTTCCCAGGCCTCCCTGAAAAAGGGCATGGACTCATCCTCACGAAGCACCCAGCTATGATTGCCCTTCGACGGATCACCATAGGTCATGCAGCCAAGACAGAGGCGGCTGACCTTCAGACCCGTGTTCCCCAGACGTACGTATTTCATGGTTCTTTCCCCTGCCCCAAGCGACTGATTGATCAGACCATCATCGCGCGCTGGCGGTGTCGGGTCCAGTTCCGGGCGGGAATTTCGAAAGAGGGCGGGGGACATGTCGCGAGGGGGAGAGAGAGACATGTCCCCCGCACCAGTCATGGTCTTGGGGAGACCGGCTGCCTGTGTACTGGACTGCAGGCAACTCTGAACCTGTTACGACCCGTGGCAGGGTTCGGATCACCATTTCCCGAATGCGCGGTATCTTTTTTCGGATGGCTCAGTAGCGCCGTTCCCAGGTCAGCCCGGTGCTGCCACCGCCGCCGCGACCGACCTCCGCATCGACCTTCAGGTTGGGCAGCACGTCGATCTCCACGACAACGCTGCCAGCCTCCGAATCCAGCGACTGCTTGGCGCCGACGTAGACCCCTTCGCGCACGTACCGACCGACTGCGACGGAGCCGGTGGAGTCCGGGTCGGCGCCTTCCTCCACCCGCAGGACGTCAAGGCCCACGGCCTCCCGCAGCATGTCGGTGGCGCCGCTGCCGCCGTTGGTCAGGGTATTGATGCTCTGCGCAAGCTGGATCGCCTCCAGCGGGCTCATGGATTGCGCCGACTTGTCGAACAGCAGGCGCGGCAACACCTCGTCCTCCGGCAGTTCGGGTGTCGAGGAGAAGGCAATCTCCGGTTTCGCGGGACTGCCCGAGATGCTGATCGTGCCTTCCAGGTCACCACTCTGGCGAGTCAGCGCGATGTTGAAGCGCGGCTGCATGTCGCCGGTCAGCCCGATCTCCCCCGTCGAGACCTGAAAGTCCTTGCCGAGCAGGGAAAGGTTACCGCGCACGACACCGATGTTCACATCGACCCGCGGCTCCGGCAGGCGACCCTTTACCGTGACCGTGCCGCTCCACTCACTGTCGAGGCCCCGACCGCGCACGAACAGCCGTCCCGGCGCATCGACCACCACATCCAGCGCCACGGGCAGTTCATCCACCGGTTCCTCGCCTGAATCGCCGGTCGGCGCGGCATCGCTGTCCCTTGCCAGTTCGATATCCACGACGCTGGGGGGCAGGTTGTCGGTGATGAGGCGAATTTCGCCCTCATCGATCGTTGTCCGGTTCACGACCTGCACCAGACTGCCGTCCCAGGTGACATCTGTATTGCCGGAAACCAGGATCGTCGCCTCCTCCCGACTGACCGCGCGCAGCCTGTCGAGCGTGACCTTGACGCTGGCCTTGCGATCAGCACCCAGCAGGCGCGCCGTACCACTGCCCGTGACGGTGCCTCCAGACGGATCGGCGGCTGAAAGCTCAAGCGCGCCCTCCCCGCTGTCCGCAAAGGCCGTGGTCAGAGTGAGGCTTTCCAGGATCGTGCCGGTCAGCAAATTCTCGTAGCGGCCGTCTGTGATCGCGACGTTGCCCAGCATCACGGGTGCACCGACGGTGCCGGAAATATCCACGGCAACGCTGGCAATGCCTTCAAGCAGGTGATCCCCCTCCGGCAGCAACTGCATCAGCTTTGCCAGGTTGCCCGTCCAGTCGATGCTGCCTTGCAGCGCGCCACCCGGTGCAGGTTCCGGCAGGAACGTCCCCTGCCCCTGTCGCACATCTGCGTTGATCTCCGCGACCAGCGGTGTCTCGAACGGTCCGGAGATACTGGTCCGGGCCTGCGCCGTCTCACCGTTCCAGTTGGCGTCGAGAGAGATGTTGAAACCTGCGCCGATCTCGTCGCCGGGGGGCTGCAGATCATTGACCTGCATCGATAGTCTGGCCTTCTCCACCGCCGCTGTACTGTCAAAGCGCAGGCTCGCCGCCAGCATGCCCTGCAGCCCGCCGACGCCACCAATGGCGGCCAATGGTCCCAGTGGCAGGGCGCTGATCCGGGCGGTGGCATCCAGCAGGTCAGGCGCGTAGCGGGCGTCTGCAATCACCTCGCCGCCGAAGGAGGTTCCCAGCCTCAGCCCCGACAGCACGATGGTCTCGCCAATCCGCACACTGAACGGCTGCACGGCCTCAATGGCCGCAGCGTCGCTCTCAAGACGCAGGTTCTCGATATCGATCACCGGGCCTTCCGCATCGCTCAGGTCGGCCACGACACGGGTGGTCAGGCGCGCAGGCTCCGGTTCGGTGGCCGAGACGGTGAGGTCGATGGTCGGGCGTGAGAAGGTGCCGCCGATCCGGGCTTCCGTCTTCTCGATCCGCGCCCCATCCGCCCGGACATCCTGCACAGTCAGATCACCCTGCATGGTGGGTGCCTGCGAGAGCAGTGCAGCGAGGTGCATTGCCAGACGCACCTCAGCCACACTGGCACCCGCGTCGGCAGCTTCCAGACGCTGCAGGGTCACATCGATATCCGCGCCATGGTCCTGCCCTTCGGGTTGTACCGCCACAGCCGCGTTCAGGGTCCCGGCAAGCGGGACGCCGAACAGGGCGGCGAGCCGTGAAAGCTCGTCACTCGTCGCTGTCAGATCGGCGCGATAGCCCGGTGTGGCGAGGTCGGCGGACGCCGTGCCTTCCAGCTTCAGCCCGGCGAGCGAGACGGAAAGCGACTGCACGTCAGCCTGCTGGAAGGCATTGCGCAGGGCGAGACGCAGATCGACATCCAGCGCCTCCTCACCCCACTGGCCGTCAAGGCTCAGGCCGCCAGACGGATTGGTCGCCAGATCACTGAAGTCATAGGCCAGCGCAGGCGCGGTCAGCCTGATGTCCCCACTGCCGACGGCGGCCAGTTCCAGCCGACCCTGCGTTCGCGGGGCATCAGCCGTGCCGGACACCTTGCCGCGCAGGCGGATGGGTCCTTCGATCAGCACACCTTCCGGCACCAGGCCGCCCGGCACCGCCGCGATGTCCAGCCCGTACTCACCCTTCACCGAACCTGCGGCATCCAGACCCGCATCGATCGTCAGGGCAGGTCCGGAGGCCGTGGCAACCGAGAGATCGAGCATCGCTGCACCTGCCGCAAGTGGCCGTGCAGTGGCTGTCAGCTTCACATTCGGCCCGACAGCTGACTGGATCATGCCGTCAATGAAGGAGAGGCCGGTCAGGCCGCCCGAGAGGCGGATTTCGCCGCCACCTTCCGCGACAACACCATCCGCGGTGACCACCAGCCGGGCGCTGCCCTGACGGATGGCCGCATCAGCGCCAGGCAGCTTCGACAGCTCCGGCACCAGCAGCACGAGTTCTCCATCCAGTCTCGGCTCCGGCAGGGGGGTCGAGACATCGCCGGACAGGCCAAACGCCGCCGCAGTCAGATCCAGTGCCGTGACACGTGCCTGTGCGGCGCCTGCCATCACATGCGCCGTCAGACGCGGCGACGGCCCGAGCAGGGCATTCAGTCCGGCATCGCCAAGCGAGGGCTCGGTCACGTCGACAGCAACATCCCCGTCGAAGTCTTCGCCCTTCAGGCCCCCGGTGACCTTCAGGCTGATGGCCCCGGCACCCATGTCACCGAACGCGGGCTGCCGCAGGTTTGCCGCAACCGAAAGGTCGGGACTGTCCAGCGCACCACGGACCTCGGCCTCGATCCGCGCGGCATCGAATGTTGCACCCGCCAGCAGCGCATCCAGCGCAGGATGGCGATGCACATCCACAACACTGCCAAGATTGACCGTCCCGGCGTCGAGATCGATCGATCCGTCGGCGCTGAGCGATGCAGAAGCCGTCGAAATCTCCAGGCGGGCAAGCTGCAGTTCGGTTTCATCGGCGCCGCGCGCCACCAGCCGGAAGGGGATCGCCTCCCCGGTCAGGTCGGTCGGCACAGGCGCCGCCGCCAGCAGATTGGCAACGCCATCCGCATCCAGTGCCCAGCCCGTCGCCGGGTCGGCACTGAGGCGCAGGCCGAGCAGCAGGTCGGCAACGCGCTCGACCGTCAGCGAGAGATCAATGGCGGCGGAACCAAAGGGGCCACCCCCCTCCACATCCAGATACAGGCGTTCGTCGGTGGTGATCCCCAGCGGCTCGGACAATGGCGCGAGGACAGGCAGGTCGGCGGCCATGGTGATCCGGGACTGCCGCGTGCCGAAGTCCAGCGCCACGTCCACACGGGCAAAGCTCGCCTTCAGATCCAGTGGTTCGACATTCAGGACGACACGCTGGTCCGTGCCCGCATCGCGCACCGAACCATTGATCGAGAAGCGGGCGCCGCCCGGCACCAGATCATCGCCCAGCGACAGCGCATCGACGCGCAGCAGGTCAAGCCGTACGGGCATCGGTGCACGTGGCCAGTCGAAGGACTCCAGCAGGGGCGTCGGGTCATCCGGCTCCGGCTCCGCTGGCGTGGAACCGGTCGGGGCACGACTGACATCCACGCGCGCGACGGTCAGGCTCTCGACCGTCAGGGCACCGCCGAGCAATGCACCCAGATCCCAGTCCAGCGCCAGCCCATCCAGCGTCAGCCAGACACCCTCTGCGTCCGCCATCTCCAGGTGGCCCAGGCGGATCACGCCATCATCGTCACGGTGAAAGCCGCTGGCTGCGATCTCCAGTTCGCCCGCTGTACTCGCCGCGGCCAGCCCCTGGTCCAGAGCGGCGGTCCAGGTATCCTCTCCGGCCACCTCCAGGAACCAGAACAGGCCCACCAGAAGCAGCAGGACCGGCGTCAGCAGCACCGCCAGCGACCAGAGCAGTATCTTGCGCAGACGACGCAGCATCAGAACGCCTGTCCGAGGCTGATGTAGAATTCGAACAGGCTGTCACCCGCGCGCCGATGCAGCGGGAAGGCCAGATCGAAACGGATCGGTCCGACGGGGCTGTAGTACCGCAGGCCACCACCAACACCGACGTTCACCCGCTCCTTGAAGTTCGGAAACGGCTCTTCCTCCACGACACCGGCATCCACGAACGTGACAAAGCCGAAACTGTCAGTGACCTTGATCCGTGCCTCCAGCCCGGTCTCCGCCAGGAACCGGCCACCGGTTTCATCGCCGAGATCGACCGGGGAGATGGAACGGAAACCAAAGCCGCGCACCGAACTGCCGCCGCCTGCGAACAGAAGCTGATTGACCGGCACATCCTCCAGATCACCGCTGAGAATGGAGGAAACCCGCGCGCGGCTGGCAAGCACCAGACGGTCCTGGCCAATGACTGGCAGGTAGTAGGAGCCACCGGCGGAGACCGATCCGAAATAGGTTGGCGAGCCGTCGTTCAGGCCGAAATAGGGGGTGGCGGAAAGGAACAGCTTGTGCCCCGTCGTCGCGTTCAGCGGATCATTGGTGCGCACCTGTCGCGCGGTGAGTGGAAGGCCGAGCAGATAGGCCGTGTCGCTCTCGACATCGGTCTCGGTCGCCGAGAC
>Ga0070728_10001806_pt1 | contig 29629 bp, 37 predicted proteins | sample tdDd471_FD_66723 | JGI IMG/M metagenome (GOLD analysis project Ga0070728, IMG submission 66723) | Marine sediment microbial communities from the Atlantic coast under amendment with organic carbon and nitrate - tdDd47.1 | ecosystem: Environmental > Aquatic > Marine > Coastal > Sediment | place...
GAACCTCTACCGCACATTTTTTTCTCCCACACCACTCCTACCGACAATATCCACAGCGTATTTCACATCATTCTAGCCATCTCTTTAGCTCACACCAACTCTAAAACGGAATTGGGAAAAATGTCTTTGAGCGTGACCGGCAGGCGCACGTGAAGTGCTGCTGCCTGGGCTTGTTGGCCCCGACTTTGTCGGTTGGCCCGAACTTTGTTCGTGCTCTTCGTCTTGTGAATTCTGCTTCTAATCAGGCCTTATTCCTAGCCTGTTCACCAAAGTCAAGCTCAGAAAAAAAAAGATCAAGAAGGGATTGAAAGAAAAAATTGGAGAAAAAAAGTGATTGAAGAAAAACTTGCTCCATTGTTATAACAAGGAAAAGAAAAAAAAATGTTTGGGAAATCATTCCAAAGGCAATAATAAATCAATATCAACTTCATCAATTTCAGAGATGTGTTTGGGTAAAAGAAATGACTCTTTCTTCACACGTTTTTTCGCCTTCTTGGATTCTTCTTCCTCTTTCTTCACACGTTTTTTCGCCTTCTTGGATTCTTTTTCCTCTTTCTCAGGTTCTTCATGTTCAGCGAGAATGGCATCCACCTTTTCTTTTAAAGCTGAATAGCCTTCAAGGTCTTTATCCGATAGTGCTCCAGATATTTCTTTGAAGTTCACCGAATCTTCATGACTTTTTTGCAGAATCGCAAAGTTCTTGAGAGTCTCCATGTACTTCAACCACTGTAGTCAATAAAAAAGAGAGTGATTTAGTAGCACAAACCCTGGCATTACCATACTAGCACAGTATACTTACAGTTGGCACATGGATGGTCTCCTTCTCTTCAAGCTCAGCCATAACCTTCTTGTGGAGGTCTCTCACTTCATCATAAAGTGAATCCGAAGCTTTACCGCAATTGAGTTTTTTTGCCCAACCATCCTTTCGAAACTCTTCAGAAAAGTATTCGACAGTGTCCTTGAATATCAAATGACCCTGTGAAAAAGTCCCCTTGATGACGCTGATAAACTCCTTCATGTCGTGAGCTCTGTAGATGTCCATGGTTGATGTAGCAGCTGCGAGAAAGCGCCCTGACTTTGGTTTGGGTGTCTGCAACCTCTCAAAAATTTTTTGCTCTCCTTTTTGTCCCCGTACGACCGGTCAAACTGGAAATTTAGCAACTTATGGGACCGCGTCACAAACTCGTCACAAAACTGTTTGACTTGGAAAAAAATGATCGGCTCAACTGCCTTTTTTCATTTTTACCTCTCCAACATGTCCACCTACATTCTCCCTCTCCCGCTCCCTCAACGCGACAACAAAACCCCTGAAGAGCTCATCTCCAAGATCTCTGAAAACCTTCAAGACATCCCAATGGATATGTCGAGTGTCGATGGCAGCTCTCCGAAGCCTACCCTCAATCAACGCTCCTTCTCAAATGTCTTTGACTCTGTCTCTAAATCTTCTACCGATCAGCAACCCGCCGGACCAACACTTCGTAACGCGTCCCATGGCGTGGCGCATAAGCCTGAAGAAGATGCAGACAAGGATCTGATGCCTGATGAAGCTGCAATTAACCATGAGAAAACCCTCCGGTCTAAAGCCATCCGTTCGACTAAAATTCATATGAAAAACCGTGTCTCAGCACCATCTGGTAAGTCTGTTTTTACAATCTTGTTTTCTGTTTTACAATCTTGTTTTTACTAACTTTGTTTTCTCACCACAGTTGCAGACCATAAAACCATCTCCAAAGTCTATCGTGAAAGCCGCGTCCACATACGCGCTATTCAAAAAATCATCGCGAAGTATTCTGACTCCATCACAAGCTACGATCCCCAATCTGACGAGGTTCTCGACCTTGTCGAAGGATCTTCTCGAGCTTTACGAGTTGGAGCTGCATCAAACCGAATCAAGAAGCGCAAGATGAACATGTCTCTCGCTGCAAGAACCTCTGCAAAGCCTGAGTCTGTCGTCAAGATGCTCACTCAATTCCGCCACATGATCAAAGATCACATCCACCTCACCGCTGCTCGGATCACCAACAAGCAACGGATTGAAGAACGCACTGAAGAACTTGCAACCCAACAACGCTTCATTGAAGAAGAGCTGAAACCTCAACACACCATCTCTGCTACCATTCCTGGAGGCATGAGTGTCCGTGGAAGACGCCGTCGATTGTACAAGCAAGTTCTTGATGATGGTCAAGAAGGATTCCCTTCAGATGATGAAGAGTATATGCCTTATGAGTAAGGTTGTTGCTATGTATATATGGACATTATTTATTTGTATTTGCTTTGCTTTGATTTGATTGACTGTTTTTAATGGTCATGATTGCGTCTGGGTGGGCCAACCAGGCGTGTTTTTTAGGTGAATGTCTTGTCCAACCCTGACAACTCATAACGACTTTCTTGATATTTAGTTTAACTATTTCCCTGGGATTTTCAATATCTGTTGTGGATGTTTGCCTTATCCTTTTTAGCTTTTTCGTTTTTTTCGTTCGTACATGTCAAAAAACAAAAAAACTTAAAAACTCAAACTCAATTCTGATTTATAGTTGGTAAGTTATATACGAATTCAAAGTAAAAAATGGATCGTTTTGCTAAGCTTTATTATGATCCTCTTACGGGTTTTAAAGGCGCCAGCACGATGTACAAACGCGCTAAGGCTGCTAACATCAAGGTAACTATGAAACAAATCAAGGAATTCATTAAGAATACGAAAGGAAAACAGCTTCATTCGCTCGCTAAATCAAAGAATAAAACAGGTTCGATTCTTGGCTACTCACCCAATAATGTTTGGCAAGCTGATCTGTTGGACGTTTCCAGGTTTGCTAGAGCAAATAAAGGCTACAATTTCATCCTTACAGCTATCGATGTGTACAGTCGGAAAGCTCATGCAATACCATTGAAGCGGAAAACCGGCAAAGCTGTTCAGCAGGCTTTTGAATCCATTTTTGGAACAAATCGGCCAAACAATATCACAACTGATGCAGGAAAGGAATTTCTTAACAAAACTGTCCAGGACTACTTTAATTTCTATCAAATAAGACACTGGGTAGTAGAAGATCGTGAACATCGGCATCGCAAAACTGCTGTGGTAGAGTCTTTTAATCGCACTCTGATGAACACACTCAAACTGTACTTTGAAGCTAACGATACACTCAATTTTACAAAACCACTCCAGAAAGTAGTTGATAATTACAATAACACAACACACTCTACAGTAAAGAATAAACCAAACGAGATTTGGGAACGTAAAAAGAAGAATGAACAAGTCATCCACACCTTTCAATCTGATTTGAAAATTGGTGATAAAGTTCGTACAAGGATCGGAAAAGGCAAACTTTCTAAGGGTTTCGACATCAATTATTCGCGTGATGTGAAGACTATTGTTCGTCGAGAAGGTCAGCAGTATGTTTTGCAAACAAAATCAGGAAAAGAGTTAAAAACTCGTTACAAACCTGATGACTTGAAGAAAATCGTAGTCACGCATGAGAAGAAAATACACCAAACTAGATCGCGAAAGAAGCTCATTAAGCCAAAAGATAACAGTAAATTGTTGGCTGCCAAACGAAAAAAGCGGTTTATGCGAAAGACTGGATTAGTGTGATTAGTTAAACAACTGGATTATACTATAATATAAAAGTGGATTATAAGTTTGTATTTAAAATCTTTTTTCAGAAAATATATTTGACTTATCATATACCACCAACAATGGCTAGAGGTAATCTCAAATTTAAAAAGGCAGATGTCCTTAAGCATCTTAAAGAGAGTGATGAACAAAGAAACTATGTGCGTTATAGAGGTAGAACTTATCACTATCGTACCAAGATCATTCAGAATCTTGTGCTGAAAAAACATAAACAAAAGCAACGGGAAATCAAATTGCGCAAATCCCAGACAAAATTATTATATCGTAAATTCGCTCAGAAATACATTCGGGGTGAGATTGATTTAGTTGATAATGTCCCAAAACATGAAAGAAAACGACGAAAGCGTTTAATGAAAGTTATTCGTAATGAACGCAGAAGAATAAACAAGAAATATAAACCTGTGAGAGAAGGTGACGAATATGAAAAGATCCGGCTTAATAGAGAGCGTGAATTTAAAGAAAAAAGGGACGCCGAACCGTTCTTTTCAGTTAATAAAGAAAGATCACGTGAGTTCTTTACCAGTAATGGTGTGAAGAAGACTGAATTCTCCATCTTGTTTAACAAACACAAAAACTTGAATGGATTCAAAGATTATAACGAACTTCATCGTGAATTCACACGTATTTTCAACAAAACGTTTAGTTTGTTAGATATCGGTCGTAATGATCAAGTCGCGTTTATGTTGTATTCAGATACTTTGAAAAATGATAAGTATCAAGGATATATTAGTACATCTCTAAAAGCACGTAAATACATCAATTCTTATGATTTTGCTTCAAATATTCAGGGGGTCATGAACTCACATGCAAGTTTCCGATTTGATGAGAATATTAAAATGTCTGTCGTAGTTGTAATAGAAATCTCAGGCGGGGCTATTCAACACGGTATGCGTATTTCTGATTACAGTGATATTGTGAAAAAACGATCAGCTGTGAAGATCAAAACCACTCCTGAATTACCGATCTGCATGCAAAAATCAGTAGTAGTGTGTATCAAAAAGAGAGAGTTAAAAACTGGTTTGATTACAAAAAGTCAATGGAATGCGTTCCGTAAGGACACCGGAAAAGTATCTACAAAACTGGCTATTGATATCTCTACAGAATTGAACATCGACACAGAAAAACCATGCGGAATTCTGGATATCAAAAAGATTGAGTCCTATTTCGGTATTGTGATTCGCATAGTTGATTACGAAAAGAATCTCACATTCTCTTATGAAGGTGCACCGATGAAAGAAGAAGAAGAACCATATTATATTTTAAATCACAACAATCATTATGATGCTATTCTTGATATCAAGAAGTTCCTGGGTGTTAAGAATTTCTGCCATACATGTATTAAATCATATGTATCCAAACACAGTTGTTTATGCTCGAAATGCCACCGTAAACATCCTTCAAAACCATTTAATTTATTATTTGATGATAATTCACCAATCCGTTGTGAAGATTGCAATTGGGTGTACGATGGTGAATTTTGTTATGATACACACTTGGAAAAATTGTGTAAGACAAGGCGGAAATGCAAAACATGTCGTAAATCACTTGGTAATAACCATAAATGCGGGATGCGCTTCTGTAGAAATTGCAAAGATTTCTATGAACAGGAAATGTCTACAGCACACAAATGTTACATGATTCAGAAAGATTTTCAAGAAGATGTGCGAACTGTATGGTACTATGATTTTGAGACAGTTCGACTTCCTAATCACAAATTTGAGGTCAATTACGCTGTACTGATTAAAGATAAGAACTTGGAAACCAAATATGATACGATTGATGAGGTAAAAAAGAATGTGAATTTGTATGTAGACAGCTACAAATGTGGAGATAAAGTGTTTAATTCGTACGATAAGTTTGAGGCGTATGCTTTGGAAAACGATCAGAGCTCATTGTCTATTATTTCACATGAAGTGTATACTTTTCGTGATATCACTTCCTTCTGCAAATTTGTATTCCAATCAAAGCATAAAAAGAATATCTTTATCGCACACAACAGTCAAGGATTCGATGCGCAGTTCATCATGAAGTATATTTTGGAAAACTTTAAAAGAAACACTCCAACTGCTAGAACAGCAGGCTCCAAGATCAAATATTTGAAAGATCCCAAGTTTGGTATTGAATTCATCGATTCCATGTCTTTCTTCATGACTAGTCTGGCTAATTTCCCTAAGATGTTTGGTATCAAAACAGTTAAGAAAGGCTATTTTCCGCATTTATTCAACACACCTGTTAACCAAAATTATGTAGGCAACATACCAGCCATTGATTTTTATGATCCTGATAACATGAAAGATGAGCAAAGTCGTCAGAAGTTCTTTGATTGGTACGCCAAGCAAACTGATATTTTTGATTTCCAAAAAGAGCTCCACGAATACTGTCTCGATGATGTGATTTTGTTGAAAAAAGGCTGCGAGATCTTTAGAAAGAATATCAAAGCACAATTGGGGTGCAACTTTGGTGTCTACAACTACTCCACTATTGCATCATTCTGTTTCAGTTTATACAGAAGTAAGTTTATGAAAAAGGACATGATCCCTATTATTCCTGATTTCCAGCCGACTATGAACCAGTCTAGCAAAGGAATTGCTTGGTTAGAATATGTCGCACGAACAAAGAAAGTGAAAATTTCCCACGCAGGAAATGGCCGCGAGTGCATGATTTTTGGACGAAAAGTTGATGGATATGATGAGAAAAACAAGACCATTTACGAATTTCATGGTTGTTTTTGGCATGGATGTAAGAAATGTTACAAGAATGATGGGCGTAATCAAGTTATTGGCAAGCAATTCACCCAGTTATATCGTGAAACTGCTCAGAAATGCGACAACTTCAGAGCGAGCGGTAGATTCACAGTTGTGGAGATGTGGGAATGTGATTGGGATATGATTGCTGATGAAGTTCTGCTGGATTCTGAGAAAGTTAAACACATTAAGCGGAAACGCCTGAACGTTCGTGACGCCTTATTTGGTGGGCGAACTAATGCCACAAAATTATACACTGATTTGGGTGACGAATTTGCGCATTACGCTGATGTAGTGAGTATGTACCCTTATGTACAGTACTATAAACCATATCCTGTTGGTCATCCAGATATCCTGACTTATTCCAAAGGAGTGTGTTACAATACAAATGGGGATCGTGATGATCCAGACTATGTTGAATTTTCATATGATTCTCTTCATAAAAGGATCCTGGATGGAACTCTGTTTGGCCTTGTGAAATGTAGTATTTTACCCCCTCGTGGGCTTTATCACCCTGTCCTACCTTGTAAAATAGATGTGAAGAAGACTGTGAAACTGATCTTTGGTCTCTGTAGATCATGTATGAAAGATCAGATCACCGAGTGTACACATATGGATGATGATCGGGTCATCCATGGAACTTGGACTACAATTGAATTACAAAAAGCACTGCAGAAAGGTTACAAACTCACTGAAATTACTGAAGTATATCATTGGAAACGAACTTCCACGGAATTATTCAAGGAATACATCAATTTCTTTCTGAAAATGAAGATTGAAGCATCAGGCTGGGACAAATTGGACTGCAATACTGATGAAGAAAAGGCTGCTTTTATTACGGAATGTAAAAAGAGATATGGTTTTAAATTAACAAATGTAGATAAGAATCCAGGTAAGCGTACTCAGGCCAAATTGGCTCTAAATAATCTGTGGGGGAAGCTCTGCCAGAACACAAATAAGTATCGAGAAAAGAAATACTTCTCATCGTACGATGATGGAAGCAAATTCCGCGAATTCATAAATAATCCTGGGTTAGATGAATTCAAGTTATTCTTCACAGGAGGTAATAAATTGCTTGTTGAGGCAAAGAAAAAGGCGATACACAATATGATTGATTTTAATACATGCGCTACATTAGGTGTATTTACCACATCTCATGCACGGATTTGCTTGTATAACGCTCTGGATACACTAGGTGATAAGGTTATTTATTATGATACAGATTCAGTTATCTACCGCGTAAAGGAAAAGGATGATAGGAGTGCGAATTTGAACTTTGGTGGATTTCTTGGTGATTGGGAAATCGAGGACGTACTTATTGATAAGGTTATTTCAAGTGGACCCAAGTCGTATGCATACAGAGATTATAAACACAAGAAATTCCATATCAAGATCAAAGGATTTTACTTAAACTTTCGTGCACAAAAGACATTGAACATTGACTCTTTTGAGAAAGAAGTGTTGGATAATGTAAAAAATACTGAGCGTAAAGATAATGGTGTGCCTATCCACGATTTCAAATTTAGTCGAAACAAACTGACTCGCGATATATCTTTCGAAGACGATACGATCAAATATTTTAAATTAACATATGATAAGCGGGTTATCCAAGAACCTGTGAAGCAAGATGGTAAAATTGTTCTTATTGATACAAAACCGTATGGTTACTGAAGAAGTGAATTTATTTTTTGAATAATATTTTGTCTATATAGATATAACATGTATTCAACTCTCACAAAATTAAAAAAACAGAGTAATTGGTTTATCGAAGTTGATGATCATTACATAGTCCATAATGGAATTTATAAAGAGGTTGTAGTAAAAAAGTTCTATGGTAAAAGGCATGAGTTCAAAAGGATTCAAGACAAAGGTATTTTCAAACAAGATAAATTCCAATATGATATTGATAAGAAAGAGTTCACTGTAAATGGATACACATTTAAAGTTAACAGTTACGATAAAAAAATAACTACAATTGCGAAAGGTGATACGTATATGTATTCACCCCGTTTAAATGGGGCACTAGCAACACCTGAAAAGATGTTTTACCATCTATATAAAGGACTCCATTATGATTTTACTGATTCGCACAATATAAACAGTGTTAGCTATAACTATAAAAGTTTTGATTATACAGTTAGCACTGATAAAGAACGTAAGCGCCATGAAATAACAAATAGATACGATCGAAACACAGATGAGCTTTTTAAAGGTCAATTTGTATCAGATACAGTTTTCATCGGGAGATATATTAAACCATCAAAAAGTGTTTACAAAGAAGGTAAAATGGTGAAAGAAAACGGTATTTGGAAATTAAATGGAGTGGGTAAGCTCGTGTGTTTCGTTCATAGACCCGACCATATGGTGATTAATCAAACAAATGTCCTTGATGGGAACCCATTTTATTCATTAGAAGAAGGTACATTCAAAAACGATAAGCTTGTTGGTAAAGGAAGTAAAACATCAGGAGGATATATTTTTAGAGGTGAATTTGATAATGGAAAAGTCAGTTTTGGTACTGCTTCACACCGTGATTTTGAATATAAAGGGGAAATATCTGGGCTTAATCTTCATGGGAAAGGTGTACTTACATCAAATTATTTATCTTGTTCAGGAGATTTTGAGGAGGATTATTTTAAAAATGGAACGCTTTCAAGAGGTAGATACAAACTTAAAGGAAAATTCAACTTTAAAATATCATGTTTATCAGAAATATCAGATAAAGATGTGTTTAAATCATTCATTGAAGGTGAAATAAAGATTGATGGATGTACATTTACAAAAGAAAGTAGGGATTTTGATTTCATGACTCTACTCGAAATTAAAGGTGTGAGATCTGATGGGATGAAAGGCACATTTTCATTTATAATGGAAACTGGTGAGATACATGCCTCGGGTAATTGTGAAATAAAGACAAAAACGGGTTACATAAAAGGTTATTTTAATGATGATAAACTAGTAGATGGTGAGAAAAAAGTTGGCAATTTTCTTTACAAAGGTGTTTTTGATGAAAATGAGTATTTAGAAAAAGGTATGATTTCACATGAAAATGGTCATACCTTTTGGGGTACATTTAAAGATGAAAAGTTGGATGGTGAAGGATATTTTATTGATAGTGATGGTGTACGATATGAAGGTTCATTCTGTGATGGAAAAAAAGAAGGAATGTTTACCATTTCACAAGAAGGTCATACTAGGGAAACTTATTTCGAGAATGGTATTGAGATTGACCCTGATAAACTGTGGAAAGGACGAAAGATAGTTAATAACGAACAGATTCGCGAATTTGCTCCGGAATTATTAAGTAAAATGCGTAAAATGTGGTATGCTCCAAATATGCCTGGATTCGTAGGAGAAGTGGAAAAAAATGGTGGTCTAGAAAACTACGAAAAAATGAGAAATAGTCTGCTGGGTTCGCTTATAAAACGGATTGAAGAGTTAGAATCTAAATATATTTCGATCGAAAATGATGATAATAATGGTCTAGGATAAACTTTCGATAGTATTCATCAAATCGGTTTAAATTTTTTAGAGTTCTTTCATTATTACAAAATCTATTTAACTCATTCCTCATAAATGCACGCAAATATGATTGAGAATAGCTTCCATTACGCAAACTATTAGCTACCCCAACAATGATATAGGGTATTCTTTTTTGTAATTTGGCTTTAAAGTTACTATCAGTCACATAATCTTCCATACGATACAGAAGGGTAATGAAATCAGGCAACGTTTTATTTATTTTAACAATTTGATCCTCGAAAAAATCTAAATCACAAAAGTCCCAGAATGTCTCAATATTCATTCTTACAAGTTTATCAATTGTTATGCCACAATGTTTAAGGAAATATCTCATATCCTCAACAAATACATCAGTAAACCAATTATTAGCATTGTGTTTGAGTTTAAAAAGCAAATTGTATTTAAGATTCAGGTTACATGACGATGAATATTTTGCGATGTATTCTTTTTCTTTTTCATCTTTAATTTTCATGTAGCGATGCTTAACATAATATGCATCAATCTCGTAGCCACTTGCTTTATAAAACGACTTTGGGTATGATATTTTAACCTTATGTAGACAGTTAGTTAGAGTTCGACTTAATTCATTTGGACCAAGATAGCTCAGAACAATACTGAATGGGTCTCTTCCAATGTTTTTTTCAAGGTTCTTGAAAACAGGGATTAACAGTTTCGATTCTTCGTTGAGTTTGGGCATGTTTGTTGTGGCAGTCGACGTCTTTATATAATGACAAAGATTATTTGTTTAAAAAATAAAAATAAAATAATCAAGATCATATAACCATGAGCGAAGGAAAAAGTAAAGAAGATCTTGCTTTTGAGTTATTAAAAAGTTTGTTTAGATATAAAAAGTTGGCGGAAGAAGAAAAAAAAGAAGTTAATGATGAATTGGATGAATTAAAAAGCGATTTTGAAAATCTGACTGTATCGATTGATAAATTGCGTGAGAGGAATCGACTTTATAACATAAATTTCAAGAATATTGCAAACTTTTTAACAACAATACAAAATAACAATGAGATAGAAATCAAATTGTTAAAAAATAAATTGAATTTTCTGAGTGATCTTGTTCAGAAAGCAATTATTAAGAAAACTTAATGGTCAAAAACAACTGAAAGAACATCATTATGAATAAACATACACAAACAGTGTCTTGAATGTTATCCCTATCTTCATAAACCACATATTTGTATAGTTTTGGGATCAAAGATATAGCTGTAACACCATAAAGATAGGCTGAAACTATCAGAATTCTTGCATTGCGTAGCATATTTTCGTAATGTAATAGTGAATCAATAGTTTTTTTCGAAATAGGTATCACAGTATCATTTTTCAAGTAATAACTGCAATTGAATGTTGAGTTATTGATAATGCAGTCTGTTTGATGGATTTTAGCTTTGTAAATCTCATCATTTGATGTTAGAACAATACATAACCAGCTAACAAATAAACCAAGACATACAATTTGGTAAGCGCAATGCGCATTTGACATCGTCATTATATAAGGTAGAAGATCTTATGTTCAAAAAAATTAAATTGGACAACTAAACAATAGACATAGCAGTTACTGTGTATACATTATTCATGTAGTTTCCAAATGCGTCATTATTCTGATTTTGATTTGCAGCTCGTCTATCGTTCTCATTCATTTCAGGCTGTTGATTTTGATTTTGGTTCTCATTCAATACACGATTTCTACTTTCTTCATATCTTATTTTTTGATCCCAATATCTGTTATGTTCTTCTTTTCCTATACATTCCCACCAGATAGTGAAAATAATTGTTGCAAAGGTACAAAAACCCGCTATAAGAATGAGAATAAGACCTAATACTGACAAAGCCATCGAGGTGTTGTAAGATAAATGTAATTTGTTTGTGAATCCTTTGTAGTAAAATTTTGTGTATGTTGGGTATGTTCTTTTATCATTAACAAAATAACTGCATTCGAATTGATGTTGTTTCTGCAGATTAGCCATCCAATTTTTAACATCTTGTCTAGTTGTACCCAAATAAAACTCTTCATTCTTTCTTGGGTAATGCAGTGCAACAGTTGTGTTTTCACCAAGAATAGTTGCTTTTGCTACAAGTTGACCTGAATAAACATTGAAAATGTGTTTCAAAATCTTTGTCTGGTTGGTTACTGTACAGTTTGTTCGGTGAATTGTACCCTCATCATCCATACAATTGCTTATAATCATCATGTATGCTCCTAATGCAATGAAACCAAACCCAACAAAAATCCCAAAGATTGACCAAGGTATAGATACATGTTCTCTCCCATCATATGGTTTTTGTGATTCACTCATTGTCATTATATAAGGTAGAAGATCTTGTGTTCAAAAAAATTAAATGTAAAATTATATTTTATGCTTCTTCTTTGGCTTTATTCTTGCGTAATTTATAGCGCTCACGAGCTTTTTTGCAGATCTCTTCTTTATTTTGTTGATATCTCTCACGTCTGCGGGCGTTTCTACGCTCTTTCACATCAGGTTTTGATTCATATTTACGAATTGCTTTAATAATATAATCAGGAGTCTTTTTAACGGTAATGTCCGACATCTTTATATAAGTACTAAGAAAATAAATATTTAGATAAAAAATAATTTGTTAATTTAACCATGAACACGATCAACCATGTCTAGATATGGAAAGAATCTGTTTTGCATTGTGAAAGGCAGCATTTTACTCGCATCTTTGGCTGCTTTTCGTACAGTGATATATGGGCCAACCAGATTGCGTTTTAACAGCTTTCTATACAAATGATCTGAGTAAAACAAGTTTATTCTTTGATAGTTGTTGTAGATATCAAACGAATCAATGAATTCGAATATTGTTTTCAGATGCGGAATGTATTTGTCAGGGTTTGCTTTTAGAACATCTAAAGCTTCTTTTTCATCCTCCATAATTAAATATTTGCAATAGAACTCAATCTGTTTTGTGGTCTTGATTTTGGGTGAGATATCTAGTGTAATTAGTACACGATATGTGATGTTTTTGTTTGCTGCGATAACTTTTTCACTTATCTTGAGCTTTCTTCTATAGAATATGCGTAACCAGACACTATAATTCTTGATATATTTTGCAAACTTTTCAATCGCATACACATCAAACTTATCAACATAATCGTAGTTACCTCTGGAGAATTTTTCAATGATGTCATTCTTGCGATCCTCAAGAAATTGTTTATGATAGGGGATTTGTGTAACTGAATTCACCATATCCATTATTTGATCTGTTTGTAGGAAACTGATAACGACCGAAGTCATATCATTTCCAATATAGCGGTCGATGTAACCAAGAGTCGACGTCATTATATAAACACTAAGAAAATATTTATTTAGATAAAAAAATAAATTAAGTTTTTTAATTCTGTTTCATTTCTTTGATATATTCGCGTTGAGAATCAGTCATTCTATATTTATGTAATCTATCTGAGTGCTTCAGTATGAAATTATTGCTTAAATATTCATAAGTCTCTATGTACGCACTAGACCAGTTAAATTTATCAAAATGTTTTGTAAGAAACTCTTCAGTTAAAAGACGAGGCCGCAAAGATTTTACAAAATTTGTATCATCTTCTTTTTCTAGAATCCTTTTTATCATATAAAATCGTTCAAAATAGAATCTACCCCAATCCATTTCATCTTTAAAGTAGTCAACAAACTCATCAGTTAATATGGTGACTACTTGTATTGTGGCCCATGCAGATGGTCTATCACGTTTATTTAAACTGTCTAAGTATTGTTCAATTTTTTTAGGAGGAATAACAACTCTTTTGATAATTTTGCAAAATTCATAAATGTCGAGATTTTGCGCGAGGGTGCTCATGGTCGATGTCATTATATAAGTACTAAGAAAATAAATATTTAAATAAAAAATAATATTAGCTTACTGGCGCTGACTGAAGTCAGTGCGACTGATTTTCTAACCATTCAGCAAACTGTTTGCCTAATTCAGACACAGGCTGATCTTTTTTTGATATCTTTTTATCATAATATCTTTGTAAAGCACGCTTACGATCACGCTCTTTTATTTCAGGCCTATTCTTATATTTGTGCTGCGTTCTGCGCAGATACAAAGGCGTTTTGTAAACACGATCAGGATCTGGGGTGTATGTTTCTTTTTCACTCATAATTCTATATAGAAAAAAAGATATTTTTGTTTAGATTAAAAAATAACTCGCATAATATACTCGTGGCTGCCAAACAAGCGAGGTGCTTTAGCGGACGAGCAATGAACTTTACAACCGAAAATATACAAGTATTTAAACAAATCTTCCAGTTCATCAAGAAGAAGAATATCAAAAAGACTGTCTTGTTATGTGGACCAAAATATTTCTCATTTCATTTCAGAGGACATTATCACCGTGTAAACATGAAGATCGACGTTGATATGCGTATTTTGAAGGATTACGAGTGTAAATCACCCCTTCAATTTGGTCTCAATAGTGAATATATGACTAAAATAATGCGATCAAGCTCTGATAAAGTGATGAAATGGGTCATTGATAATCAACTGATAGTAAGTATGCCTAATAAAATTTCGAATGATATTCACGAAATCAATAATGAGCTTCACATCTGGCCGACTCCTATATGGCTCCCAAACGAATGTAAAATATTTGAAATAGGTAATGATGATCATCCAATTATATTCTCATTGAATAACAAGTACTATCGTAAAAAGATCAATGATGTGAAGCGGATCTGTACATCGATAGCTGTTACACAATACACTAAATATAGATCATTGGAACTCAATTACTACAAGAAATCCGACAAGATAATCTCCAAGACTGTTTTTACTGATGCAACAAAGATCCAATTACATTCGAAAATTAAAGATATCTTTGAGGCCGAATTTGATATCAATGATATGGAGCAATTAACAAATTTGTTTGATGATAAGAAGTGCATCACATTTCATGTATCTGAGAAGGATAATATGATTGCGATAGTGAATTGTAAACACTTTACATTCACGGGAAGTGTATCCCCTATTCAAGAAAATATTTGATAGTATATATCATGAAATTTCTAGTGCATAGTCGGCATCGTGAGAGTGGGTCATCTCATAATTTTAGATGGCGCTACCCAGGTACAGATACTTTACAAGGTAATTATGAGATAACTGATATTGCGCTTTCCAATAACTTTCGAACTATTGATACATACAACAATAAAATCTATTACGATGTGGGCGGAACCGATTATACAGCGACAATTGCGAGTGGATATTACGACTCAACAACTATTTTGGCTGCTGTAAAAACTGCAATGGACGCTGATAATGGCTCACATGGAAAGACATACACAGTTACTTATAGTGAAACAACTCGTTATCTAAATATTGCACAAGATAGTGGTACTTTTTCACTAACATTTGGCACAAATACATCTAATACAGCTCGTCATGTATTAGGTTGGTCGGCAGATGATACTACAGCTGCAACAAATCAAACTGCTAATCAGAGTCTAAATTTGAGTGGACCGTCCTCATTGCATCTATCTATTAATGGTATTTCAAAGTATAGAGCAGGCCCTGGGACATATTCGACGTTTTATCTTACTTTAGATGCTGCTACAGGTCAGTTTATCACACGTAATGATAAGAATGAAAAACAGCCTTTTCTTATCTTTGAAACAACAGAAATATTAGAAATTAAGCTAAGAGATGTAGATGGGAATATCATTGATTTAAATGGCGGGGATATCGAATTTATGATAAGTTCTCATTAAAGCAGCACTAAGTGCTCGCTAAAGCAGCACTTTTACCTAAAATAACATACGTTATGTCATAACTCAACGTTTTCACCTAAAATCGGCTAAAATAAGATAAATTTGGCCAAAAACACATAAAACAATTAAATAGGCTTTTACAAAAACACGAAGACAATGTCTGCCATTGTATAAAAATCGAAATCAGCTAAAAATGATTACTACAAACACGAATTTTAGTTAAAATTACTTAACACATTATTTAGCAAAATAAACAATAATAAGGTCGAAGAATAATTGTATAACCCAATAGTGAATGGTGATTAGCATGCCATTCTTATAACAATCAACGTCACACAAGTATCGAACTTTTTTTATTTTTATTAAATTATTTTTATCTATATAGATATATACTCAAAATGTCTACCCCTGCAACCCTCACTCTTAGCCTCGAAGAAAAACTTAGCAAGAAAACTAACACTGTTCACCCTCCTCAAAGCAATATTATGAAACCTGTCTTCTTTTATCTGAAAAATGTTGATATGATTAACTTTCGCACTTATCGAGACCTACACTTTTTCACTCCAACGAAAGAAGAAGTTGATAAAATTAACAAACATATCAATCCATATCTTGAAGATGGTTATGAAACACCATTTTTCCAAGATAAATTTACATCCGCTGAAACAATTGTGTTTAAAATCAGCAAATCACGTGAGCGCTTAAATGAAAAGTTTAAAGTAGCCTGTTTAACCAAAGAAAAGCGTATTCTGGCCATTTCTTGTAATGGCTACACGACTCGTGATGGTAAAAAGTACCTCAATTTCTATATTTACGAATGCCTTAAAGCATAAACAAAAGTATATTTTTTTTACTATAAAGCTCGGCCGCAAGCACCTCGCTTATTATGTGTGGTCGCTCGCTAAAGCAGCGCCCTTGGTGTGGTGGAATAATTGATATTGATGACTATGTGCAAAAAGGTATCAAATTTACGAAGAGGAAACTAAAAAAAGCATTTAAAAGCGGACTCATTGATGAGGATTTCATAAAAGAACACCTAGAACTGTTTGATATAAAAACTTTGTACGATAAAGCTATTGAGATGGGATTCTCATTGGATATGATGAAATGGATTGTTGAAATGATTAAACAAGAAAAATAACTACATAAATATATCATGGGACTTTTTGGCTCGATAAAGAAGACAATTGGGGGTGGTGTATCGTCCAATCCGTTTGTAAAAGTAACAAATAATACAGTTGGGAAAACTTTTAAGCCAATTGGCGTGCTCGGAAAAAAAGCCGGAGATAGAATCCAAAAACAAGATGATAGGATCAATTCATTGCTTGATAAGACAAGTGCGTCTGCAGAAAATTTGATAGGTTTAGCTTCTAATCCAATGTTTTTATTAGCTGCAGGAGGCATTGTATTATTGATTGTATTAAAAAAATAAACGAAAATCAAAAAATTTTTTTATTTAATAAACGAAAATCAAAATTGACTTAGTATTCTTCATCATCATAACTTGGTTCCTTTTTTTTATGCATGATTTGGTAATCTTTTGCAGCCATATCGTGGAATACAGCGTGTAAACCACCTACAACCAGTGCATTTCGGAACCTATGCTTATCGGAAATTAAAAAAGTCGCAAGAGAAATCATAATGCCGTCAATTGGGACGTTTAGCATATTACCTATACGAATATGTGAAGGAATGCCAATCGAGTTAATTGAGGCATTCTCAGATGCAATATCTTTGGTTGGGATGCTAAAGAAGCCGAAATTTATGTACGAAGTCGTCATATACTAGTGTAAATATTTTACTTAGTTTTATCCATGAAATCAACTGAACCTTTTGGAACTGGGTAACCCTCCTTATTATCACGCTTTATAAACTCCTTAAAAAAGTCTGTCTGGTTACCTTTATCATCATAAATTTGAGTGAGAGCTTTATTGAGGTTAGCATTGGACTGCTTCATCTTATTATAATCAAACAAAATTGCAGCCAGCCGGATCGCCGTTGGATCTCCGCCACCGTATTTTCCAGCTAACTGATCCGCCAACTGGGGGTTTTGATTCAGAATTCCAAATGCGAGCTCAATGTATATGAGATACTTGTCCCAGTACGTTTTAGCGCCTTTAATCCCCATTCGCTCATACTTTTTATACGATTCGGCCATGCGCATGAAGTTTTGAAAGGTCGAACTACCATTGGTATTATGTTCGATATCTTCACCGAGAAGAAATTGCTTGCTGGATTGCGGAAGAGGAGGACTCATGATGATCTATATTCATACAATTAAAAAGTGGATTTTTAAAATTGCTAACAATATATCTGCCATTGTATAGTCAAAATGACAAAAGTGATTGTTGAATCCCCACTTAACTTCTCAAAATTGAAAGCTGCGAAAGTACTATCAAAATCACCGGTTAAAATTGATTCACCAGCACCAGCACCGTCTGTACAGGCAACAAGAGTTGATCAACCAGCCTTATCGAATAATGATCTAGATGAGATGTTAAAAGGGTTAAAACAAAAAACTGAAGAGAAAAAAATGGAAAGTAATCCACTCACAAATATCTTGAAAAAAGAACGTGAAAAACCTTCCCCATCACTAGTTGATCGTATATTTACTGCATCACTCAACCAATTAAGACTGCAAATTCATAGCTATGGTAAGAACAAAAAATTCGGTGATTTCCTACAAAAGGAATGCGGAATTAATTTAAGCTTCCCAACGCTTCTAAAAAAGGACAAAAAGGAACTAGAAGAGTTACTATTTTCGATCAAAGCACTAATTGCAAATCGAAATAATGATAATTTTATTAACCAAATTGTGCATTACGGTTTAAGAGGATATGAGTATGGAACGCAAAAAATAGGTCTGAGAACAGCTGGGTTAACAAAAGCACTGCTAAATAATGAAAATTTCACTGATATAGTTGAAGAAGTCGCGCTTGAAAACTACAATATTATTCATTTGAGTCCAACATACCGACTTTGTGGCGAAGTATTACGAGCGACTCTTGTTCTAGACACATCTAGGCGTAAAATAGAGAAAGCGATGCGTAAAATGAATCCTGTCGAAACCGAAAAAATGCCCGTCGAAAAACCGGAGATAAAAAACAAAAAGACAAAAGACAAAAAGCAAAAGAAAGTTGTCAAAAAGAAAGTCACAGTTTTTGATAAGAAATTGGATCCCGAGCCATCTTTTTAAAAAGGATATTATATTTCTAAAAATATAGTTAAATCATGTTGTCCGATCTCAAACAGTTGGCGAAAAGCAATAAAGAGAACGTTATCAAGCCATTATTGGCTGGAGCCGCAGCTGGAGTTGCCTCCAAATTCGTTCTAAAAGCTTCAGATTTCGAATACGCACTAGTAACATTTCCTGTTGAGCTCACTCCTTATCGAGTCGAGTATGTGATTGGCGCACTTGTTGCAGCATCATCTTTCGCATCGGAAATGGCGTTTGACTATCTCTTTGATATCGAATTTAAACCAGTAAAGAACAAAAAAGTCGGTCCACTATTAGCTACACCGCTTATCACAGGTACTACTGCCTGGGTGGGAGCTAATACGATCATGCCTAATGCAGCTCGTGAAATGGGTCTAAAATTAGGATTAGTTGGTGCTGGTGCCGAATTCGTTGCTCAAAGACTCTCAGAATACTGGGAATTAGATGATTATTAAAAAAATATTTGACAATATATACAATGTCTGATACTAACACTTCGCGAAAAAAAGCTAGGCCGCGAGTCTCAAATGGTTCTTATCATTTCGTTTTCGAAAACGAACCCACAATAATCGAAAAGGTAAAACAATATCTGGAATCAAATTTCCACGAGTATTTTGAATTCAGAAATGAATCAGAAAGCGACGAATTTGGTGATATCAGCCTGAATGTAACACACGAAATCTTACTAGACGAGTATGCTCACGTAATTGTACAATATTCATTTTCCTACTGGAGCAACCGCAAAAACCCAATCTGTTATAACAAGAAAGATATCATCGCTAAACTGGAAGCTGATTTTGGGATCAAAGTTGAATGCCGAAAAGATACACCAATTATATTGAAAGTAAAACAGAAAAAATCTGAACCAAAACCTGTTGATCCTGAGCCTAAAAAAGTTGAACAGAAGCCTTATAAGCAACCGCCTGCGTCAAACATTTTTAATGGACTTGATTTTTCGAATTTAGTTATTTAATGAACATAAAAATATCTTTTTTTACTTATACAATGATGGACATTGCAAAAACCAAGCAGAAAGCGCTGAAGCGTTACAATGAATTGTTAAACGATGAGAAAGTAGACACTCTTAATGATGCATTTGCAATGTTATCGAATAAATATCAGAAATTCTCACCAATTCCACTTGATGCAGAATCACTAAAAGCAGCTGTATTGAGTGATATGTTACCTCTTTTTAATAAAAGTGAAGAAGATTATGCAAAAATGGTTGATGAAACATATAACAAAATGCCAAATGATAATCAAATCAAAATTTGCTATGAGGAATTTGCGGTTAATTCATTTCTGTTAATCTTACTCATTAAACAAATCAGTAAAAAGTAAACTTTCATTGTTTTTTATATAACCATGAAGAAAAAGAATGCTAAAAAGAAGCAGTCAAACAAGACCCCTGTAGACCCAATTGATAAATTATTATTACAATTAGCAACGCCACAATTTTTAGGATTATTTATTGGAGTTATTCTTGTAGTAGCATTGAAGTAATTTAAAAAACGTGTTTTTATTTTTTTATGTATAAGATGCCGCTAGTTATTCGCTCAGATCGTCATGACCGTGAGGGTTCATACTCACGTAATTTTAACTACCGTTCCACTCTCCCATTCAAGGATCTCACCAATGCTTCTGTTTGGGCAACGTCTGGAAATGACTACTATGCAACTCTCGAAAGTGAAACTCTTAAGCAAGTAGATTCACTTTATTTTCGATTCAAAGTAACTGAAACTGGTGGAAACTCGATGGTCTTACCCCCGACACCTTATTTTATTGAATATATCGATTTTCAAACAGAACAGGGTAGTGGTGGTATTATGCAGCGATTTTTCTCTGATGAAATCATGTGGTTGCTCTGTTCAATGTACAATTCAAGCAAAATGAGAGATATCACGAAAGATATGCATATCGATCCTGATTCAATGGGTATCAATTATAGAAAGCCACACAAAGCCAGCGCAACTAAATACTACTTTTTACATATCCCGCATAATCTTATTGATTTGCTGAAACCATATGTGAAAAACTGGAGCTCTTCCGAACGTATTCGGGTGCGTATTGTATTCCGAACTAGTCTTGTTGTCTCTGGATCAGGTACGCCACGTCTCGACGAAGTCCGATTTGGCTTTACAGGCAAAGGTGGTGTATCTTCGGACCAACTTAAACAACAAAAAATTAAACTGACCAGACAGCCTCAGTTAGTGCGATATCTGCATACTATGCGAATCAACAATTCTGTTTCTATTGAGCCTGGTGAGGAAATCGAAATTGATTTAAAAACATTGAAAGGTAAATCTGCGTCATATCTACTTTTCAGTCTCCGACAGGGAACTACAGTGTCTCCTTCCACCAATTTACTCAACTTTCAAGATCTCGGTGATGGTTTTGTCGATATTGTCGATAATTCAGGCGCTGAGATTTTCAGCAAGACTGCTACGCTTGCTTCAGATTATATGCGTGAAACCTCTAGAATTTTGCCTGGTGATGTTAATTTGCATCACAAAATGTATTGTATTCCATTCACTGACGAGCTTTGGGAGGCCACTTTTGATCACAATACAAATGGCTTTTATAAATTCAAAGAAAATGATAAGCTTCGAATCAAGGCTCCAGCTGTCGGTGTATCTGAAGTTCAAACTGTTGATCTGAGTTCTTCTGCAACATCAGGTATTGTGCGATTTTCTTATAAAGGTGAATTTTCGGATTATGTTGCGTATAACGCTTCTGCCGCTGCTGCTAAAACAGCTATTGAAGCAATTCCTAGTGTAAAAGCCGAAAACCTGACTGTAACAGCATCGGGGGCTATAAACGCCGATTTTACGTTAACAATTCTGAAAAACGCACAGCCTGCCGAAATTGGTCATCTTTTCACTCTGCACGGAGAAACCTCTGATGGTTATGCTAACACAAGTATTACTACACAGGGCGTCGATGGTTGGTTGACCGGTTCAAACACTTACACGTATGAGATTTACTGTTTCTACTTCCGACAAGTCATCAACAAAGGTGATGGAATTTACATGCGAGGTGTGAAAGAGATTTGGGATGGTTCTCGTAAAGCTCGCTAAGTAAATCAATAATTTTTTTGCTACTATATAAACAAGATGGTAAGCGCAATTGCAGAAAAGTTACTATCCCAATTAAAAAACAAAAAAGCACCTGAAAAGAAGAAGAAAAAGAAGAAACTAATTCACAAAGTACATTTCTTGCAGGTTCCAAAAACAAAATCTAAACTCAAAATAAACACAAAAGGAATAAATCAAAATATAAAATCACTTAGTAGTGAAATTTCATCACCACATAGTAAAACGCCTAAATCTGCTTTTAAAGATGGGCGACCATCAAATACACTCAAGAGAAAATACTCCAAGAAAAAACAAGCTATAAAGACTGTTATTGAGCGATCAAATACATTGCGTAAGAATATTATTGACAAAGAGAATAAAGAAAAAGCCAAAAAAGAAGCTGAAATGCTTGAAAAACAGCGGCTTAAATTATTGGAAGAAAGGAAATCTGAGTTACTCAAACAACAACGTAAAATGGAGAAAGAAAAGCAGTTAATGGTTGATTTAAAGAAATATTCATCATATCAAGAGTTTTTGAAAGGCAAAATCTTTATTCCTGTGAAATATATACGTAATACTGATAAACACAAACACTTTAAGTATATCAAATCTATGTTTGGAAAAGGTTTTACTAAAAGACAATTAATTTCAAAAATAAAAGATAGATTTAAAAAACAGATTGACAAATACAGTTTATCAATAAAGGATAAGAAAGCTATCTTCGGAACCAACTCAAAATTTCCACTTCGTTCATTAATTAATGATTCAGATGACCCTGTTGTACTAATTTTTGATCTAAAAAACAAGACAACCTATACAACTGAAAATATGCCTGCCGATGCATCTGAAGCAAAGAAAACAAACATCAAATATGTTTCTAAATTCATAAATGAGGCTAAAATGGAGCTTAGACATCCATCAATGTATCAAATATTGAAAGAAGAGTTTAAAACTGAAGATAAGATTCCGGATAAGATTAAAGAAACCTTCAAGCAATATATCACTATTGGGAAGATTAAAGATTATCTTCATGGTAAAACACCCTTATCAGAACTATCTCAATCAGATAGAGATCATGCTGTTGAATACTTAGTGTCCAAATATGGTAAAAAGATTCCAACCAAATTTCGAAAAAAAGTTGATGAAATAGAGAATCATCCAAACACAACTTTGCAAGACGAAAGTAAAGATAGAATTGTTGAGAATATTGAAAAGTCAGTTGATCAGTCTGATAGGAAAGAAACACTTAAATTGGTGAATAAAGCTACAAGAAAGTTACGTAAAATATCAAAATCGCTTGATAAAATGCCTGACCTATATGATGAAGAAGCAGTTCAAAAAAATGCCCAAAAAATAGTTGATCAAAAAATGGCTGTAACAGCTCTACCTGAAATTGCGCCGGATCCAACAACTATTGAGTCCATGGGTGATCAGCTTGCATCAGCACCGTCTGATTTTGTTAATTGGTTCTTTCCAAAATAGTTTACTTCTTAGTACTCTTCCGCTTATATTTTTTTGGTTGTTGGAAATCGAAAGAAATGTCCAGCCGTTTCGATGGAGCCTTGTAAATAACATATTCATCAATTGGTTTATCAGATTCACGATAAACAAGAGCCTTATATGGTTCCTGATTAATCTCATCCATAACTTGCTTAAATTCTTTTTTATCAGCAAAACCACTGCCATATGAATGGTACAGTGCGTCTAAATTCTTCTCATTTTTGTATTTGTACATGAAAACATGATCAGCCTGGGCGCGGGCTCTAGGTCCAACTAGATATGCATATTGGACCATAACAAATAAATTGATACCGAAATGGCGATAAGTAAGTAACAAATTAGCAAATGTTGAGACGTTCTTGCTCAATTCCTTGCTACCACCCATATCGTCGAGAACAATAGCAATTGGTCTGATTGTACCTGTTTTGTGGTAGTTTTCCTTAATTATTTCTATGATTCCATTCAATATTTCATCATCAAACCCCTCATAAATATGATGGATACCTAAATGCTCAAATGGATTCCGAAAAGCTGTCCGACTAAATACAAAAATATTATCTAAATGACCCATTGCGGCCAGACTGCTCAAGATATATTTACAACAGAACGTTTTTCCAGCACGACTACTACCAACAAACATATAAAAATGTGGCTGATTTGGTTTAATTACACCTAATATTTCATCTGCAGAAGCTAATTGTCTAATTTCATTATACTTCATTGATGGCAGCTCATCATCAGCATTAATCGAAAGAGGCTTCTCTTGCGAGTTTTTTATCACTATTGAACCATTCTGCGATTGGACTGGTGAATCTTTTTGCGAAGTTGTATTGCGAATCGTCAATTTTTTTGATGGCATACTCTAGTTTTAATTTTAACCAGTAAAGCACAAACATCTATATAATAATATACATAATCTGTCGCCCGCTTTACAGTTAAAGCAACTATGATGCGTAAAAATCTTGATAACATCTACAGAGTACCCAAATTATATGTCAATAATCTTATTGTTCGAGATGATTTGGAAATAAATGCTGAAGCCGAATTCAATGATGCTGTGATAATTAATGGAAATTTAACTGTAAATGGGTCCTCCACATTTGTAAATACAGAAAATTTGGAGATAGAAGATCCATTATTTCTAACTGCGACAGAAAATTCAAGTGATATCATTGATTTAGGCTGGTATAGTAAATATACGGAAAGTTCGACGGTCAAGTATACCGGCTTATTTCGTGATGCATCCGACTCAACATACAAACTTTTTAGCGGACTTGAAACACAGCCTACGACTACTGTGGATGTATTGGGGACCGGTTTTGGCCTCGCAAACTTATCTTTAAATCAAATTAACGCCTCAAATGTGATTGATTCAAGTCTCACAGCAAATCGCCTAATTGCATCAAATGGATCAAACTCGCTTATTTCAACAACATTAGACAACTGGGTCACAGGGACTTCAAATCAAGTTATTGTGACTAATGATGGAGATGGGACAGTCACATTGAGCTTACCACAAAATATTTCAACTTCATCAGCAGTGGAATTCAGCGATTTAACTGTGCAAAATATTACTATAACTGATACAACGAATGCTGGATCAAGCTCTGATGGTGTACTGGGAGTACGTGGTGGAGCGAAAATTGATAAAGACTTGTGGGTCACACAAGATATATACATTGGAGATGAATACAAAATAGATGGCTTTTCAACCTATTTGCAAATAAAAAATATAAATTCAGCCCAACAAAACCAGATAAGGATTGTAACACAAGATAATGATGGGACCGATTCGGCTTTTATTGACATGTATAGTGTAATGGGTAGTAATTCTGAGTATTTTCGCATTGGCTATCAAGCTTCTACAGGCGATTATGAAATTAAAGCCGTAAATTCTGATTTAGGGGTACTTAGGGACATCTATTTCCGAGCAAATTCGACAGATATTGCTTATGTGGATTCCACTAATGAAAAATTTGTTGTGAATGAAGATTTGGAGTGCAAATCAGATCTGATAGTCGCAGACACATTATATGTAGACTCAAGTAATGATCGGGTTGGCATTGGTACAACATCACCGCTAAAACGTTTCCATATTAAGGATGGTGATACTGGCGGAGCTATATCAAACACAACTTCACTTATTATTGAGAACAATGGAAACACAAATATGACCTTTTTAGCCCCAAATGATGCAGATACGTATATTCATTTCGCCGACCCAGACGATAATTCAATTGGGCGAATTCAATACAATCATGCAAATGATAAAATGTGGTTGTACGTTAATAACGCGAATGCTTTATCGATCAATTCGACTCAGCAAGTAAATGTTATTGATACTACAGCTTCTTCTTCAAAAACTACTGGCGCATTTATTTGTGATGGTGGAATTGGAATAACTAAAACATCATATATTGGTAATACTTCAATACATTCAGAAAAAATAGAAATAAACACAGCTGGATCAGGAAATCGGAATGCCTACATTGATTTTGTAGGAGACGATACATATACAGATTACGCATTTCGGATTATTCGCAACGATGATGGCGCCAATTCGAGCTCAAAACTTATTCATAAAGGCACTGGAGACTTTATTTTAGAAACTGTAAACTCATCAGCTATCAAATTTGAAACAGATGATGTAGAAAGAATGTCGATAAGTAGTTCGGGAATCGTTACTATCACAGATTCTACAGCCGCGGATGGTACAAACGGAGCTCTTGTTGTAACAGGCGGAATTGTAGCAAATCCGTCTACATTCGGAAACACTATAGTATCTGATTCCTATGTGGAAATCAATCGATATGGGAGCGGTGATAGAAATTCATTTGTTGATTTTGTGTCCGATGATACAAATTCAGGCAGTTATTCAGCTCGATTGATTAGAAATTCAGGTGAAAACGGCCAATTTACACTGCTTTCAAAGGGAACTGGTTCATTAATAGTTCAAACAACAGATGCTGCAGATATTAAGTTTCAAACAGATTCTGTTGATAGATTGAGTATTGGATCAACTGGAGATATTACAAATCACTTTGATACGACAATTGAAGGAGATTTAGATGTTAGTGGAATTAATTATGTAGGGAATACTCGTTATCAAAGTCAAAATATTCAGTTAAATCGTGATGGAAGCGGTAATCGAAACTCATATATTGATTATTATAGTAGTGATAGTGGAGCTTATGATGGACGTATGATTAGATGGCAAGGTGAAAATGGTAGGCTGGATATTGTAAATAGAGGTACTGGACAATTACGTATAGCTACAGAAGAAGTAGCCAGTCTGAGTCTTAGAACAAATAATACAGAGAGATTGAACATAAGCAGTGGAGGTGATATTGATATGTCTAGTACGACTGATTCTAGCTCAAAAACAACAGGTGCTTTAACGATTTCAGGAGGAGTAGGTATTGAAAAAAAACTGTATGTTGGAACTGGTTTATACTTACCAAGTGATGGTTCAGCATCTGAACTCAATCATTATCAAGAAGGGACTTCAGAGGTGACGTTTACAACTAATCCATATACATCTAATCCAACAGTCACATTCGAAATGACCAGAATAGGAAATATTGTTAATTTAAGACTGGTTGATACCATATCGGGTTCATTTTCATCTTCTAGTCATTTCCAAAGTGGGGCTGGCGAAATTCCGCCTGAATTTAGACCTAATCAAGATTATTACTACCCTATACGCATAATTAATGCAAGTTCAGACACTATCGGTATGTTCACTGTAAGCAGTACAGGACAATTTTTTATATCGGGTGATTATACCGCAAATGGAAATTTTACTTCAGGGGGTTTAAATGTGTATAAATTTTCAGTTTGTTATGATGCTTAATATGGTTCTCGAGACTCAATTTCTGATAAAATCAAATCTTTTAGTTCGTGAGAAACAATTTGATTCTCTAATGCGCGATCTAAAAATTCAATTTTCGTGATAAACAGCAATTTAGCTAATAACCAATATTCATCCTCAGCTATATATGTATTGCATTCAGCGATGAAGTCGTTGAAAGTCATCTTTGTTATATAGAAAAAACATATAATCTTCAATTCCAATTTATATCTGCTACATTATAATGTCTAAAAAGGGCTACTGTGATCAATTCATTATTTGCGGTCGAAACGCAAGACCTGCAAAGTTCACCTGTGAAAAGTGCTCATTTGACTTCTGTAAAGGTTGTTTTGCAGGCCATATTTGTATCGATAACAAGGAGGAAGTCATCGAGATGCTTAAAGAAGGATTATGCCTCGAAAAGCCTAAATTAGTTCGACAACAAGGAGTTTATGTATCAAAATTAGAAGCTGAACGAGATAGTTTGGAAGAAAAAGTGATTGAGTATGGTAAAAAAACAGAAGAATTAGAAGAATTATTTAATGAGATGAAACAAGAAACTGAAAGACATAGATCACTATCAGAAAAAGTAGAAATCGCCCAGAGGGACGCTGCTTTAGCGAGCGGCCAGAATAATTTAGCAGATGATGAAAAAACAGCTGAATTAACTAGATTATTAGAAGAAAAGGAGAAGAAGCTCAAGAAAATAACTAAAAAAAAAGCTCGGAAACCAAAAAAGAAAGTTGTGAAAAAAACCAAAAAATGAGTTTTTTCGACGATATATCCCTTAATCAGGTGAGAATATCTGCATTACGTGACCGATTAGATGCAATTGAATCCAGAGTTATTCCAGAACTCCCGACCAGAACTGTTTCGCCCGAATTGCCTGAAAGAGAAATGGATGAGGAAGAAGAAGTTGAGAAAGTAAAAAAATGGGAAAAATTGAAAACTGGTTGTATTAGTTGTTGCACTGTATTAGCTCCATTGGCTATTGCTCTTTTATAGAATGATACTTCAGATGATACTCAATAGCCTCTTTAAGCCATGATTCAATCTTGCAATATTTGATGATATCTTTAATTGTTTTTGTATCTAAATGCGTGTAAATTGCTTCGATAAACTCATCTCCAATGATATCGTTGTAATGTAGAGACACAATTCTCGATAATGTAAAGTTTTTTTCGATAAATTTGATATCATTTTCTTTGGAATAAATCACTACTTTCGAATCAGTGGAATTGGACATGATTATATTAAGTAAAATATATTTTTATACAATATGAATGAAGATCTACCTTGTGAAGTTGCTTTTGTAATGAATCAATATGTTAAGCTTATGTTTCGGACCGGAAATGTACGAGAAAGTATGTACGTGAAGGTTATTTCATGGGAAAATGGTGAATTTACAGGCTTACTAGACAATATTTCAGTGGTAAATGAATATCTAGTTCCAAATCGAGTTATTAAGTTTAACTCTGAACACATTTTTGAGTTGTATTTATTTTAATTATTTATTATCTTTGGGTTATTATAAAAATGTCTGAAGTTAAAGACAATGACTGTTCTCAAAAAGACACTGTATGTATTCATGCAAAAAGATGGGAAACTAGTGAGATGAATTTTGGAATCTTAAAAGCTGATATACGCGAAAATATGCAAGAAATCAAAAAAATTAACAACCGAACTTGTAATAACGAATCACTTATTCACAAAAACATGACAAAACAAACTGAACATTCCAAATTAATACAGCAGATGGTATACATTGGAATAGGTGCAATTGCATTTTTCTTAGGCATAACTGCTAAGAATTAAGCTTACAAACACTAACTTTAATAAATATATCTTCTTTTTTTCTCAATCTTTTCTCTCGATCCCTTTTTTCTGAGCTTGACGTTGTTTATTCTGTTTTGGTAGACAGGATAGAATAAGGCCTGTGCCTGCGGCACAGACGCCACTATGAAGCCTGATTAGAAGCAGAATTCACAAGCAAGACACCAAAAAAGACACGGTAGACCACTTCACGTGGGCTACCAGACACAATTTAGAATTTCGCAACAAAAATTCAAGCAAATGTTTAATTTTTTAGCACTACCATTATCACCCTCTGTACAACATCTGCAGCCTACTTCAAGGGTGGTATTTCACATCTCTCACACACAAAAACTCGCTGCAGAACCTCTACCACAGAAAAATTAGTTCAGTAGGACTTACAAAACCGCGGAAAAGGTTGTTTTCCCAATTCCGTTTTAGAGTTGGTGTGAGCTAAAGAGATGGCTAGAATGATGTGAAATACGCTGTGGATATTGTCGGTAGGAGTGGTGTGGGAGAAAAAAATGTGCGGTAGAGGTTC
>Ga0070728_10001814_pt1 | contig 29476 bp, 19 predicted proteins | sample tdDd471_FD_66723 | JGI IMG/M metagenome (GOLD analysis project Ga0070728, IMG submission 66723) | Marine sediment microbial communities from the Atlantic coast under amendment with organic carbon and nitrate - tdDd47.1 | ecosystem: Environmental > Aquatic > Marine > Coastal > Sediment | place...
AATATATATCGAGCCCGCATACTTCAAGGTCCAATAAGCGGATTGTTGCAATGCAGCACGCACCTGTTTCATGCACATGGCCCGTGCCGGGCGGATTTCAACATGAGCGGGTATCTTTTGGCGGCGTTGCCCGCGCCCTTGTGGCTTTCCGGCAACAGGGGAGACGGCCGGATTTTCCGGCGCACCGAACGAGACGGCAAGACGGGACAGGCAAGACGGATAACCAAAAACCGGTCGCGGGTTTGACTTTGTCCCGGCGATGGGGCGAGTTACCCCGACCGGGTCCCGAACGGCGAGGGACGCGGGACACGATACCGGAACCAGCGGGGACGCGAAAATGGACCAGGACTACCCCCGAGACCTCGTCGGCTATGGCCGCACTCCGCCCGATCCGCAATGGCCCGACGGTGCCAGGATCGCGGTTCAGTTCGTGATCAACTACGAGGAAGGCGGCGAGAACTGCATCCTCCACGGCGACGCGGCGTCGGAGGCCTTCCTTTCTGAAATCGTCGGTGCCGCGCCCTGGCCCGGACAGCGCCACATGAACATGGAGTCGATCTACGAATACGGATCCCGCGCCGGATTCTGGCGGCTGTGGCGGCTGTTCACCTCCCGCAGCATCCCGGTGACCGTCTACGGCGTCGCCACTGCGCTGGAACGCAACCCGGAAGCGGTCGCGGCGATGAAGGAGGCGGACTGGGAGATCGCCAGCCACGGGCTGAAATGGATCGAATACAAGGACTTCGCCAAGCAGGACGAGCGCGAGCATATGCGCGAGGCGATTCGCATCCACACCGAGGTCACCGGCTCTCGGCCGCTGGGCTGGTATACCGGCCGCAGCTCGATCCATTCCCTCGACCTGGCGATGGAGGACGGCGGTTTCCTGTATTCAAGCGACGCCTATGCCGACGATCTGCCCTATTGGGTGCCGGGCCCCAATGGCAAGCACCTGATCATTCCCTACACGCTCGACACCAACGATATGCGGTTCGCCACCCCGCAGGGGTTCAACTCCGGCGACCAGTTCTACGCCTATCTGCGCGACGCCTTCGACATTCTCTACGCGGAAGGGGTGAACGGCGCGCCGAAGATGCTCAATATCGGCCTGCACTGCCGGCTTGCCGGCCGACCGGCGCGCACCGCCGCGCTGGCCCGGTTCCTCGACCACGTCTCGAGCCACGCCAATGTCTGGCTGGCCCGCCGCCTCGACATCGCCTGGCACTGGCACGCCCACCACGCCCCGGATTGAAGTGTCGCCACATCCTGGAGCATGTCCCTGAATCCGGATAGTCGGGCAGGGTAAAATCCGAACGATTCGCGTAGCATAACGGAAAAGCCACACTTCGGCGTAAAACTGGTTTTGTGGCGCGACGAACAGGATTTTGACACTTTTGCATGGAAATGGGACGATTGAACGGGTTACCCGCGACTCGCGTTGTCCTCGAGACTCGCGTTGAGCGGGGCGCCTTGCCCGGTTCGGGTTTCTTGCCTGCCACGGGCGAGGGTGCCGGTGACCGGTAAAAGGGGAAAGGCCACTTGTCGCTAATCGTCAGAGACCGCAAGCTCCCGGGCCGAAAGCGCGAACCTTCCGAAGCCGGGCCGCGTCCGCCGATCCTCGAATTCCAGGACGTGAATTTCCGTTACGTGACGAAGAACCGGTCGATCTGGATCGTTCGAAATCAGTCCTTCACTATCCCCCGCGGCACCAAGCTCGGCATTCTCGGCGCGGCGGGAACGGGCAAATCCACCCTGATGAGTCTGATCACGGGTATCGACCGGCCCAGTCGCGGACGGGTGTTCCGGGGTGGCAACATGTCCTGGCCGGTCGGCTCGCACAAGGGCCTCAACATGCGCCTGACACCGCGCGAGAACAGCAAGTTCATCGCCCGTCTGTACGGTGTGGACGAGGAGGAGTACCTCGACCAGGTGCTGGAATTCTCGGAAATGGGGCGCGATTTCACCCGGGTTCTGAGATCCGTCCGCGGCAAGTCGCGGGTTCAGTTCGCCTATGCGGTCTGCCTGTTGCTCGACTTCGACTGCTATCTGGTCGACGACAGTTTTGCTCCCGGCAATGACGAGTTTAAGGAAAAATGCGAAACTCTGTTCAGGAAGCGTCTGGAAACGTCCGACATGATCATGGCGACGCGCGATCCGAAAAAGATTTTGGAACTGTGCAATCGGGCGGCGATCCTCGATCGCGGCCGGCTGACGTTCTACGATGACGTCAATGAAGCGATCGCGAACTTTTCCCCACCCGGGGACCTGGCTGCAGACTATCCGGCAATCGAGGACGAAGAACGGCGAGACGAAGAAAATGCTTCAGATTCCGAAGACATCTGACAAGCTCAAGCGGTTTTCCCTCGATCCGGCTTCGATCGTCGCTTCGGTCAAGAAGCGCGAAATCGAGAAGGCCGAGAAACCGACCCGCCAGCAGAAGAAGAGGCGGAAAGCGCAGCGGTCCTGGGCGGTGTTCGCCGCCATATTCGGTCTGCCGACACTTCTCACGATCGTCTATTTTCTGCTGATCGCGTCCGACCAGTACGGTTCGACCGCGGATTTCTCGGTGCGCGGTTCGGACGCGCCGTCGGGCGACATTCTCGGCATGATGTCCGGCATGCCCTCGACCAGCACGGCCAACTCGGCCGATTCCCACATCGTCACCACCTTTATCCTGTCGCGCGAGCTGGTCGAGGACCTCGACAAGGAGATCGACCTGAGGAAGATCTTCAGCCGGCCCGAGGCCGACTATTTCGCCGCCCTCGATCCCAAGGTGTCGATCGAGGATCTCGTCAAGTACTGGAGTCGCAGGGTTTCCGTCTACTATGACACCTATACCGGGATCATCCAGCTCGAGGTGCGCGCCTTCCGGCGGGACGACGCCCATCTCGTCGCCACCCATGTGATGAAGATGAGCGAGAAGCTCGTCAACGAGATTTCCCGCAAGGCCCGCGACGACGCGGTGCGCGATTCGAAAATCGAGGTCGGTCTCGCCGAGACCCGCCTGCGCAAGGCGCGCGCGGCGATCGCCAAGTTCCGCAACAACCAGACCACGGTCGACCCGGTCAAGCTGGCCGAGACCAAGCAGACGATCCTCAGCCAGCTCGACGGCCAGCTCGTCAAGCTCAGGACCGAACTCAACGGAGCGCTCGCGACCATGAGCGAGAAGTCGCCTCGCGTCATCGATATCAGGCAGCAGATCGGGGCGGTCAAGAAGCAGCTCGATGACGAGAAGAGCAAACTTGCCCTGCAGAAGGGCGGCTCCGGCGCGGTGCTCTCCAAGGTGCTCAGCCAATACGAGGAACTGAAGGTCGACCAGGAATTCGCGCAGAAGGCCTATGTTCAGGCGCAGGCGGCGCTCGATGCCGCCAAGATGACGGCCATGCGACAGAACCGCTATCTTGCGACCATCGTGCATCCGCGGGTCTCCGAGGAAGCCCAGTATCCCGAGCGGCTGCGCTGGATCCTGATCGTCGCCTTCGGCTCTTTCATGGCCTGGGGCATTTTGATGCTCGGCGTCGCGGCGGTGAAGGAACACATGGCGTGACGCCTCGGAAATCGGCCGAAACGGCGGAGGTTTTCAGGCCTGCCTCGGGCGGGGTCGGGAAATTAACCATTAACCATATTCGGTCAAACAATAATCCCATTGCCGTGCTAGGAACGGTCGGATAGAGCATGGGATGTCAACTGCCGGCCTCCGGGCGGGTTAACGGGCTGTTGAGACGCGAAGCGTAGCGTATGTGGGACTGCCCCAGGTGGGCGGCGGACGCTCATTCCGTCAGGGGACGTAAAAAGGGGGACAATCGCCGGAATCCACCTTCGCCGTCATGGTCTGCTACGCAGGGGCCTTCGGGAAACGGTTGAAAGAAATGCGATTTTCGATTCGTTGCGGTGGCGTGTCGAACGGGTTGGTGGTAATGAGTTTTCAGGTTTCGGCGAAGAGATAATGCGGCTTACGGTACTCCCTGCATTGTTTGGTGTGCTTGTGTTGGCGGGATGTGCGGTGCTTCCCGGGTCCGGCCCGGCACCCTTGGCGATTTCCGCCAAGAGCATCGAGGACCTGCGCAAGCAGGAATACCTCGTGATCCAAATCGACACCGAGGTCGCCAATATCGCCGGCCAGTACAAGGCCAAGGAATTCGCCCGCCGCTTCGGCATTTCCCGGTCCGGCAAGGGCCAGTTGATCGGCGTCGGCGACGTGTTGGACATCAAGATCTGGGAAGCCGGCGACAACGGTCTGTTCTCCAACACCCAGACAAAGAGCACCGAATTGCAGTCCGTGGTCGATGACCGCGGCCTGATATTCGTGCCCTATGCGGGCCGCCTGCGCGCCGCCGGACGCACGGTCGAGAGCCTGCGCCTCAACATCCAGAACAATCTCGAGGACAAGGCCAAGCAGCCGCAGGTCCAGGTCATCGTCAAGGGCAACCGGGCGAACAGTTCGGTGATCGTCGGCGATGTCAAGAAGCCCGGTCGCTATCCGCTGTCGCTGGCCGGCACGCGGGTCCTCGACCTGGTGGCCGGAGCGGGTGGTTCGGCCTTCCCGGCCTACGAGACGGTCATAACCCTGAAGCGGCGCGGCGAGGTCGGCACCACGGTGCTCGAAAACCTCTTCGACTTCTCCGAGAACAACGTCTACCTGCGCGCCGACGACAGCATCCTGCTGGCGCACAATCCGCGCAGCTACACCGCTTTCGGCGCGGTCAACAATTCGCAGGTCTTCAAGTTCGTCAGCCGCACGGTCACGCTGGCCGAGGCGCTCGCGGGCGCCGGCGGCCTGTTCGACGAGAAGGCCGATCCGCGCTCGATCTTCCTGTTCCGCTTCGAGGAACCGGAAGTGGTCGCCAAATTGCGGCCCGACATGCACCTGCCGGCCAATCACCGGGTGCCGATCGTCTACCGGCTGAATCTGCGCGATCCGAAGGGCTTCTTCCTCGCCCGCTATTTCGAGATGCGCAACAAGGACATCATCTACGTCGCCAACTCGCCCTCGGCCGAGTTCGGCAAGTTCCTGCGCATCATCCAGCCGCTGCTCTCCGCCGCACAGTCGACCAACAACCTGTTCACCAAGTAGTCCGCGCCGGTTGAACGAGCCGGCCCGGCCCGGAGCTTGCGTTTCGCAGGTCCCTGCATGGCGACCGGTTAAAGCTGCGATTCAGAGCAGCTTGCGGGCCATCCCGACCAGATCCCGAGACAGGCCGTAGAGCGTCCTGGGGCCCGGATCGCGCGGGCCAGCGTCGAAGCCGTAGCCGTTGAGGACGTAGCGGGTCCTCACATCGGGCAGGGGATTGGCGAGCACCGGCATGATCGGCACGTGGTCGCCGTAGAAACACAGCAGCGACCGGCCGTCGCGCGAGCCGAGCATCGCGTCGAGATCGCCCAGCATGGCGTCGGCATTGACGACGTGGTGGAAATACTGCTCCGCCGGATGGTGGATGTCGTCGAGCCGGCCCGGACCCCACGGATTGTGGTTCTCCATCGTTGCCACGAACACGAAAAGCGGCCTGTCGGCGGCCGCCACCAGCTCGCCGAGCTTTTTCGTCACCGCCGCGTCGGCGATGTAGTAGCCCACCCGTTCGGCGCCTTCGAAATCGTCCTGGCAGAGCATTCGGTCGAAGCCGAAGCGCGGGAACACCTTGTAGCGCTGGAAGAAGCGGATATCGAACGGGTGGACGAAGACGGTTTCGAAGCCGCAGGCGGAGAACCAGTGGGCCAGCGTCTGCGGTGGGGCGAAGGCGGCCCGCATATAGGGATCGAGCCCGTCGAACAGGAAGCTCTTGAGCGGCTGCCCGGTCAGGAATTCGAACTCCGAACGCATCGTCCAGGCGCCCTCGGCGGGAACCGTCAACGGGCCGCCGGCGAAGCCGTCGCGGGTCAGCCTGTCGACATTGGGCAGGTCTGGCGCGCCGTATCCGTGGCCGCGCAGGTCGGCGAAGGATTCCGACTGGATGGCGATGACCACCGGCGGCCCGGCATCGGTTGCCGGCTTGGCGATCGGCGCCGGGCCAGGCCAATGCGGATTGGCCGGCTCGCCGGGGGCAAGGGTGGTGTCGGGCGCCGTCTGGAACCAGCGGATGCCATGGATCATCAGCGTCGCGAACAGGCCGAAGCGCGGATCGTCGCGAACCTGGTCGAGATCGGGACAGAGCCTGGTATAGAGCGCCCGCATCGGCGCCGTCGGGGCAATCAGGAACAGCCCGACGGTCAGCGCCAGTCCGGCCAATAGCGGCAGCGGCAGCAGGACGACGAGCCAGCCGCCGGCGAGCCCGGCGGGCACCAGGCTCGGCTCGAGCCATCCGTACCAGCCGACGATCACCGCGAACAGCGCCGCGACGCCGCTCCAGAACCAAGGATTGTGCAACCAGCCCGCCCAGTAGAGGTCCGGATGGATCAGAATCTGCGGCAGCAGGAACAGGTCGGTGAAGCACAGCGGTTCGCGCAGCACCGAATATTTGAAATTGGAGATGAGCTGCAGCACCGAAAGCGTGATCAGCGCCGCGACGAGGGCGAAGAGCGGCCGCCAGGAAACGCCGAACCAGAACAGGTAGAGACCGGTGAACGCGGCCATGCGGGTAAGGAAGGCGAGCGGCGGCAGGAGCGGATTGCGGTTCACGGGAGCGGCCAGCGTGTCGATCGCCTGTCCGCCCGCGAGCATCGCCAGCCAGCATGCGATCAGCGCCTGCACGGGCTGGCCTCGTCGTTCGCCCGTCCGGCGCGTCTTCGGCCGCTCACCCGCAGATCCGGGCGGACTGCCCGGACACGCGGTCGGCGCGATTGTGGGAGACGACTGCTGGGCATCGGAATCCGGTTGGCTCTCAGGTTCGCGACCGGGCGACCTGCCTTGCTTTTTGCTGCCTTAGAGCATGATGTGCTCAGGTTTATCCATTCCGTTCGTCCCTGACGAGTCGGATGGCGGTGAAGAGATCGAAGGGCGATGCCGGCGTACCGGTCGAGATCTCTTCGCCGTCAGGCGGCCGCCCCGGGACGCCACTGGGGCGAACCCTTCGGGCCGCTTGAATTTTTCCCATTGTCGGCGCGAAGCCGCTCGACCGTATCGCCGGATATGGCCTTCGCGCCTTCACTTGATCCTGGAAGAAATTCAAACGGCGGAATGGGCAAACCTGAGCACATCATGCTCTAATGGCATTGCTCGACAGCTTCCACAAGCCTTGCTATGGGAAAGGCCGAAACGTTTCGAAACCGGCCCGAACGCGCTCCGGCCGGAATGCCGGAAATCCCCCGCCCGCCGTCGGACGGGGCCTGGAGCCAGGGTCACCAGACATTTGTCCATGAACGCGTCCGGCAAGCGAAACTTTCTGTTCCTCCAGGGACCGCAATCGCCGTTCCTGAGCTACATCGCCGACAACCTGATCGCCATGGGCCACAAGGCCTACAAGATCAACCTGTGTTTCGGCGACAAGCTGTTCTGGAAACATCCGAACGCGGTCAGTTTCCGCGGCCGGCGCGAGGCCTGGCCGGCCTTCATCGAAAAATTCCTCGACGAGCACCGGATCACCGACATCATGTTCCTGGGCGACCAGCGGCCCTATCACCAGGTCGCCAAGGCCAAGGCGCGCGAACGCGGCATCCGGGTCATCGTCACCGAACTGGGCTATCTGAGGCCCGACTGGGTGACCATGGAGCTCGACGGCATGTCGACCTACAGCCGGTTCCCGCGCGATCCCGCCGCGATCAAGGACCTGGCCGAGAAGTTCCCCGAACCCGATTTCACCACCCGCTATCCCTCGAGCTTCTGGCAACTGGCGATGTGGGATCTCGGCTACAACCTCTCCAACGTCTTCCTGTGGTTCCTGTTCCCGCATTATCGCTGGCACGCCATCTATCATCCGCTGACCGAATATTTCGGCTGGGTCCGCCGCAGCTTCTTCCGCTCCTACGAGGACCGCAAGGCGCGGCATGCGATCAAGGCGCTGATCCGTTCCGAAAAGACCTATTACGTCCTGCCGCTGCAATTGCAGACGGACTACCAGATCCGCGCCCATTCTCCCTATCCCGACATGGTCACCCCGGCGCGGCAGGTGATCGAGAGCTTCGCCCGCTACGCGCCGCCCGACAGCCGCCTGGTGGTCAAGGTCCATCCCATGGACAGCGGCATGATCAACTGGCGCAACCTGGTCGAACGCACCGCGCTCGGCGCCGGCGTGCCCGACAGGGTGATCTATATCGACGGCGGCAATCTCGACATCCTCCTGCGCCAGTGCCGCGGCGTCGTCACCGTCAATTCCACCGTCGGCACCGCCGCATTGCAGCACATGAAGCCGCTGGTGGTGCTCGGCAATGCGATTTTCGATATTCCCGGTCTTGCCTTCCAGGGCCACGTCAACCGCTTCTGGACAGATTCCGGGCCGCCGGACAGGGAACTGCTCACCGCCTTCTACCGGGCGCTCGCCGGGACCACCCAGATCAAGGGCGGCTACTACACCGAGGAAGGTTTGCGGGCGGCGGCCGAGGAAGCGGCGAAGCGGCTCGACGGAACGCTTTACGAACTGCCCGAGATCCCGGCCGCCAAATTCCCGCAGCGCAGCGCGCCCCGCCCGACCGTTTCCCGGCCGACCGCGTCCCGTTCGAAATGAACCCGATCCGAAATCCCGCCAATATCGTCATCACCGGCGGCAGCCGCGGCATCGGCCGCGGCCTGGCGCTGGAATATTCCGCGCCCGGGCGCACCATCGGGCTGATCGCCCGCGATCCCGACACCCTGGCCGAAGCGGCCGGGCTCTGCCGGGCGAAAGGCGCGACGGTCGAGACCGGTGCCATCGACATACGCGACCGCGCGGCGCTGCATGAATGGCTAGCGACCTTCGACGACGCCCATCCGGTCGACCTGCTGATCGCCAATGCCGGCGTCTCCGCCGGCCTCGGGCCGAATAAGTCGAAGGAGAGCGACGCGGACGCCGAATGGCTCGCCCAGGTCGACTATATGGGGGTGATCGCCACCGTCTCCGGCCTGGTCGAACGGATGCGGACGCGCGGCCGCGGCCAGATCGCGCTGACCGCTTCGATCGCGGCGATCTCGCCGCTTCCCGACATGCCGTCCTATAGCGGCGCCAAGGCCGGCATCGCCGCCTATGGTGCCTCCTGCCGGCGCTGGCTGAAGCCTTTCGGCGTCTCCGTGTGCGTCATCTTTCCAGGTTTCGTGACCTCCGAGATGTCGTCGCGTCACCAGGGCGCCAAGCCGTTCGAATGGCCTCTCGAGAAAGCGACGCGGCACATCCGTGCGAAGCTCGCCGCCAACCGCGCGATCATCGCCTTTCCCTGGCAACTGGCATGGCTGGTCTACTTGCAGAACCTGCTTCCGGCGCGCTGGGGCGACTGGTTCATGAAGGCCTTCGACGCCGACATCCACGAGGACCGCACCAAGGGATAGGGGCGGTAGCGAGAGCAGGGGGAACACTCCTCCGGTATCCCCGCGTTTACCACGACGGTCCTTTGTCTTCGAAATCCGGCCGCCGGTTTGTTATTTTTAAGTCAAATACCCCACAGTTCGCCGCATCCGTTCCTCCGTGGAGAGCAAGGCATATGGGCCCGTCGACACGCACCGCCTGGATCGATATCGCCAAAGGCCTGTCGATCATCCTCGTCGTCATGATGTATTCCGCCTACAATACCGGCGAGTACACCGGCGAGACCGGCTTCCTCCACTATGTCATCGGCTTCGCCACGCCGTTCCGCATGCCCGAGTTCTTCCTCATCTCGGGGCTTTTCCTGTCGCGTGTCATCGACCGGCCGTGGCGGCGCTACGCCGACCGGCGCGGGGTGCACTATTTCTATTTCTACGCCCTGTGGGCCTTCATCATGATCGCGCTGAAGGTCGGCCTGTTCGCCCGCGCGCCGGTGCAGATGGCCCAGGACCTGGCGACCGCGGTCGTCGAGCCCTACGGGGTGCTGTGGTTCATCTACATGCTCGGCGTGTTCGGCCTCGTCGCCAAGCTGATCCGCCAGGCGAACGTCCCCCACTGGATCGTGCTGCCCGTCGCCGCGCTCCTGCAAATGGCGCAGATCCAGTCGCCGAGCTATGTCGCTACCCAGTTCGCCGCCTATTTCGTGTTCTTCTACGCCGGTTACGTGTTCGCGCCCCTGGTGTTCCGGGTTGCCGACTGGGCGATCGCCAACAAAGGGCAGGGGGCCGCGGCCCTCGTCGCCTGGGCGCTCGTCAACGGCGTCCTGGTGTTCTCGCCCGGCTTCCAGGTGCTGCCGAGCCACACCGAGATGGGCTACGCCGCGTTCCCGCCGCTGCATCTGGCGCTCGCCGTCGCCGGCGCGCTCGCCATCTGCGTCTTCAGCGCGCTCGTCGCCGGGGCCCGCTCCGCGGAATGGCTGCGCTGGCTCGGCGAGCATTCGCTGGTCGTCTATCTCGCCTTCACCATCCCCATGTCGCTGTTCCGCGCCGCCATGCTGCGGGCCGACCTGATCACCGACACCGGATTGCTGAGCACGGCGGTGCTGGTGGTCGCCACCGCGAGCCCGGCTGTCCTCTACTGGATCGTCAAGCGGACCGGGTTTGGCACGTTCCTGTTCGAACGTCCCGCCTGGGCCCATATCGACCGTCCGCGTCGGGTGCCGCCCAAGGTCGTGGCGGCGGAATAGCCCGCTGCGGGACCGCTGATCGCGACGGCCGAAAGCCGTTCCGCGACGGATTGCCCATAATGTCGCAGCGCCATTGATTTGCCTGTCGCATCGTCCCACATCCGGCGAAACGGAGGCCCCACATGTCCTACACGATCAATCGCACCATCGAAGGCGCATCCTTCGAAGACGTCACCGCCCGCACCCGCGAGGCGCTCGTCGGCCAGGGTTTCGGCGTTCTCACCGAAATCGACGTCAAGGCGACGATGAAGAAGAAGCTCGACGTCGACATGGACGACTATTTGATCCTCGGCGCCTGCAATCCCGACATGGCCCACAAGGCCATCGGCATGGAGCCGCGGATCGGCGCGATGCTGCCCTGCAACGTCATCCTGCGCAAAGTCGCCGGCGGCGTCGAGGTCAGCGCCATCGACCCGGCCGCCTCGATGGCGGCAGTCGACAATGACGACCTCAAATCGGTCGCCGGCCAGGTCGGCACGATGCTTTCGAAAGCGGTCGACGCGATCTGACCAAAGTCCCGGTTCCGGCCATTATGGCCGTAGCCGGACTTTCGGGGACTATTCCGCGACCGGACGGCCCACCACCAGCGGACCCGCTTCGCGCAGAGCCTTGAGTTCCTCGGCGGTCGCCTCGACCGCCTGGCGGATCTGCTCCTCGCTGTGCTCCGAGGTGATGAAGAACCTCAGCCGGGCGCTCTTTTCCGGCACGGCGGGGAAGATGATGGGCAGCACGTTGAAGCCGCGATCCTTGAGCCGGCCGGTCAGCATCGCCGCCCGCACCGAATCCCCGACGATCACCGGCACCACCGAATAGCCGGCGCTTTCGCCGGTATCGAGCCCGGCTTCCTTCGCGAGTCTGACGAAGAGATGGCCGTTTTCCTTCAGCTTCGCCACCCGTTCCGGTTCGCGCAGGAACACCTCGGTCGAGGCGATCGCGGCGGCGGCGAGGGGGGCGGCGAGGCCGACGGAATAGACGAAGCCCGGTGCGGTGACCTTGAGATATTCGACCAGCGCCTTGCTGCCGGCGATATAGCCGCCGCAGCCGGAGAAGGTCTTCGACAGCGTGCCCATCCAGATCTCGACCTCGTTCGGGTCGATATGGAAATGCTCGGCGATCCCGCGCCCGGTGGCGCCCAGCACGCCGATGGAATGCGCTTCGTCGACCAGCAGCCAGCAATTGTAGCGGCGCTTGAGCGCGATCAGCTTCGGCAGGTCCGGAATGTCGCCGTCCATCGAGTAGAGGCCCTCGACGGCGATCAGCGCCCGCCGGTGCGCGGAGCGGTTGGCGAGCAGCATGTCCTCGAGCGCGTCGAGATCGTTGTGCGTGAACATCAGCCGTGAGGCACCGGAGAGCTTGGCGCCCTCGACGATGGAATTGTGGCTCAGCGCGTCGCAGAAGATCACGTCCTCGGGGCCGAGCAGGTGGCCGATGGTGGTCACGTTGGTGGCGTGGCCGCTGACCATCACCACGCAGTCCTCGACGCCGTGCAGCCGCGCCAGCGTCTGCTCCAGTTCCTTGTGGATCGGCCGCTCGCCGGCGACCACGCGGCTGGCGGAGACGGAGGTTCCGTAGCGGTCGATGGCCCGCTTGGCGGCGTCCGAGACTTCCGGGTGGCCGTTGAGGCCGAGATAGTTGTAGGACGAGAAGTTGATCAGCGTCCGGTTGCCCAGCAGCGTGGTGTCCTTGGCGAGCGCCTCGTGGGCGCGGAAGAACGGGTTCTCGATCCCGATCATCTCCGCCGCCGCCGCCTGCATGCGGATCTGGCGGTAGTCCTCGAGCTGGCTGAAATCGTAGGCCTTGGGCTGGCTCTTTCCCGAACCCGCCTGCCGCCGCGGCGCGCTTTTCCGGTCGCGCTTGGTCGACTTGGCCGCGCGAAGATCGGCGAGAAGCTGATCCTTCTCGCCGCCCGAAAGACCGCTCAATCCCCGTTGCCGGCTCATTTGAGAACGTTCCTTACCTGTTCGCTCTTTTCCTCGACCGAGCGGACGAAGTCCGCAAGATCCGCGCTCGACTCGGTGGTCAGGCCCTCCACGTGCCGGCCGGCGAGGATTTCCGCATCCGTCGAAAGGCCCGTGCCGGCCTCGTCCTGATTTTGGAAGCGGGCAACGATCTTGCCGGCGATATCGCCGAGCGAGGCGCCGTTGGCGAGCGACATCAGCGGGATCTCGATGCCGAGCCGGCTCTCCGCCGCCATCCTCAATTCAAGCGCCATCAGCGAATCCATACCGATTTCGGTCAGCGGCCGGTGCCGTTCGATCTCGTCGCTCGGCAGCCGCAGGATCTTGGCGATCTCGCTTGTCAGAAGTTTGGCGACAACGTCGATCGCCTTGGCGCCGTCGAGCCCTTCGAGCAGGCCGGAAAGGTCAACCTGCGCCTCGCCGTCGGCGCTCTCGTCCTCATTGGCGTGATGCAGTTCGTCGAACAGGTCGGTCTTGAGGATCGCCAGTTCCTTGCGCGCCGCCGCCCAGTCGATCCGGGCGAAGCCGATGGCGCCGTCGGCGATGTCGGCCTTGCCGTAGGTGAGCAGCCGGTCGAGCCCGTCGAGCGCGTCCTCGGCGCTCAGCGAGCTGCGTCCCAGACGCGTGCTCAGCACTTCGTTGACGTCCTTGTTGCGCGCCAGATAGCCCGCGTCGCTGATCGCGCCCCAGGCGACGGCCAGCGCCGGCAGCCCTTCCGCCCGGCGCTGGCGCGCGAGACCTTCGATATAGGCGTTGGCGGCCACGTAATTGGCCTGGCCGGGATTGCCGATGAGCGTCGTGGCCGAAGAGAACAGCACGAACAGGTCGAGTTCGAGGTCGCGGCTGTGGCGGTCGAGATTGTAGGCGCCGAGCACCTTCGGTTTGAGCACGGTCTCGATCCGGCCCCTGTCGAGGCTCTGGATCAGGACGTCGTCGAGCACCATCGCGGTGTGGAAGATGCCCCGGATCGGCGGCATTTCCTCGGCCACCTCGGCAAACATCCGCTTGACCATGCCCGCGTCGGCGATGTCGCCGGCGATCGCCTTGACCGTGACGCCCTGCTGTTCGAGCTCGGTAACCGCCTCGCGCGCCTCGTCGGTGGCGACGCCGCGGCGACCGGTGATCACCAGGTTGCGGGCGCCGCGCGACACCAGCCAGCGGGCGGTCCTCAGCCCGAAGCCGCCGAAGCCGCCGACGATCAGGTAGGAGGCGTCGTCGCGGACCGGGGTCGGGTGGATGGCGATCGGCTCGCCCGCAACCCGCGGCGGCGTGACGATGATCTTGCCGATATGGCCCGACTGCTGCATCAGCCGGAAGGCGTCGACCAGCCCGTTGGAATCGAACTTGCGGTAGGGCAGCGGCGTCAGCACGCCGGTCTCGAACAGGGTGACCAGTTCGCGGAACATTCGCCCGGCGAGCTTCGGTTGGTAGACCAGCAACTGGTCGGCGTCGATTCCGAAATAGGACAGGTTCTGCCGGAACGGGCGCAGCCCGATCATGGTGTTGGCGTAATAGTCGCGCTTGCCCAGTTCGAGGAACCGGCCGAACGGCTTGAGCACCGAGATGCTGCGCTCCATTGCCTCGCCCGAAAGCGAGTTCAGCACCACGTCGACGCCGTCTCCGCCGGTGATTTTCTTGACTTCGTCGACGAACAGCAGCGAGCGGGAATCGAGCACGTGGTCGGCGCCGAGCACGCGCAGGAAGTCGCGCTTGTCGGGCGATCCGGCGGTGGCGACCACCGTCGCCCCGCGCCATTTGGCGATCTGCAGCGCGGCGAGGCCGACGCCGCCGGCGCCGCCATGGATCAGCACGGTTTCCTCTTCGTCGAGATGGGCGAGCTGCACCAGCGCGTAATAGGCGGTGAGGAAGGTGACCGGAATGGTCGCCGCCTCTTCGAGATCGACGGAGGAGGGAACCGGCGCGCAGGCCCGTTCGGAGACGACCACGTGGCTCGAGAAACAGGCGGGCGCGAAGGTGAGGATCCGGTCGCCGGGCTTGAAGCGGCTCACGTCGGGGCCGACCGAGACCACCGTGCCGGCGCATTCCATGCCCAGCGTCGGCCCGGCGAAGCCGTCCTCGAGCGCCTCGTCGGGAAGCATGCCGAGCGCCCACATCACGTCGCGGAAATTGAGCCCGGTCGCCGCGACCTCGATCTCGACCGCGTCGCCCTCCGCCGCCGCCCGTTCGGTGCGATGCCAGACCAGTCCGTCGAGCGAGCCCTGCCGGGTGATGTCGAGGCGATAGCCGCTGGCCTTGTCCCCGAGCCCGGTTTCCGACGGATCGGGCAGCACGCCGCCACGCACGACCCTGAGGCCGCAGCGCCGGTTGGCGTCTATGACCAGTTCCCGTTCGGTGCCCGGATTGCCGATTTCGTTCGCCAGCCGGCTCGCCGCCTCGCCCGGCTGCAGGGTCGGGGCGATGTCGATCATACGGATTTCGGCGTCGGGATATTCGTTCATCGCCACCCGGGCGAAGCCCCAGGTCGCGGTCTGCACCGGCCGGTGCAGGCGGCCGCCGGCGACGCTCTGCTGGGCGCCGGGCGCGACGATCCACAGTCGTACCGGGCTGGTGCCGATGGCATGCAGCAGCGTGGTCAGCGCCGTGGTCCGCGTGGTCGTCGCCTCCAGCGGATCGGTTTCGGGCAGGTTGCCGCCGAACAGAAAGATGATGTCCTCGACCTGGCGGCTTTCGATCAGTTCGGCGAAGGCCTTGCGGTCCTCCTCGGCGTCGCGCAGCGACAGCATCGCCGGATGTTTGCCGCCGTTCGCGCCGTTCTTCGCCGCGCCGTTGGCATTCGCGGGATTGGCGAGTTCGGCGAGATGCACCGGTCGGCCGGCGCTGTCGAGCGTCGCTGCGAGCGCGTCGCCCAGGGCGCGGCCCTTGCCGTCGGGATCGCCGAGAATGACCACGGTGGTCCGTTCCGCGATTCCCGCCGCCGTTTCCTCGTCGGAGGCGACCGATTTGCCCTTGCCGCCGGCCTTCGCGGGCCTGGCCGGAGCGGCGGCGAGGATCAGGTTGGCCTCGCAGACCGGCGTCGCCAGCGGTTCGACCGAGATGTCCTCGAGCCCCGCGCCCTGTACGTCCTCGAGCCATTCCTCCTGGGTCCGGTGCAGGCCGATCGGCATGTCGGCATCGACCGTCTCCTTCCACCACGCCTCGCCGACCCCGTAGACGAGGTCGAGCAGCAGGTTCGGCCCGTATTCGGCGGCGAGCAGCCGTCCGCCCGGCGCCAGCAGGCCGGTCAGCCGGGCGAGGCTCGCCTCGCCGTTATTGTGCAGGTAGAGGCTGTTGGCCGCGACCAGCAGATCGTAGCCGCCGTCCTCCCCGGCTGTTTTCGCCAACTGGTCGAGCGTGACGAAATGCGCATGGCTGCGGGTCGACGCGTTGAGCCGTGCGCGCTCGACCCTTGCGTCGTCGAGATCGGTCACTGTCAGGCTCACCCGCCGGTTGTCGAGGCGCGAGTCGAGCGCCCGGGTCAGCGGCGAGGCGGCGGCGCCGAATTGCAGGATGCGGAGCTGGCGGTCCGCCGGCCAGGCGTCGGACACCGCTTCGCTGAGCTTGACCAGCGCCTCGTAGAGCGGCATCGCCATCGGCGAGCCGGTTTCGAGGTGGTTGAGCAGGCCGGTCGAGAAGCGGTCGGCGGATTTCTCGCTCAGGCCCTCGGCCAGCACCTCGCGGATGGTGTCGCCCAGCCGGGTCAGGAGCACCGCCTCCGCCGTGCGGTCGGGATGCTCGGAGACCAGCGTCTGGATGATCTCGGCGGCGTCCGGCGCCTTGGCGTCGGCGTCGAGGCGAGTGCGTTCGCCGTCGAAGCGGGCGATGTCTGCCTCTTCCAGCGCCTGCAGGATACGGGCGAACAGCGGCCGAGCGCCGGCCGCCAGCCGGCCGTCCTCGACGAGCTGGCCCGCGTCGACGGAACCGGTTTCCGCATCCGCCAACTCGCGAACCACGCTGAGCGCGATGGAATCGGCGGCCGCCTCGATCAGCAGCGACGCGTCGTCGATTTCCGGCGGTTCGCTCACGGTGATGTCGAGTTCGCGCGCCTTGTCCGCCCAGCCGTCGGTCCACAGCCCGGCCGCCGCCGAGCCTTCGTCCTCTTCGGGAATGACCACGAACGAGGTCCGGTAGACCATGTCGTCGGGCCGCTCGGCCTGCGACAGGGGAACGGCGCGGAAGCGGGCGCCCGACAGCGTCGCCAGCACCTCGCCGTCGGCGTCGAGAAGGGTGAAGCGCGCTTCGATCGAGCGCGGGCTACCGCGGACGATCTCGACGGTGCAGCTTGCCGGCACCGCGTCGGCGGCGAAGACCCGGATTTCGCCGATCCTGACCGGCAGGAAGCTGGTGTTGCGCGGGATCTCGCGGCCCGCCTCGATGATCGCGAACAGGCCGTGGAAGCAGGAATCGAGCAGGGCGGGATGGATGGCGAAACGCCCCCGGACCGCATCGGTAATCGGTTCGAGGGTGATCCGCCCCGTCGTCTCGTCGAGGATATCAACGCCGTTCGCGCCCTGGAAGGCGGGGCCGTATTCGAGCCCGAAGCGGCGGGTGGTGGCGTAGAGCGCGTCGCGGTCCACGTGCCGCAACGCCTCGCCGGCCGGTTCCGGCTTCGCCTCGGTACTGCCGGTTCCGCCACTCAGCCGGCCGCGTACATGCAGCGACCAGTCCTCGTCGACGAGCCGTTCGCGCGAGCAGATTTCGAACACCAGGTCGTCGGGCGACAGCCGGAACCGGGTTTCCTTGGTGACGGTCTTCTCGAGCACCAGCGGCCGGTAGATGTCGAGATCGGTAACCTCGACCTGGTCGGTCCCGAGCCATTCCATGCCGGCCGACACCGCCATGTCGATGAAGCCGGCGCCGGGGAACAGCACCGAGCCGTCGACGGCGTGATCGCCGAGCCACGGCTTGATGGTGGTGTCGAGATGGTTGAACCATTCCGGCGAATCGCCGCGCAGCCGGTAGCCGAGCAGCGTATGGTCGCCCGAATAGAGGATGTTGAAGCCTTCGGTCGAGGCCTCGACCCGGTAGGGCTCGTCCTGCCAGGGATATTGCGGCAGGTCGACGGCCGGCCTCTGCGCCGGACCGATGAAGCGCTCGATGGCGATCTTGCCGCCGGCCACCAGCACCGAGGCGGCGATGCGGTCGATCGGATCGATGATGTCGCCTTCGGTTTGGTCGAGCGAGGCGATCATGGCGCCGGACACGTCATGGGCGCGCAGCGTGTCGTTGACATAGGTGTTGAGCACCGGCCGCGGCCCGATTTCCAGGAACGCCCGGTAGCCGTCCTCGGCCAATGCCTCGACCGAACGCATGAACTTGACCGGCTGGCGGACGTTCTCCCACCAATAGGCCGCGTCGAGTTCGCTGCCGTCGATCGCCGCGCCGCGCACGGCGGAGACGAAGGGAACGCTCGCGGCGGTCGGTACGATGTCGTCGATCGCTTCCTCGAGCGGTGCCCGGATCGGCTCGACCAGTGCGCAATGGAATGGATAGTCGAGCTTCAGCCGCCTGAGTGCCCAGCGGTTCTTGCGGGCGAACTTGCCGAATTCGTCGAGCTGTTCGGAGGGACCGGAAATGGTGACGCTGCGCGGCGAGTTGACCGCGGCGAGCTCGATGCCGTCGAAGCCGGAAGCGTCGATCGCCGCCTGAGCCTCTTCCTCGGACAGGAGCAATGCCGCCATGCCGCCCAGATGCCGGGTGACCTCCTGGTAGGTGCTGCGGGCGTGGATGACCCGCACCGCGTCGGTGATCGACAGCGCGCCGGACGCCCAGGCGGCGGCGACTTCGCCGACGCTGTGGCCGGTGACCGCCTCGGGGCGGATGCCCTTGGCCGCCAGCGCCTCGACGATCGCCACCTGCACCGCGAACAGCAGCGGCTGGGCGACCTCGGTGCGCTCGATCTCGGCCTCGAGATCCTCCGAGAACAGGGTGGTCAGCAGCGACCAGCCGGCGACGCCGATGAAATGCCGGTCGACCGCCTCGAAGGAACGGCGGAAATCCGCATTCGTCTGGTAGACGTCGCGGCCCATGCCGGCCCATTGCGAGCCGTTGCCGGAAAACAGGAAGGCGATCGGCAACTGGTCGCCGATGGCGCGTCCGGTGATGACGGTGGAATCCGCCTCCTCCTCGAGATGCGCGCGCAGGGCGTCGCAGACGCTGCCGGATTTCGAATCGAAGGCGACCAGCCGATGCGACAGCCGGTCGCGCGAATAGGCGGCGGAATTGATCGCGAAGGCGGCGGCCTCGGGGGCGCCCTCGAGCTGCTTCGAATAGGCCGCGCACAGCGCCTTCAGCGCTTCCTTCGACTGCGCCGAGATCACCAGCGGCGCCGGCGGCACGGTGCGCTCCGGCGACCAGGCCTCGCCCGGTTCCGCGTCGGCGAGGATGGCGTGGGCGTTGGCGCCGCCGAAGCCGAAGGAATTGACGCCGGCATAGCGGATCTTGCCGTTCTTCTTCAGCGGCACCGCTTCGCCGGCGACGTGCAGGTTGAGCTCGTCGAAGGCGATGTCCGGATTCGGATTGTCGAAATGCAGCGACCGGGGAACCACGTTCTCCTTCAGCGCCATCACCGACTTGAGCAGGCCCGCCAAACCGGAGGCCGGTTCGAGATGGCCGATATTGGTCTTCACAGAGCCGATCACCAGCTTGTCGTTGCGGCGCTGGCCGAGCACGGTCCCGAGCGCGTGCGCTTCCAGCGGATCGCCGACCCTGGTGCCTGTGCCGTGTGCCTCGACGAAGGCGAGATCGTTGGGGTCGATGCCGAACTGGGCATAGACGTCGCGCAGCAGGTCGGCCTGGGATTCGGCAGAGGGCAGGGACATGCCGGCGGTGCGGCCGTCGGAATTGATGCCCGAGCCGACCAGCACGCCGTGGACGCTTTCCTGGTTGCGAAGCGCGCTCTCCTTCGAGCGCAGCACGATCGCCACCGCGCCTTCCGAGCGCACGTAGCCGTTGCCGCTTTCGTCGAACGCCTTGCACAGCCCGTCGGGCGACAGCATCGAGGCGCGCGAGAAGCCGATGAACGAGAACGGGCTCAGGAGCAGGTTGACGCCGGCGACGATGGCCGTGTCGATGCGCCCGGCGCGGATCGCCTCCAGCGCCTCGTGCAGGGCGACCAGCGACGACGAGCAGGCGGTGTCGACGGTGAAGCTCGGCCCGTGCAGGTCGTAGATGTAGGAAATGCGGTTGGAGATGATCGACAGCGTGTTGCCGGTCATCAACTGGATGTCGCCGGCGGCCGGATCGGGGAAGAACTGGTTGGCGTAGTCGAGCGAGGAGGCGCCCACATAGACGCCGGTATTGGTGCCCGCCAGCGAGGAGGGCGGGATGCCCGCATGCTCCAGCGCCTCCCAGACCACCTTGAGAAGCAGCCGCTGCTGCGGGTCGATCTGCAGGGTTTCGCGCGGGCTTATGCCGAAGAAGCCCGGATCGAATCCCCAGACATCGTCGATCTGGCCCGCGGCCCAGGTATAGCTCTTGCCCGGCTGGCTGGTATCGGGATGGCCGAAGCGTTCGAGGCCCCAGCGATCCGCATTGACCTGGGTGATGACACAACGGCCCTGGGTCAGGATATCCCAGAATTCCTTCGGATTGGACGCGGACGGCAGCCGACACGCATATCCGACGATCGCGGTGTCAGTCGATCCGGCCATTTGAACTCAACACGTTGCCAATCACCCTAAGCCCCAATCGCAATAAGCCCCATTTGCCTCAAGTCCGAACCGCTTCAAGTCCCGATCGTCTTGTGCACCCCGATCGCCTTGTGCATCAAGGCGGTTTCGGAACCAGCGGCCACTATGCCCGAGTCCGGGCCCCGTCCAAACCCTTATCGGCCCAAACCTTATAGGCCGAAACGCACGCCGCCCCAAGCCGCGCCGTCATTAAAACCAAAGAGGGGAGAGTAGGTTGCCCCGTTCCCGGACGAACGCCCCCAAGTCATGCGCCGTCCTGCCCCTTAACCTTTTGTTTATCTGACACTTACGTGACGGGTTGGTTTTATGCAAGCGGGGCCAAAGCGAATTGGCGGCACCCTGGACGGCTTACGCTAAGCGCTTGACGAACAAGGAAATTCCGTCTTCAAAATATGTACGGGATTGTAAGACGCCGTGATGGGCCACACGCCCTTCTTGCAGGGCCTGCGAGGCACACGCGCGGGTGCGTGCCGGAAGGGTTTTTCCCCCGGAATCGGTTGCGTCCTTCGACGCCCGCCGCAATCCTTCTTCGGAATTGCGGCGGGATACAGTATCAAGGGCCGTTTTTGACAGGGAGTTCGGCGTGCCGGGATGAACCGGGCGGAAATTTAAACCCTGATGGATTTATCGAACGGCACATCGCACGGCTATCGGGTCGGCGTCTTCTCCGGCGGGATGCTGCGGCTGACGCATCTCGCCGCGCTTCTCGGCGCCAGCGAGGTCGTGGCCAGGCCGCGCGCGAGAGAGGCGGGGCGGCTCGATTTCATCGCCGGCTGGGGCAACCGTCCGACGACCAAGCGGGCGCGGCGCTACGCCAGACGCCACAAGCTGCCCTTCGTCGCGGTCGAGGACGGCTTCCTGCATTCGGCCGGTGCCGGCGGCGCCAAGGGCCCGCCGGTCGCGGTCGCGCTCGATGATCTCGGCATCTACTACGACGCCCGCAAGCCCTCGCGGCTCGAACGGCTGATCGCCGAATCCGCCGGTGTCGAAAAGACCGGGGCGGCCCGTAGCGCCATGCAGATGATCCGCGAGCGGCGGCTGTCGAAGTACAATCCGCCGCTCGGCGAAGGCATGGCCGAAGGCTGGTCGCGGAAGGTCTTGCTCGTCGATCAGGTGTTCGGCGACATGTCGATCGAAGGGGCGCTGGCCGGCCCGGAAACCTTCGCGACAATGCTGTCCGACGCGCTCGAGACCGCCGGGGCGGACAAGATCGCCTTGAAGGTGCATCCCGACACGCTGAGCGGAGACAAGCGCGGCTATCTGGCCGACGCCGCCCGCGAGGCGGGGATCGAGATCCTCTCCGAAAGCCTCAATCCCTACGATCTCCTCGACCGGGTGGAGGAGGTGTGGACGGTGTCGAGCCAGCTCGGCTACGAGGCTCTTCTCGCTGGCAGGAAAGTGCGCTGCTACGGGGTGCCGTTCTATGCGTGCTGGGGCCTGACCGAGGACAAGCACCCGGATCCGGATCTCGGCGAACGACGGGCGGCGCGGCCGACTCTGGAACAGATGTTCCGGGCGAGCCATATCGCCTACCAGAACTATGCCGATCCGATTACCGGCCGGCCGGGCGACGTCTTCTCCGCCATCGACCGGCTGACCGACTGGCGCGAAAAGCTGTCGCTGCCGCCTTCGAAAGTGGTCTGCGCCGGGTTCTCGCGCTGGAAGCGGCCGCTGGCCCGTGCGTTTCTTGGCGCCGGCGGGCAGGAGGTCCGCTTCGCCGGGCCCCGCAAGGCGATAGCGCAAGCGAAGGCGACCGGTTCCGACCTCGCGGTCTGGGGAATGCGCGGCGGCAAGCGCCTGCGCGAGAAGGCGACGGAAGCCGGCGTCGCCCTCTACCGGGTCGAGGACGGCTTCCTGCGCTCGGTCGGGCTCGGCTCGGACATCGTCCAGCCGGCCTCGCTCTGCGTCGATGCCAAAGGCATGTATTTCGACCCTTCCGCGCCGAGCGACCTCGAGGCACTGCTGGCCGGCCATCCGTTCCCCGACGATCTTCTCGCCCGGGCGGCGCAATTGCGGCAGCGGATCGTCGCCGGCGGCGTCAGCAAGTACAATGCGGCGGGAGGGGGAACGGCGAATTTCCGCTCCGCCGCGGGCGAGCGTCCGGTGCTGCTGGTGATCGGCCAGGTCCCCGACGACGCCTCGATCCGCTACGGCGCCAAGGGGCTCGCCGGCAATCTCAGTTTCCTCGAAGCGGTGCGCGCCGCCCATCCGGACGCCTATATCGTCTACAAGGAGCACCCCGATCTCGTCCGCCGCAATCGCGCGGGCTGGCTGAAACGCTCCGAAATCCTGAAATTCGCGGACAAGGCGATCGAGTCCGGCGACGTGGTGGCGATGTTCGGCGCCGTCGACGCGGTCCACACGCTCACCTCGCTGACCGGTTTCGAGGCGCTTTTGCGGGAGGTGCCGGTGGTCACCTGGGGCCGCCCGTTCTATGCCGGCTGGGGCCTGACTTCCGACCGGCTCGACTTCCAGCGGCGCAAGCGCGAACTGACCCTCGACCAGCTTGTCGCCGGCGCGCTGCTGCTCTATCCGCGCTATGTCGATCCGCTGACCGGTATCCCGTGCGCGGCGGAGGACATCGTCTCCCGCATGGAGGCGGTGAGGGCCGATCCCCGCGCGCTCGCCTGGCCGAAACCGGGCGGCGGCGCCATCCTCGTCCGCCTCTACAACCGCATCGAGGCGCGGCTCCGGCACTGGTTCGATCCGAAGATTCCGAAATAGGGGGAACGGGCCTTGGCGCCATGTTGTGTGTCTCAGCCTGTCGTACCGTAGCTTGAGGTGTGCACGCCTATCTTTCCGGCTGGAGCAAGTCCACGATCAGTAAAACCGGACGTAAGCGACACCTGATCTCGATGCGCCTTTCCGAGGCCGACATTGTCAAAATCGATCGCGCCGCCGGCCTGCGCGGCCTATCTCGCACGGACTTCGTGCGCGAATCAGCCATGCGCGCCGCCGAGGACGTGCTGATGGAAACCCGGCTCATCGGCATGAGTCCGGAAGGCTTCGCCGATTTCATGGCGGCCTTGTCGGGACCGGCGACACCGGTGCCCGAGATCGTCGAACTGGTTGAGTGTCCCGTGCCGTGGGAGGCGGGCTACGTCGAAAGACGCTAGGCTCGGTCCTCAGTGCACCGCAATCCCTATTGTCCACAGACCCGGGGATGCGCGTTCGTTTCGCTCTCGGACCGTTTGGTTGTCCGCCCCCCACGATTGCCTTATAGTCGCCCGAAAGTTGCGAAAATCCGCCCCGAAAGCCGTACCGTCGCCGATGCTCGATATCCTCGATCGATTTCTCAATCCGCCGCGCTATCTCTCCCGGCAGCAGATGCGGCAGTGGAGGAAGGAAGGCTTTCTCGTCCTCGAAGGCCTCATCTCGGAAGACCAGGCGGATGCGGTCAACGCGCTGATCGACACCATCGCCGGCGGCGAGACCCGGCTTGCGGGCGATGCGACGATCGACGTGCTCGACGGCGAACTCGCCGGACGACGGATGCGGCTCGCCGATGTCGATCCGGCCGAAATGCGCCATCGGGTCAAGATCAACGACCTCTATCTCGAGTCCGACGTGGTGCGGCAGGTCAACCTGCACGACGATCTGGTCGCGGCCCTGGGCGATCTTCTGAGCGGCCCGCCGATGATCTGCAATTCCCTGAACTTCATCCGCGGTTCGGCCCAGGACGGCCATTTCGACACCTGGTACATGCCGCCGCCGACCCGCGGCCGCATGGCCGTGTCCTCGGTCTGCCTCGAGGACGTGCACCCGGACGCGGGGCCCCTGTTCTACTATCCGGGGAGCCACCTGTTCGAACCCTTCAGGTTCCCCCATGGCGGCATTCACGCCGCCGACGCGGACATGACCGAATGCTTCGCCTATGTCCGCGACCTGATCGAGAAGAACGGGCTCGAGAAGGTCGTCTTCACCGGCAGGAAGGGCGACGTCTTCCTCTGGCACGGGCAATTGCTGCATGGCGGGCTGCCGATCGCCGATCGGTCGCGCACCAGGCGGTCGCTGGTGACCCACTACTGGGCCCGGGACGATGTCGACGCTGGCCGCGTCGCCTCGGTGGGGCCGGGGAAATTCTACCTCAGGCGCGAACACCAGGCCGCCTGACCGATTGCCTGTCGAGTCCGCGAATGCCGGTAAATACGCAATGAAAGTGATCCTGCATATGGGGTCGGCCAAGACCGGAACCACGTCTCTGCAAGCCGGTCTCGACAAGATCAGGCCGCAGCTTCGGCAGGCCGGATTCCATGTCCCCGAACCGCGCGGCCGCCTCAAGGACTACCATCACGTCCTGCTCGGCCTGCTGGAGAGACCCGACGCCATCGGGCCCCGGAAACGGAAGCGATACGGAAGCTTCGACGAAACGCTTCGGACCGCGATACGGTTTGTCTCGGATGCACGCTCCGACGCCGAAGCTTCCGGCTGCCACACCGTCGTTCTCAGCACCGAGCTGATCTATTCGGGGAGTCGGGAGGAACTTTTCAGGCTGCGTGACCGCCTCGGCGAACTCTCGACCGACATCCAACCGGTCGTCTACGTTCGCGAGCCGGCCAGCCTGTACAAGTCGCAGCTTCAACAGCGCGCAAAACGCCTCAGCTTCCGAAGGCCGGAAAAGACTGCCTGGATACGGGAAAGATACGGGATCTTCGAGGAGATCTTCGGCCGTAAGCCCGTCGTGCGCGCATTCGATCGCGCGCAATTGACCGGCGGCGACATCCTCGACGATTTCTGCATCGACGTCCTCGGCCTCGACCACCTGAAGGGAAAGTTGCCGCGCATCGAGCGAAATACGTCCCTGAGCGCTGAAACCACGCGTGCTCTGCTGCACTACGGCGATTTCCTCGAGGATATCGGAAAGGACCGGTCCGACAAGGCGGTCGACGTCATCAGAAAAAGCTTCACCCGATTCGAGGACCGTGACGGCATCCTCACCAGATTGCGGTTGAAGCCGGAGGTCGTCTCGGCGGTCCGCCGCTCCGCCGAAGACTATTTCTGGCTTCGCGACGAATACGGCATATCGTTCCCGGAACTCGACTACGACGCCATCCATGCGGATCATGCTAAAGAGCTCGAACGCTTCGACAGTCCCGAGGACGTCTTCGACTGGGACGAGAAGAAGCTGGCCTGGCTGCTGTTGAGCGTGATGTACGACATGCACGGAGCTTCGCGGCCGGGGCGGGCGGACACCGAAGAAGCGAACGAGGACGATCCGTCTGCTGCCGGGCCGCGACCTGCCGGTCCATCGTTTTGGCGTCGCTTGTTCGGATTCGGCCGATAGCAGGTCGATTGGGGCAAGGCGGGCGTAGGTCGAACCTTTGCTTGAGAAGGTGCTGCTCCCGCAAGGGGTAGCGGGAGCAGCGGAAGCCGGCAATGAGGCCACTCGAAAACTGCCAGCTTCTTACCAAGCCGAATCCTACCTGAATGCAGCATTAACGCGCGTAAACCAATGGAAACGCTGCATTAAATTGGATCGACCGAATTCGGTTTCACACACCCGTCGGGCGTCGGTTTTCGCCGCGATTCACGACGCGCATTTGCCGCAACGACGGGCCGCCGGCTCGCGTTCGAGACGGCGCATGGCGATGTCCTTGCCGCAGCCAAGACAGGTGCCGTAGGCGTTCATTCTGATGCGCTGGAAGGCGGCGCGCTTGCGGGAAAGATCCCGAAGCGTGTGCTTGAGATAGATGCCCAATACGACGATCCGCGCCAGCAGACCGACAAGCGGACGGAAGACGATGGCGAACAGTCGGGCCATGGTTTGAACTCCGGGTTGAAGGAGCCCCCGTCCGGTGAGTGTCGGCGGGCTGCCGGAAGGTTCAAATCCGTCTGAAGAAAAAGTCAGAGGCGCGTGAAGGGCAGGGTGGGCCGCTCTCTATCCCGTCCGCTCCAGGACGGCGAAGAAGAAGCCGTCGGTGCCGGTCGAGGCCGGGGTCAGGGTCACCGACAGCATGTCCGACGACCACGGCCGCGGCTTGTCGAAGCCGAACAGGTCCTGCCAGACCTCGCCGGCGGAAACCGGGACGAAGTCGGGCGCGCTCTCGAGGAAACCGTAGACCCGGCCCTCGTTTTCGAGCGGGAACAGCGAGCAGGTGATATATACGAGATAGCCGCCCGGCCTGACGTAGCGCGCCGCCTCCTCGAGCACCGCGTCCTGCTGCTCGACCCTCTGCTCGAGCGCCGCCTCGCTCAGCCGCCACTTGGTGTCAGGCCGCCGCCGCCAGACGCCGGAGCCGGTGCAGGGCGCGTCGACCACCACCCGGTCCATCCTGCCTTCCAGCGCCTCGAGCCCTTCGCCGGAGGGCTTGAGCACCCGGACGTTGCGGGTTCCGGCGCGTTTGAGGCGCTGGTGGATGCCCGCCAGCCGGTGCGGGTCGGAATCGTAGGCGTGGATCTGGCCGCGATTGTCCATGTCGGCGGCCATGGCGAGCGTCTTGCCGCCGCCGCCGGCGCAATAGTCGAGGATCTGCTCGCCGGGCCGCGCGAAGACCAGCGAGGCGGCGATCTGGCTGCCCTCGTCCTGGATCTCGAACCAGCCCTTGCGATAACCGGCCTCGGCCTGGATGTTGGGCAGCCGCCGCGGTCCGGTGCCCGCCTCGATCCTCAGCCCGTTGAGCGCGATTGCCGTCGGCTTCGCCTTCTGCCGCTTGAGATCGCGGGCGACCCGGTCGCGGTTGGTCTTCAGCGTGTTGACGCGCAGGTCGAGCGGCGCGCGGGCGGCAAGTGCGGCCGCCTCCGCCACCCAGTCCTCGCCGAAATTCGCCTCGAAATGTTGCGCCGTCCATTCCGGCACGTCGGCCTTGATCCAGTCCGGCGCCAGTTCGAGCGAACCATCCGCGAGCCGGTCGCGTTCGGCCGGGGTGAGGGCATGCGGCGCGTGCGGGTCGGTGTCGAGGGCTTCGATCAAGGCGTCGGGCGCGGTGTTCCAGTGGAAGGCGACGGTGCCGAGCACCAGCGCCCGCGCGCTCTCGTCGCCCATGCGGAAGGCGGTCGAGGCGCGCCAGCGGAGCGCGTCGAAGACCAGATTGCCGATTGCCGCCCGGTCGCCGGAGCCGGCGAAGCGGTGGGCGTTTCCCCAGTCCTTCAGCGCCTCCTGCACCGGCCGGTGCCGGTCCTCGATCTCGGCCAGTACTTCGATCGCCGCCTGCAGGCGGCCGCCCAGTCGCATGATTTCGTTCCCGAATTTCGCCCCGACCGTCTCCCGTCAGGTGTTGGTGGGGTAGTTGGGGCTCTCGCGGGTGATGGTGACGTCGTGGGCGTGGCTTTCGCGCAGGCCCGCGGACGAGATGCGCACGAACTGCGCCTTTTCCCGCAACGCCGCGAGGTCGCCGGCGCCGACATAACCCATCGCCGCGCGTACGCCGCCGGCGAGCTGGTGCAGCACGCTCGAAAGCGGCCCCTTGTAGGGTACCTGGCCCTCGATCCCCTCGGGCACCAGCTTCAGCGTATCGCGCACCTCGGCCTGGAAATAGCGGTCGGCGGAGCCGCGCGCCATGGCGCCGATGGAGCCCATGCCGCGATAGGATTTGTAGCTGCGGCCCTGGTGCAGATAGACCTCGCCGGGGCTCTCGTCGGTGCCGGCGAGCAGCGAGCCGATCATGGCGCAATCGGCGCCGCCGGCGAGCGCTTTCGCGAGGTCCCCGGAATATTTGATGCCGCCGTCGGCGATCACCGGGATATCGGCCTTCCGCGCCCGCTCGCTCGCTTCCATGATCGCGGTGAGCTGCGGCATGCCGACGCCGGCGACCACCCGTGTCGTGCAGATCGAGCCCGGCCCGATGCCGACCTTGATCGCGTCCGCGCCGGCATCGATCAGCGCCTGCGCCCCGTCGCCGGTGGCGACGTTGCCGGCGGCGACCTGGACGGTGTTGGAGATGCGCTTGACCTTGTCGACCGTCTCCAGCACCCGCGAGGAATGGCCGTGGGCGGTGTCGACGACGAGCAGGTCGACGCCGGCCTCCGCCAGCCGCTCGGCCCGCTCCATGCCGTCGGCGCCGACGCTCAGCGCCGCCCCGACCCGCAAGCGCCCTTGCGCGTCCTTGCTGGCGTCGGGATTGAGCGTCGCCTTCTCCATGTCCTTGACGGTGATCAGCCCGGTGCAATTGCCTTCGTCGTCGACCACCAGAAGCTTTTCGATGCGGTGATGGTGCAAAAGCCGCTTGGCCTCCTGCTGGCCGACCCCGTCGCGCACGGTGACCAGGTTTTCCCGGGTCATCAACTCGTAGATCTTCTGGTCGGGATTGGAGGCGAAGCGCACGTCGCGATTGGTGAGGATGCCCACCAGCCGGCCGGTGTGATAGCCGCCGGCGCCGCCGTTCTCGACCACCGGAATGCCGGAAATCCCGTGCCGCGCCATCAGCGCCTGCGCGTCGGCCAGGGTCGCGTCGGGGCCGATCACCAGCGGATTGACCACCATGCCGCTTTCGAACTTCTTGACCTGTCGGACCTGCTCGGCCTGTTCCTCCGGCGTGAGGTTGCGATGGATGATGCCGATGCCGCCGGCCTGGGCCATGGCGATGGCCAGCCGGTATTCGGTCACCGTGTCCATGGCGGAGGAGAGGATCGGAATGTTGAGGGGGATTTCGCGGGTCACCCGCGATTTGAGGCTGACCTCGCCGGGCAGCACTTCCGAAGCGCCGGGCATTAAGAGGACGTCGTCGAAGGTCAGGGCGTCGGTGCCGGTCGACGGTTCGAAAAATCGGGACATGCGCCAACTCCTTAGGGTGACCGCCTGCGATTCCCGGCTCGATGGAACGGGAGGGAAGGGACGACTCGGGCGGCGAGATAGAAAGGTTGGCGCGGGTCTGTATCACGGGGTGGTGGGATTGGAAAGTGGGGTGGGGGAATTTTGATGGGGAGGGTTGGGGGGAACGGTGAGCGCGATGCACCCCGCCCGCCGGTCCCGGCGGGGGGATGCACCGCGTTTCCTGTGGAAAGCTACCCGCGCAGCGCGAGAATGGCGTAGAGTACAGCCATCGGGCCATAGAGTTCCGGCTTGCCGGTGAGAAGGCAGCCCCAGCCGTGGCAGGCGGACAGACCGGCATAGATCGCCCGGTGGTGGAGGAGGATGGTGAAGGCTTTCATAGTCCACGTCTTGAGGTGTTTTAGCCCGTCTTATTCACGAGGCGGCTTGAAAATGTTGGCGGATGTAGCTTAAGCGATTGATTTAGTGTAGGATTCGGTTGTCTAAGCCAGACCTTTCACCGCCTCTCGCGAGCCACA
>Ga0070728_10001816_pt1 | contig 29464 bp, 12 predicted proteins | sample tdDd471_FD_66723 | JGI IMG/M metagenome (GOLD analysis project Ga0070728, IMG submission 66723) | Marine sediment microbial communities from the Atlantic coast under amendment with organic carbon and nitrate - tdDd47.1 | ecosystem: Environmental > Aquatic > Marine > Coastal > Sediment | place...
ACAGACTTTGCCCTGGAACAAATTGAAAATTATGATTCGGATTGCGCCGACTTGAATGGTACCGGGTATAGTCAATATCTTGAACTTGGACCTGCTGAACTTTTAGCGGGAGAAACATATTCCCTAAGCATGGCAACTGGGTACGAAAATATCTATGCAAGTGTATGGATCGACTTTAACGATGATTTTGTTTTTTCATCAGACGAGATGGTAGTGGATAACTTCTGGATGGAGGAACCCGAAATATTGTATGAGGCTGAACTGACAATTCCTGCCGAAGCTGCAAATGGAATTCATTTAATGCGAACCCGTACCAATTGGGAAGATTATTGTAACGATCCCTGTGAGGAGTATTACTATGGCGAAGCCGAAGAATATTTGGTTCAGATAGGTGAATTTGTTCCTTTAAAGCCCTTGTATGAATTGTTTACAAGTTCAACCTGTGGGCCTTGTGTTGAAGCTAATGAAGTCCTTTCAGAGGTTCTGAATGCCAACCCCGATGAATACGCTTTGATAAAGTATCAGATGAGCTGGCCGGAGAATGGCGATCCTTATTATACCGAGGAGGGCGGTGTGCGTAGGAATTATTATGGTGTTAATTCTGTGCCAGACCTTTATATCAATGCTGACGAACTTGATCCTGCTTCGAGTATAAGCCAGGAAATATTTGACCAATATGCCGGTATGATGACTTCAATGGGAATTGAAATTACCGAAGCCACCATTGATGAAGAAAATGTAATATCCATTGGTGTAGAACTTATGCCATTGGATAATTATACTGCAGGATTGATTGCGCACATAATAGTCGTTGAAAAAAAGACCTATAACAACGTTGGCACAAATGGCGAAACGGAATTTGATCATGTTATGATGAAAATGCTACCCGATGCTTCAGGTACTGCCTTAGAAGAATTGACTGCAGGGAGCCAGGTCATATTGAGCGAAACTTTCGATATGGATGAAACATATATGGAGACCCCAGACGATCTGGTAGTGGTTGTATTTGTACAGGACAATACAGACAAAAGTATTGTTCAATCATCGATGCTTGATGTAGCCGGAACATTTGAAACTTACAATGTAACTTATCTTGTAGAGGATGTAAATGGCAATCCTATTGAAGGAGCGCAAGTACTGGTTGAAAATTATGGCTTGCATACATCTGGTGAATCCGGCCAGACTGTTTATGAAGAAGTTCTTGTTGGCTCATACAATTATAGCATCAACTATGCAGGATTAATACCTCAGTCAGGAACTATCAATGTTATAGATGAAGATATTACACAGATAATTGTTCTTGAGCATTACACTTCTTTATTGGAGACCTTCAATTCAGGATTACCCTCAAGTTGGACAAAGCATGTGCAATCGGGGTTCCTATTTGGGTATAGCAATAAAGTAAAGTTTTTCAGGTCTGTTAATTCAGGCGATGATCAGATTATGCTGATTTCTCCGGCTGTTGAGGTCACTCCTGCTGATACACTGAGTTTTGAGTATGGTGATGTATTGAATAACCCTATGTTGTCATTTGGAATTATTTCCGATCCATATGATCCCCCAAGCTATACTGAGCTTGATCTTGTTTATCCTGAAGATGAATGGGAAACCTATGAATTTGCATTGAATTCAATTGTATCATCAGATACAGTGATCTACTTTGCATGGAATATTTTAAGTGAAACTGAGTCTTCCTTTCACCTGGATAACGTATTCCTTAATAAGGAGGATGAATTTTGCCTGCCAATATATACCCAGGGTTGTAGCTATTATGGCAATGGGTACACAGACTTTGCCCTGGAACAAATTGAAAATTATGATTCGGATTGTGCCGAATTGAGCGGTATCGGGTATAGCCAATATCTTGAACTTGGTCCTGCAGAGCTTTTAACCGGAGAAACATATTCTATCAGCATGGCAACCGGGTATGAAAATGTAAATGCGAGTGTTTGGATTGATTTTAACGATGATTATACTTTTTCTGCAGATGAAATGGTAGTGGATAACTTTCTGATGGTGGAAGCCGGAATAATGTATGAAGTGGAATTGACTGTTCCGGCAGAAGCTGCAGAGGGCTTACATTTGATGAGAGCCCGTACAAATGGTGATGGTTACTGCGATGATCCATGTGAAGAGTATTACTATGGTGAAGCTGAAGAATACATGATTCAAATTAATGAAGAAATGATACTTCCACCGACAAATCTCTCGTATGAATTATCAGACAGTGATGTTGTCCTGGAATGGGATGCGCCTCAGTTGAAGGAATTGGTTGGCTACAATGTTTATTATTCCTATGAATCAGAACCCTTTGAGGTGCTTGCCAATGTAACTGAAGCTACCTATACACATGAGTCACCTGATATAGGACTTCATCAGTACTATGTAACTGCTGTATATAGCACAGGAGAATCTGACCCGACAAATACGGTTGAGGTTTTGATAACCGGAATAGAAAATCAACCTGACAGGGCCTTTCAAATTTACCCTAACCCGGCATCAGATATTGTGAATATTAGTTCCAACTTCATTATTAAATATTTGAGTGTATACAACCACTCCGGGCACATGGTTTGTGCTGAAACCATAAACAACAGGGCCTGCCAGTATAATGTTTCTCGATTTAGTCCTGGCTTGTATTTCTTCAGGATTGAAACAACTGAAGGTGTTAAAAGCAAAAGAATTGTTATAGAATAATTTGGATATATCAAATATGTATCATATCACTTGAAAAAACTGGTGTTATACTATTACTGGACAACCATGATACAGGTTCTAATTAGTCAAAAGCCCATCGAGAAATCGGTCGGGCTTTTGTTTTAAATGCAAATGATTAAAGGCTACCCCCCGATGTCATAATTCGAAAAAAGTATTTACTTTTACTTCTGCAAGCTTATAATCCGGATTGAATAAAAAAGGAATGGATCAAAAGACATCTGAGTCAAGCGAACTGATATACAAACTCAACGATAAGCCACCACTGGCTGAAACCCTGTTTGCTGCACTACAACACCTGCTGGCTATTTTTGTGCCGATCATGACACCTGCACTGATTATAAGCAGCGCATTAAACCTGGATTTGACCACCACCTCCTACCTCGTGAGTTTATCTTTGTTCATGAGTGGGATCTCAACTTTTATACAGGTCAGGAAATTCGGTATGGTTGGTTCAGGAATACTAAGCATCCAGGGAACCAGCTTTTCGTTTATCGATCCTTTGATTGGTGCTGGTCAGATTGGCGGTTTATCGCTGATATTTGGCCTTTGCCTTGCCGGCTCACCCATCGAGATGATCATCAGCAGGTTTATTACTTTTATGAAAAGGATTATTACGCCTGCGGTAAGTGGTTCGGTGGTTTTACTGATTGGGTTGGTCCTAGTAAAAACCAGTATTATTGAGATTGGTGGTGGCCAGGTAGCGTTGCAAAATGGCACCTTTGCAGCCATTGCCAACCTTATTACTGCTTTCAGTGTCCTGTTGACAATCGTACTTTTAAATAGTATCAACAACAGGTATTTAAGAATGGGCTCAATATTGTTAGGACTGGCAGCAGGGTATTTAGTTGCTGCAATTGCAGGTATTTTGGATATTGGTTCTACCGAGCATAGCAACCTGATCATATTTCCTACTCCTTTTAAATATGGCTTTGATTTTCATTTTTCTGCATTTATCCCGGTAGCGCTAATTTATCTCATTACAGCCATCGAATCGATGGGTGATATTACAGCTACCTCTGTTGTTTCAGGTGAACCGGTTGAGGGAAAAATCTATTTCAGGCGTATTTCGGGTGGAGTAATGGGTGATGGCGTCAATTCGATGCTTGCTTCCATTTTTAATTCATTCCCAATGACAACATTCAGCCAGAATAACGGTGTGATACAGCTTACAGGGATTGCAAGCCGCTATGTTGGATATTTTGTGGCTGCCTTTCTCGTTATCCTCGGATTATTTCCGGTGATTGGCCGCTTTTTCTCAATGATGCCCTCCCCTGTTCTGGGTGGCGCCACCTTGTTGATGTTTGGTACAGTGGCTGCGGCCGGTATTAAAATCTTACATCAATCTGCTTTGAACAGGCATGAGTTATTGGTTGTTGCTATTGCAGTTTCTACAGGTATTGGTGTAGAACTGGTTCCTGAAATTCTTTCAAATCTACCTGAAGGTTTTCAACACTTCTTCAGGTCGGGGATTACAACAGGTGCAACATTTGCCATAATCACCCAATTGATTGTTGGGAAAGCCAATTACAAGGATTAATCTGGTCCGATATTTATAATACATCCTTCTTTTCCAACTGCCCAAATATTATTATTTCTATGTGTTATCCGATGCAGATCGGGCAATTCTTCTCCAATAGCTTCCCATGATTTGCCACTATCGTTGGTAATATATAGTGATGAAGTGGGTTCATTATTTTTGTCACCAACGATATAGCCCAGTGTCTCATTTACAAAAGTAATGCTGCGCAAACGATTGGTTGTCAATGATTCTACATCCCAGCTTTTACCACCATCAATAGTTTTCAAAATCTTTCCACTGAAACTGCACGCCCAGCCCGTTTTTTTACTCAAGAAATAGAGTCCCCGAATTTGTTTTACCGACCCAATTGTATCCTCATAAATAACTTCCCAGTCGCCTCCTCTGTTGGTGGTTTTAAAAATTTCCCGGTCACCGCTTGCGAATCCTGTCGAATCATCAATATACAGAATATTGTACAACATACTCTGGGGATTGTTTTTAATTGGTTCCCAGGATTTCCCGCCATCAGTGGTTTTCAGGAGTAAATATTCACGCTCCTTGTTCTTAATGATCATCCCACCAACAAAGCCTTCGTGGGAACTAAAGAAATGCATGGCATAAAAAAGTACCAGGCCATCATGCTGCTTATAACTACAATCTTCCCACGAAAAGCCTCCATTTTCAGTTTTCAAAATTTTTCCATTTTCGCCACAAATCCAACCATTATCCTGATCCAAAAACTGTATCTGTTCGAAATAAATTGAATCCAATTGTGCGCAAATTTCCCAGGTAATTCCGCAATCTTTAGTTTTTATGATATTCCCGGTTCCATAGGTATAAGCCCAACCCATCGAATCGTTAAGAAAATAAACATCATGCAACCCGTCATTTACAGGTGATACAACAGTTTCTAGACGCAACTGGGAAAAGGACATAAGAGGGAATAAGGTTAAATAGAAGAGTACACTATAGCAGAAATTACCCATTTTCGATTTTTTGAGATAAAGGTAATATTTAATCAGGTTTATAACATTGTGTAACTTTACACCGTGTAAGTTCGTCTGAACGTGTTAAAACATTAATAAACCGCAACAAGATGCTTCAAAATTTCATTACACTCACCTTTCGGAATTTTATTAAAAATAAATTTTTTGTCATAGTAAATGTGCTGGGATTGGGCATCGCTCTTGCTTGTTGTATAGTGGCATACTACAATGTCCGGTTTCATTACGATTTTAATAGCATTCATGAGAAAAAAGAAAATATCTACAAAATCAGTCTTACCAGGGAAGTAAACGACAGGCAACAAGCCTATGGATTTTCTCCATTGTCACTTGCCCCTGCCATTGGAAATTCAATTTCGGGTGTCGAAAAAATGACACGTATTACCCGCAGCAGAATGCCTGTTAGGTATAAAGAGAATATTTTTAGCGAGCGAATCTCATTTGTCGATACCAGTTTCCTTGATATTTTTGACTTCAAAATAATTTCCGGAGATCCGAACTCACTAAAAGAAAAAGGAAATATCCTTATCAGTGATAAGTTTGCCAAAGCCTGTTTTGGGGATCAAAATCCCATTGGCGAATTCCTGAAAATTTACACTGACGGTGAAAAAGACCGCAGTTTTATTGTGAGTGGAATTTTTGAAGACATCCCTGAGAATTCCAGCATGCGATTCGATTTGCTTAGCGACATCGATAATTTTATCGAAATGCATGAAATTGAAAAGCATAACTGGAAAAGCTGGATTGCTGCTACATTTTTACTGATTCCTGACAAAGAAAATGTGAAACCGATAGAGAAGCAACTCGAACGCTTTGTGGCCATACAAAATGATATTCGACCAGATTGGCTGGTAACGAAATTCTATCTTGCACCACTCAGCGAAATTCCAACAACAGAGAGAGAAATTTGGTCGAACTGGCTGGCCAGTGGATTGCATCCGGCAGCATTAATAGCACCCCCGGTTATGGCTATCCTTTTGCTTTTACTGGCTTGCCTGAATTTTACCAATACTGCACTGGCTATTTCGAGCAGCAGGTTAAAAGAAATTGGTTTAAGAAAAGTATTTGGTGGTGTAGGAAGGCAAACCATGTTTCAGTTCCTTGGCGAAAACATGATACTGTGCCTCATGGCTTTGCTCGCATCCCTGGTTATCGGATCGTACCTGATAGATGCATACAGTGATATGTGGCCTTATATGACCCTTAAAATGAATTTCACTGATGGTCTTGAAATCTGGTTCTTCCTTCTGGCACTTTTATTTGTAACCGGCATTGTTGCAGGCTCCTACCCTGCCTTTTATGTCAGCCGCTTCAACCCCATCAAAATCCTTAAGGGCGATATAAAATTCAGTGGTGGTGGATTGTTTTCAAAAATATTGCTTGTCTTTCAATTTATACTTGCCATTGCCGGCATAGCTGCAGGAGTGATCTTTACGCAAAATGCCTATTTCCAGGACAGCCTTTACCTGGGTTACGAAAAGGATGAATTGATCACCGTACCGATCAATGACAATTCAAAACTTGAATTATTCAGGAATACAATTGCTCAAAACCCGATGATCAAAAAAATTGGAAAATCGGAAGAACACCTTGGCTGGGGAAGTTATTCACGGGTCATTAAATGGAGTGAAGAAAAGGAACATGAGGTAACATGTTTTGATATTGGAAAAAATTATTTTGAAGCAATGGGCCTGAAATTGATTGCCGGCCGCCACTTCGACCAGGAATTTAAGGAATCCGAACGAGGAAAAGCTATAATTGTGAATGAAAAGTTTTTGGAGGATTTTGATTGGGATGCTGAAACTGCTGTTGGTAAACGGGTTAAGGAACAGGATACCATCGATTTAACCATTGTAGGCGTAGTTGAAAACTTTTACCCATGGGGTTTTTGGGCTAAGGTGAATCCAGCTCTTTTCAAACTTGGAGTAAAGGAGAGGATGCGCATGCTGGTTGTTAGAGCTGACGTATCAAATCTCAAAAAGATTAACGACTATATGCAAGCAGAATGGGAAAGGCTGATCCCGAATTCGGTTTATCCTGGCTTTTTCCAGGAAGAGACCCTTGAGGAAGCTAAAGAAATCAACAAGCAAATTAAAATCATCTTCCTGTTTCTGGCTATCGTTGCAGTTATTTTATCGTTGGTTGGCCTCTATACTCTTGTTTCGCTGAACATCATAAAAAAGACCAAAGAGATTGGTATTCGAAAAGTTTTGGGTGCTTCCATACTTAACCTAACTAAATTGATTAACCGCGACTTTATGATAATTTTACTGGTATCATCCATCTTCGGATCAGCATTGGGATATTACCTGGCAGAGATGCTGTTAAGCAGCATCTGGACGGTTTATCTAGATGCATCTATCTGGAGTTTTGTTATACCGGTAGTTTTAATACTGGTGGTTTCTTTAATCACACTTTCTGGGAAAGTTTACCAGGCCGCCACCCGAAATCCGGTGGATTCGATAAAGTATGAATAATTAAGATTTTCATCTCTGAGTACCAACCACAAAAGCACAGAGACCCTGAGAAACACCAATTACAATAAGTCCATGCAAAGTTGAAGCCTGAAGTCAAATGAACATTAGGTGTAAATTGTTGGTTGATTAGTTAAACAAGCCATCATGCTAACACTTCCAACAACTATTGATGAAGTAATTGAACAACTGGATGAGATTCTTGCCTGGTCGAAAAAGAACGGTAACCGCCTGGGCTATTTTCCAGCACTTTACCTCAGGGTTACTGTCGAGGTAAAGGAAAAAATTGCCCAAAACTATTTTGATGATAATGAGCGTATGGAAAAGCTTGATGTGGTTTTTGCCAACCGTTACATCGAAGCATTCCATGAATTTCAGGACGATAAAGAGTGCACTAAAAGCTGGCAACTGGCATTTGATACATGCAAACTTTGGCCGCCAATGGTAATTCAGCATTTAATGCTGGGGATGAATGCACATATCAGCCTTGATCTTGGAATAGCTGCTGCAACAGTTGCCGGAGGCAAAGACATCAACAGTTTGCAAAATGATTTTATGAAGATCAATACCGTCCTCGGATCTTTGGTTGATGAAGTACAGGATCAGCTTTCCAAAATGTGGCCCCTTTTAAAACCAATAGATTGGCTTGCTGGGAAACTGGATGAAAAGATCGCCAAGTTTGCCATGGGAATTGCACGCGATGCAGCCTGGCAGGTAGCTCTTGAGTATTCAAAATTAAAAGCTGATGAAGAAAAAGAGCATTACATTAAAAAAAGAGATTTGGCTGTTGTTAAATTCGGCAGTAAACTTGCCTCACCAGGCCTTTTACTTAATGTATTTATCCGGTTCTTGCGCTTCCTGGAGTTTGGTACAGTAGTAAAAAAAATTGAGCATTTGGATAACAATTAACCTCCGCTAATTTTGTAAAGATTCTCGCTTCCCTTTGAGAGGAAAGGTCGGGAATGGGCTGCTCTTTTACAATCAAAATGTTTAGAGATCATCAATCAATTAGCTTAAACTCACCTACTGATTTTACAGGCAGCTTCATCAAAGCAGAAATCAGCAAATCGTCCGCTTCCCTCACTTCACAAATGTTATCATCCAAATTCCGGTCAATTAAAACCCAATAAGGGTCAATTCCAGCTGTGGAGGGTTTCTGATCAGTGATGATATCGATGAATGAATTACTTTCGGTAAAATGGTGCTTTTCATAGTAGAAAGCCTCTCCATCTTCATCCATCAGTGCTACATAAATATAATCGTTAAGTGGAGCCTCAGTCTGGTTTCCAATGCTGTCGGCATAATACTTTACTGCGTCCATATCAAGCTTTACCAGATAATTCCCATCCTTTAAAAGCTGATAACTTGCCTTATTCATTTTGTTTTCGTAAAGTGTTATTTTCATAAACAGGTCATCGATGATATACCTCATGCTATCGGGAGTAACCTTGTAAAATTCATCAATCAGGTCGCTGGCAAGGGCAAAGGTATCAAGCCTAAAGCCATATTCCTTCACAATCCTTCCCAGGGCCGCACCTACCGAATCTTCACCTATGCAATCCTGCAGCGCATACATAGCAACTGTACTTTTCTTGTAACCAATATAAGATTGACGCACCGATGAGTTCAGCAGGGGCTGCTCTCCTTCAACATCTTTCTTTCTGCGTCGCATGTACGAACTCATTTCACGCTTCCTATAATTCCTGCCAATTTTGTCTCCGTATTTCTTTTCGGTAAGCATAGCCATCACATATTGTGTCATGGTTTCGGTAAGCAAGAATGCACCTTCGGCATATGCCGGCGTTACAATGCCAGCCCACCAGTGATGTACATTTTCGTGTGCAGCAATACCATAAACAATATCAATATCATCTTCTTCGTAGCGTGTGATGAAACCTTCGGATTCAATCCAGATAAATGTGGTGGGAAAATGCCGCGCAGCACCATAAGTAATGTAATTAGGGACCTCAACAACCCTTAAGTCACCATAGGGATATTTAGAGAAATATTTGTTCCCGTAATCATACGAATCCTTTAGCCCGTCGATTATTCTGTCGGTGTTGTAATTGTGCTTTGGATGGTAGTAAACTTCAACATTCACATCTCCATATTGCTCGCGTGTTACAGCATATCTCCCCGAAATAATGGCAATTTCGTTCTCGATAATTGTGTCGGTTTTATAGTGGAAATAATTCCGGGTTCCTTCCTTCCATTGGCTTGTAAGCTTACCTCCGGATATTACTGTCTGGTCGTCAGAGGTACTGATTACTGCTTCGTAATTGGGCCTGCTGAGATCAAAAATAGCCACACTCTTGTCGGCTTCAGAAATTTTTGGTGCATCAGCTTTATCCGGCAACTCATACTCTTTCCGGTATTTATCTATCATCAATTCATTGTTGAGATTATAGCCGATAACCGGAAAATACATCGAAGAGAAACTCGAAAGAACAAGGCAGGTTCCATTTTCCACCAGTTCATTTTTGGGCTGATTTTCAGAAAACCCGTCTGCAACAATATCATACTTAAAACGCATCGACATGGTGTCGCCGGGTTGCAATGGCTGGTCCAATTCAAATTTCCTGAATCCAAACTCCTCGGCATGAAACTTTTTCACAAATGTTTTATCGAAATCTATTGGATTCAGGTTACTGAGGTTCCAGTCGTTGAGATTTACATAGATTTCTTTAATGTCTTGGTCATGACGGTTAAATAAAACATACTCTCCTTCGATGTTTGCAATTCTTTGTTTTGGGAACAGGTCAACCTTCAGGTTAATGTCGATTATGGTAGGCTGATCGGCCGTTAAATATTGTGAGAATTTTTTCTCATAGTCGGCACTCATTTTTCGATCATCATATTCAGAAATATACGGATTCACCACATATTTGTTGTACCCGATAAATATACCGGCAATCGCAAACATAACAAGTAAAATTGTAAGCCCGCTGATCTGGTTTCTGCTGATATTTGAAATCATATACTTCAGCCTGATGCGAAGCGAGTTTTCGTTTGACCGGCGCCATAGCAATATCGTAAGCCAGGCAATAATGGCACCCAATAAGAGCCAGTAGACAGTATACCACAAAATACTCTGGGCAAAATGACCGAATCCATTGATATTGGAGTAGATGAATTCAGGCACACGTCCGTAACGGAACAGGTAATTGTCGAATTTAAACACTCCGAAAATTAGCATATCAGCCACAAAGAACAGAGCAGACAAGAAAAACCCGATGTACTTATTGGGACTTAAATTCTGGATAAACAGCACTATTATTGCCATATGCAGAAAGATAAAAAAGTCCACACCGAAAAGCTTTTTGAAATAAAGGCCCAATTCAACATCAGTAAAATCAAGAATAAATATCTGTGTAACTATCCCGGCAATTATTGTTAAGGTAAGGTACAAAACATATATTCCCGTAAGGGTCATTAATTTATTGATATAACTAAACCAGTTCGGGATAGGCAGTGAGTTTATGATTTCGTCAGTCCTGTAGTCCTTTTCTTTCCATACCAACACACCGCCAAAAAATATAGTCATAGGCAGCATGTAAATCCAGATGTGAATTGTTTGACTAATATACCAGGAGGTAAAGGGATAAATATGGCCAGATTGGTTGCCGAGCGAGCCCATGAAATTTGTAATAATTTCAGAAAGAGCAAGGGTTGTAAGAATCAAGAAAGCCGGATGAGAAACTATTCTTTTAAAATCCCGCCACGAAATCAGTGCACATTGCGAAAAGGTAAAGAATTTATTGCTTTTAATTGAGATTGCAGGGGCATCAACTTTGTAATCGATTAGCTCAGTTTTCTCGGAAACTATTGCAAACCGTTTTTTCTTTTTCTCAAGGAAGGCTATAAACTCAAATTTATGGAATGTATACCACAGGACACAGATACTAACTACCAACCAAATAATCCGGTTTATCATAAAAGTCGCATTTATCGGCATCATCAGACTGTTCATATCAGCAACTGTCCAGTATTGTGTGTACAGGCTCAGTGCAGTAATTCCAAATGGGTCCAACAACACTTTGAGGGTCTCATTATCCATCCGGTGAAGCATAACACCAACAATGGCGTAAACAGCTAAAAACGCAATTCCGGCCAGGTAGGTTGCCGTCATTTTGCGGGTTAAGGTTGCAAGGCCAAACAACAGTCCACCCATAAGCAAAAGATTCGGGATAATATAAAACACAATAGGAAGCAGGTAGCTACCAAACTGATAAGGCCCCGAATACTTATCGTCAAGGAAGAGGATTCCAATTTCGAAGGCAAGAATAACCCCAACAAATATGAGGAGGTTGGCAATAAAGGCCCCGAAAAATCTTCCGCCCAAATATTGAAATTTGCTTATGGGCCTCGAAAAGATCAGTTCATGAATGTTATTCTCAAAATCTTTGGCTACCGACCTGGCTACCATTACCATGGTAAATAGCAGGCCCATTACACCAAAGCGGGCCAAGATGTGTGCAATAACAATGGGTGCATTGTGCCACTCCTTGCCATGGGCAATTCCCAAAAATTGCGTGTATGGATCGGTGGTCAGGGTGAATATCAGGGTTGTTGCAAAAAGAATAAGCGTAAAAATATAGAAGGCCGGGCTTATCAGGTTCTTTTTTAATTCGAGTAAAAATATTTGTTTGAACATGGTGTACGGTTTTTAATGGAATTTAAGAAAGATGAAATAATGTAGCGTAGGAACCCCGACAGTTATTAGTATGGAATGAAGAAACTCAGCAAGTTTCCGGTTTTCCATTTTTCGAGTAATTTCTACATTGTCTTCCATTACAGATTATTTTGGGTTTACGAACGGGTGGATAAGGTGTAGAAATAAACATCTTCCAGGATGGGTTCAACAGGTTTGAATTCTTCACCGGGATCGGCATCGCTGAATATTCTGACGAAATTTTTACCGGCAAATAACCTCGTTGAGATTACCTTGTATTCCTTTTCGAAATCCTCCATCACAACACCCGTAATATCCTTTTCCCAGATTTTCCCATTAAATTCATTGATGATTTCACCCGGATCAGTTTGCAGTAAAATTTTGCCTTTATCAATAATTGCCATATTGGTACAAAGGTTACTTACATCATCCACAATATGTGTTGAGAGGATGACAATAATCTCTTTTCCAATTTCTGCCAACAGATTATGAAACCTTCTTCTTTCGTAGGGATCAAGTCCGGCTGTAGGCTCATCAACAATAATAAGTTTAGGGTTCCCCAATAAGGCCTGGGCAATTCCAAACCGCTGCTTCATACCGCCTGAGAATGTTCCTATTTGTTGCTTGCGGGCATCCCAGAGGTTTACCTTTTTAAGGATATATTCTACAATTTGCTTACGTTCCGATTTATCATTGATCCCCTTCAGCATACTCAGTTGGTCGAGCAGGTTGATGGCCCTGTCCTTTGGGTAAAAACCAAACTCCTGAGGCAGGTATCCCAGTGTTTGTTTCAATTCCTGCTTTTTTTCGAGAACATTTAAATCATCCATCCAGATTTCACCTGAATCTGACTCCTGCAAAGTGGCGATGGTTCTCATTAAAGTTGATTTACCAGCGCCATTGGGGCCCAGCAATCCAAATAAACCGTTGGGAATGGTTAGTGATACATTGTCCAGGGCCTGCACTCCATTTGAATAAGTCTTTGATAAATTGTTTATTGTAAGATTCATATTTGGTGTTTTTTACTCCCTTGGCGACCTGGAGTCGATTTGGGAATTCAATTAATTATTTTCGTTTGATGAGGCAAAAGTGATACAGGAATAGTAATTTTGAAAATATATGTGACGTATAAGGAGCTTTTGTGATAAACAAGAAAATACTGTGATGAAATGGCCTTATCACAAAAATTACTGAAATAGCATTTGTTTCTTTTACTTTGCATGACAATCTGATTCAGGATGCTGAAAAAAGTTTTATTTAATGTTGCCTTCTGGCTTTTTCTATGGATGATATTTGCATTTTCGATAATGCGGTTTCAATCTTCGCTTGAGGCATTTCAGATAGCCTCACTTATTATTTTTCCACTTATCATCCCGGTCTATATCCACGATTTTATTTTCGATTACTTCATCCTCAAAAAGTATTACCTCCTTTATTTTATATGTACGGCCATACTTGTATTTTTCTTCGGCTATATCATTGGAGAATTCCAGCACTATGTTGATCCTTCCGGAAGTTCAGAAACTTATGGCGCCTTGTTTTTGATCATGGTAATGTACACTGGCGCCAGGTATTTCAGGATAGGCACCCGGCAAAGGATGCAGATTAAAGAAGAAGAAGAAAAGCGCATCAAAGTAGAAATGGAACTTAAAGAACTTGAGGCAAAACAGGCTAATGCCGAATTGAATTTATTGAAGTCGCAAGTGAATCCTCATTTTTTGTTCAACTCACTCAACAGCATCTATTCGCTTATTTTAAGTAATTCTGATATTGCTGCAGATGCAGTGATGAAACTTTCTGATTTGATGCGTTACCTGCTCGAAAGCACCAAAAAAAGGAAAGTCCTTGTAAAACTTGAATTGGAATTTTTACAGAATTATATAGATCTCGAAATCATTCGCCTGGGACAAAAGGCAAAAGTAGTTAGTAATTTTCAGGGTGATATTAGCGGAAAAATCATTTCTCCACTCCTGCTGATCCCATTTATCGAAAATTGTTTTAAACATGGGATTGGAGTAAACACAAAGGAAAATGATATTGAAGTATCTCTTGTACTGGACAATGATATCCTGAAACTTCAGACGAAAAATAAAATTGCCGCCAAGCGAATCAATCCTTCAGCTAAAAGAGTAGGCACCGGCATCGATAATGTTAAGAAACGCCTTGAACTGCTTTACCCCGGAAAGCATCAACTGGAGATACTGAATGATGAGAGCCAGTTTATTGTTAATTTATCAATTGAAATTTAACTAAACCACTATGCATTCAAAATACATAGGTTTGAAGATTTCGAATGAAATTCGATAAAAGAAATACATATTGTTGTGAAGTCGGAAGTAAGAAGACCGAAGTAAAGGGTCAAGTACTCATTACTATATTCATTTTTAAACTTCTGACTTCGGTCTCCCGTCATCGGTCTTTATGTATTAGAGATTTATAGAAACTAAAGTAGCTGCAATGAAATTACAGGGTTTTAACCATTTAATTTGAAAATAAACCCATTGGACTAAAGTCAGCAAAACAAAATTTTTGATTTATGATTAAAAGCCAGGAAATACTATCAACAACTTTACAAAGTGTAATTTTGGTTGTTTGCTCATATTTATGTGGGTTTTATTTTACCATGTTGTTTCACGAACCTACATCCTATGTGGGTGGCCTTTGGGCAGCTATTTCGGGTATCATTGTAATCGACAGCACAGCAAGCGCAACCCTGCATTCTGCCAGAATCAGGATTGTAGGTTCACTTACCGGGGCAATCGTAAGTGGATTTTACCTTTACTTCTTCAATTTTTCAATTTATGGATATGGCATTTGTATCGCTTCGGGTGTGGCACTTTGTTATCTCCTGAGGGTTCAAAATGCAATTAAACTTACCGGGATTACCATTTCGGTTATACTTATAGTCTCCACAGTTGAAAAGGAATTAGTACCTGTAGTAAATGCAGGCTTGCGTTTTGCTGAGTCGGCAATTGGTACAGGTATAGCGCTTGCAGTCGCATTTACTGCATTCTACCTGAGTAAATTAAAATCAAAAAAAGCTTGATTCTATGGATTGATCTGATTTTGTGATTTAAAATCTATTTATTATTGGATGTATCATATTGTTTTTCAGTAAGCCAGAGTTCCCCTCAGTTAGCGCAGATTTACGGTGATTTAAATCCGGGAGAGGATTTTTGCTCCTCATAAAAGCTGTTTACGCTATTGACTCACACTAATTCAGTTGTTTCTGATATCCTTGAGTCATCTTATAAAAACCCCTCACCCTTATTGCACCGTGCAAAAATGCAGCCTATTATATTTATATCTCACTATTTTGAGTAATTTTGGCTGGCTTATATCACCTCCTAAAGGAAAGTAAAATCCACACCCCCTGGCAGGTGATAAACAAGCGATAACCTGCTTTTAAAATATTTATAGATGAAGCAACACATTACGCATATGGTGAGGGATCGTGCACAAAAATACGGTGCACGCGAGGTTTTCAGGTACAGGGACAAAAACCTGAACTACCATTCAATTTCGTGGAATAAGCTGGTTCAGGAAATAAACCGTGTGACGCTTGCCCTTGACGAACGTGGTTTTGGGCTGGATGCCAACATCGGGATTTTTAGCAACAACAGGCCCCAATGGCTGATGGCCGACCTTGCCATTATGGCGGTACGGGGTGTTAGTGTACCTTTTTTTGGTAATGCCTCACTGCAACAGGTTCAATACATCGTTGATGAAACCAAAATGAAACTGATGTTTGTTGGCAACAAGGAGCAGATGGAGAAGGCAATCTGGCTTTGCCAAAACACAGAATCACTCGAAACCATAGTCCTGCTTGATCCTGAGTTAATTTCCGATGCAGAAAATTGTCATTCCTGGGATGAGTTCTCAACTACTTTGGATGATACCTTGACTGGTTCCCGTTTGGAACAATTAATTAACAATGTTGAGCCCGATGACCTGGCTACAATTATTTACACCTCCGGAACTACCGGCGAACCCAAAGGCGTGATGCTGGGGCATGATAATTTCATGTTTACATTTGGTATTCATGTCGCACGCTTGAAACTTGACGATACTGATGTTTCACTTTGTTTTCTCCCCCTGAGCCATGTATTCGAAATATCATGGAGCCTGTTCCTTCTTTATGTGGGAGCAACCAACGTATTTCTTGAAGATCCCAAAGAAGTTATTGAAGTGCTGCCCAAAGTTAAACCCACAGTGATGTGCACTGTGCCAAGGTTTTTCGAAAAAACCTATGAGGGAATTCTTAAAGAGTACGATAACTGGCCTGCGATAAAGCAAAAGATATTTGACTGGTCCGTAACAACCGGGCATCACCGACTTGAATACCGGCGTAAATCAAAACCATTGCCCTTGGGGCTAAAGTTTAAACTGAAAATTGCGGATTTGCTGGTGCTAAAAAAGTTGAGACAAATATTTGGCGATAATGTGAAGGCCTTTCCTTGCTCCGGTGCAGCCATAAGGCCCGAATTACTCAGGTACTTCCATGCCATTGGACTGTTTGTTACCTATGGCTATGGTGCTACCGAGACCACCGCAACGGTGTCGTGTTTTAAAATGGATGAATTTGAGTTTGATTCGTGTGGCACCGTGATGCCCGAGGTATCCATAAAGTTTGATGAGAATGATGAAATACTGGTAAAAGGAAAAACCATTTTTAAGGGATATTACAAAAAGCCCGATGAAACCGCCAAAGTACTTAATGATGGTTGGTACAGAACCGGCGATGAAGGCCACCTTACGTCAGAAGGAAATTTACTGATGACCGATCGCCTGAGAGATATTATCAAAACTTCGGTGGGAAAATTTGTTTCTCCGCAAAAAATCGAACTGATCATCGGGCGGGATGATTATGTTGAGCAGATCATCGTGATTGGTGACAACCAGAAATTTATTACCGCGCTTATTGTGCCTGCTTTCGAGGCCCTGAAAAAATACGCTCAAAGCATCGGGATAGAAACGGACAATGAAACGGAATTGGTTCATAACAAAAAAATATCGGAGTTTTACAAGAATCGGATTGCAAAACTGCAAGAGGAATTAACACCCTACGAAAGAGTAGTTAAGTTTACTCTTCTACCAGAGGCCTTCAGTATTGAAAATAAAGCATTGACCAACACGCTTAAAATCCGCCGCAAGGTGATAGAGATGAAATACAGCAATGTAATTGAGAAGATGTATGTGTAGTTTGCGGCGTTAAATCAGGATTACGATTTTTGATGTGGGGTATTTGTTTTAATGCAAGGTGGCCTTTTTTTTTTCACTTCCCATTTTCATACGTCGTCAATTAGAAGCTATCTTAAATGACTCTGTGAATCTCTGTGGCTCCTTTGAGCAACTTTGTGTTATAATTTAAAAAGCTGTTACACAGAGGCCACAAAGAAGACGCAAAGTTTCTCAAAGTTAAAAAATACTATTTCATCCTATTTTATCACCTTTTGTGACCACCTCACCTTCTTCAATAGAGCATTTACTACCAGTTTAAAGGCTAATGACAATTGTATTTTTTCCCTTTTATTTTTAACATCAAAATTATCTCTATATTTACAAAAAAATGAGTCCCAATTTTCAAGCGATAAAAAATTGGCTATGAAAAAATTTACAATCTGTCTAGCAACAATCTTATTCCTTGTCTTATCTACAACATCCGCCCAAAACAACCCAAACCAGGCCCATATCAAAAAACAGAAGTTAGAACAATCAAAGTTTATTGAATTGGCCCCCGGCACAGCCCCCGGCCCTATCCAATATTCAGATGATCCTTTCGATCTGCAATTTGAATATCCTATTGACGAAGCCGTTGGTGGAGCCGGTATTGAATGCGATGGAAACAATTTTTACATACCATGGTGGAATGGAGCTACATTCTTCAAATATAATTTGGATGGTTCATATATTGGTGAATTTACAGTAGCTGGTGTTTCAAACATACGCGATCTTGCTTACGATGGAACCTATTTCTATGGTGGAGCAGCTGCTACCACTATTTTCCAGATGGACCTTGATGATGAAACATTGATCAGTACTTTTACTGCTCCTGTAGCAACCCGTGCCATTGCTTACCAGGATGATGAAAATGCATTCTGGGCCAATAACTGGTCGGATACACCAACATGTTTTAACATGACGGGTACTGTATTGAATTCATTCAACATTGGTGGAGACGAAAGTTTTTATGGATTTGCATGGATGGACAGTGATGAAGGTACAGGCCTGTGGGCATACAGCCAAAAGGTTGGTACCAGCCAGAACATGCTGTATTTATATGATGTTATCTCAGGTGCATTGCTTGATGAATTTGATATGTTGAGCATCCTCGAAATTGGTACTACCGGTGATATAGCAGGTGGCTTATTTATGCAACCTGATATTGTAAGTGGCCAATGGACTCTTGGTGGAGTTTGCCAGGGTGCTTCAATGTGGGGAATTGAAATGGGGACCAACCTCATTACCCCTCCAGATAATGATATGGGCGTCGCTGAAATAATCGAGCCAATTTCAGGGTCCAACCTTTCAGATGCAGAGCCAATAACAATCAGAATCAAAAACTTTGGATGGTTAACTCAAACAGATATCCCCTTTATAGTAACATGGAATGATGTCACTTTTACAGACACATTACCCGGACCGCTCGCCTGGGGAGAATCTGAAGAAATAACGCTCCCAGTAACTGCCGACCTTTCCGAACTTGGTGAATATACTTTTGAGGCCTGTACCTATTTGGAAGGCGAAGAAAACCCTGCCAACGACTGCAAAACAAAAACAGTTATCCACTCCGAACCGGGATATTGCGATGCCTCCACAACTACGGAGGATGAATGGATTGCATTGGTTGTTTGCGGTGATATCGATAACTCCAGCGGCTGGCAGGGAGGTGTGGCGGATTATACACATTTGTCCACCCGGATTGATCCTGGATATTCTGAAAACATCATTGTCGAAAATGGAAATGCCTGGGCAAGCGATATTGTTTATGTTTGGGTGGACTGGAATAATAATTTCGAATTTGAAGGTGGTGACGAAGAATTTCAACTTAACAATGTGGGTGGCTTAGGCCAGACCTTTGAAGGCACTATTACCGCACCTATTGATGAAACCCTGGGTGACGAACACCGTATGAGGGTAAGAATGACTTACAGCACCCCTCCTGAACCTTGCGGTGGTGCAAGCTATGGTGAAGTTGAGGATTATACAATAATTTCAGGACACCAGCATAATGCGACCATTGAAGTTTACCCCTTGATGGTTGAAGAATCACTTGAACCAGACCAAACTTCAACACAATATTTAACCATATCAAACCTTGGAACTTGTGAAGAGCTTACCTATAATATTTTTGTAAATATAACACCTGCTCCAGAATCCAAATCTGAAGAACCTGAAATTTCAAATATCGATCATGGGGCAAATGAAAAACCGGCTGGACTTTCAGAAGCTTCCCCCGGAGCTATACCCGGGCCCATCCAGTATTCTGATGACCTATTCGATTTACAGTTTGAATATCCTTGTGCCGGGGGAGATGGTGAAGCCGGCATTGAAACAGATGGGAACTTTATCTATACTACCACATGGAATGGAGCTGAAATTAATAAATACGACCTTGATGGAAACTACATTGGGAGTTTTGTTTGTGGTATTGCCTCAGGTGTCCGTGACCTCGCTTACGATGGAAACTATTTTTATGGTGGCGCGGCCAGCACTACAATTTTCGAAATGGACTTCGATGCACAGATAGTGGTAAGTACTATTACTGCCCCGGTTGCCACACGTGCAATAGCTTACGATGAATGGGAAGATGGATTTTGGGCCAATAACTGGTCCGATACACCAACTTTATTTAACAGAATTGGCGCCACGTTAACCTCATTCGCCATTAATGGCGATGAAAGTTTTTACGGCTTTGCATGGACATACGACGTAGAAGGTGCAGAACTCTGGGCTTATAGCCAGAAAACAGGTACAAGCCAAAACATGTTATACTTGTATGATATTCCCAATGGCATTTTGGTGGAGGAATTTGATATGATGACTATCCTTACATTACCTACTCCGGGAACAGATATCGCCGGAGGGTTATTCTTTAGCCATGATGTTTATCCTAGTTATAAAACCCTCGGAGGCCTTGTACAGGATGTTTGTATTTGGGGTATAGAGATGGGAACCGCAGGAATACCTATTATTAATGACGTAGGAATTTCAATAATACTTGAGCCTAGTTCTGGAACTTATTACACCGAAACAGAACCCATTACTATAGTTATTAAAAACTATGGAGAAACCACCCAATCCAATATCCCATTTGATGTAAACTGGAATAATGATGGTTATTACACAGATACCTTACCGGGTCCAATTTCCTACGGCGAAGCTGTTGAATTCACCCTGCCCCTTACAGTGAATATGGTCACTTTTGATTCTTACACTTTTGAAGCCTGCACTTATTTGGAAGGAGATGAAAACCCTGAGAACGACTGCAAAACCAAAAGTATTCAACATTACAATTTGTATTATGGTGCTTCTACTGAAGGCGAAGATGAATGGATTGCAAATGTACAATGTGGCGACATCGATAACTCCAGCGACTGGCAGGGAGGTGTCGCAGACTATACTTATCTCAATACCACAATCGCCCCGGGAATGTCAGTGGATATTGTTGTCACAAATGGCAACGCGTGGGCAGAAGATTTAGTTTACGTATGGGTGGACTGGAACGATGATTTAGGGTTTGATTGGCAGTCACCAACCAATGAGGAATTCCAACTTACCAACATTGGCGGATTAGGCGAAACATTTGAAGGTTCAATTACAGCCCCTGCTGATGCAATTATTGACCAACACAGGATGCGCATTAGGATGACATTTACTGAACCACCTAATCCCTGGGGACCAGCTCCATGGGGTGAAGTTGAAGCCTACACGATAATTGTCACCCCTCCTGACCCTGATTGGCTTATGGTTTCCCCTTTATCGGGAACAATATTTCCCGGCAGCCAGGACAGCATTGCCCTGGATTTCAACTCAGCAGGATTATCGCCTGGTGATTACAATGCTGAACTCGTTATCACCAGCAACGACCTGATCAACCCGGTGGTTGAAGTACCTGTTACACTAACTGTGTTAGATATTATAGAAGATCCTATAATTTCGGTTGTACCCGATTCACTTTCATTTGAAGTGTATACCGATAGCCTGGCAATGGATATTATGGAAATAGCCAATATGGGTGAGGGTATACTGGATTATTCGATGACAATTGAATATGTGGCTGAAGTTGGCTTCGGCAAAGATTCATGGCTGTCTGTTGATCCTGTATCAGGTTCAGTTGGTCCCGGAGATGCCGATGAGATTGACATAATAATTGACGCAGCAGGCCTGGAAGAGGGAAATTATCTGGCCAATATTAACATTGCCTCCAACGACCCCAATAATCCGGATTTAATTGTGCCGGTGACATTGAATGTTATCGAAAACCTGGAAGTCCCAATAATTGAGGTTGAGCCAATGTCGCTTTGGGAAATGATGGATGTCTGGTCAATCTCATACCATGACCTTACCATTTCTAATCTGGGTGCAGGAGAACTTAATTATAACATTGAAGTCAACTACCTTAGCTTTTCACCATCTGCACCAAAACAAACATCAGAAAAATTTAATCACACCATTGCCAAAACCAATACCACTGAAAGGCCTGCCGGAAATTCAGAAGCTGCCCCCGGAGCTAAACCCGGCCCTATTCAATATTCCGATGGCCTATATGACTTACAGTTTGAATATCCAATTGATGAAGCCGTAGGTGGAGCTGGTATTGAATGCGATGGAAACCATTTTTACATTCCCTGGTGGAATGGAGCTACATTCTACAAATATAATTTGGATGGTTCGTATATTGGTGAATTTACAGTATCTGGTGTTTCAAACATACGCGATCTTGCTTACGATGGAACCTACTTTTATGGAGGAGCAGCTGCTACCACTATTTTCCAGATGGATCTCGCCGGCGAAACACTGATCAGCACCTTTACAGCTCCTGTAGCTTCACGTGCTATTGCATATCAGGATTATGAAGGTTTCTGGGCCAACAACTGGTCGGATACACCAACTTGTTTTGACATGACCGGTGCTGTACTGAATTCATTCAACATTGGTGGCGATGAAAGTTTCTATGGCTTTGCGTGGATGGACGATGAGTTAGGCACAGGCCTCTGGGCTTACAGCCAAAAGGTTGGTACAAGCCAGAACATGCTGTACTTTTATGATGTGAACACAGGTGCATTGCTTGAGGAATTCGATATGTTGAGCATCCTCGAAATAGGTACTATCGGTGATATCGCCGGTGGTTTGTTTTTGCAGCCTGATATTGTAAGTGGCCTATCGACTCTCGGTGGCGTTTGCCAGGGTGCTTCTATGTGGGGTATCGAAATGGGTGGTCATCATCATTACACTTGCGATGTTGGAATCTCAACAATTTCAGAACCTAACTCTGGTTATAATTTAACCAGTAGTGAACCCATTACCATAATTATAAAAAATTATGCCTATAACACACAATCCAATATTCCTTTTGACGTCAGTTGGGATGGAGGCTATTATGCAGATACTTTGCCCGGTCCTCTTGCTTATGGTGAATCTGTAGAAATTACCCTACCTGTCACTGCCGACCTTTCTGAACTTGGTGAATACACTTTTGAGGCCTGCACCTATCTGGATGGTGATGAAAACGCCGACAACGATTGCAAAACGCAAATAGTTATCCACAGCGAGCCCGGATATTGTGATGCCTCAACAACTACTGAAGACGAGTGGATTGCACAGGTGATTTGCGGCGACATCAACAACTCAAGTGGCTGGCAGGGTGGTGTGGTTGATTATACTGATCAGTCAACAACCATTGAACCTGGAATGTCAGAACAGATTACCATAGAAAATGGGAATGCCTGGGCAGCAGACATTGTATATGTTTGGGTGGATTGGAACAACAACCTTGAGTTTGAGCCGGGAACAAACGAAGAATTTCAACTCACCAATGTGGGTGGACTGGGTCAAACTTTTGTAGGTGATATTTCCGCACCTATTGATGAAACCCTGGATGACGAACATCGAATGAGGGTAAGGATGACATACAGTACCCCTCCCGAACCTTGCGGGAATTCAAGCTATGGTGAGGTCGAGGATTATACGATAGTTTCTGGTTATCCCGAACCTGAATGGCTTTCTGTTTCTCCTTTATCGGGAATTGTCGGCCCTTATAGCTCAGAAACCATAACTGTAGAATTTAATTCTTTTGATTTGGAATATGGCTATTATACAGCAGAATTACTGATAAGTAGTAACGACACAATTACTCCTCTGGTAACTGTACCTGTACACCTGGATGTTCACCCACCCCATATCTATTGGGAAGTGTACCCTCAGGAGTTTTACTTCGAAATGCAAACTTCGATGCAGGAGGTCCAGACAATGGAAATATATAGCACGGGCGATGATGATCTAAATTATATCCTGGAAGTTGATTACGCTGACACATCCTCTGTCGGTTGGCTTAGTGCAGAACCGAACGAGGGCATTATTCCTCCCGGAAGTTTAGATTCTATTAACGTCATGGTTAATACCGAAGGATTAAATGAATTTGGTATTCACAACGCTACTATACTGGCACATAGCAACTCTCAATTTCCATCATTAATTGAAATCCCTGTTACACTTTTATTAACTGGAGGTCCCAGTATTGTAGTTGTGCATGAAGACTTCGAATATGAAATTTATGAGCCCACTGTTATTGATGATTTCTTCAAGATTTATAACACTGGGGATGGGAATTTGGATTATAATATAGGCATCGAATATATCACAGGAGTTTTCACCTACAAAGATGCATGGCTATCTGTAGAGCCAACTGCAGGATCAATTATCCCAAATGATTTTGAATTCGTTTACCTGTATGTTGATGCCACAAACTTGGAAGAAGGGTCTTATTTGGCCAACATTAACATCGAATCAAACGATCCGATTACTCCCCTGGTTAGCATCCCGGTTGCTTTGACCTATTATGAAGAATGCCCCTTCCCTCCCCCTATAAACCTGACAGCAGAAGAAATTTCAAATAACACAATTTGGCTTTCATGGGACGAACCTCAAATGCCTGGTGGAGAAATCCGTTGGGACGATGGAATCAATAACGATGGAATTGGATTAACCGGAGGTGGTAATTTCTACTGGGCAGCAAAGTGGGAAGGTAATTTTTTGAGTGAATACGAAGGCCTTCCATTGAGATCTGTTGAGTTCTTTCCGAGGGGTGATAGCAATCCTGAATTTACACTGATGATATGGACCGGGCCTAATGCGTCCACCCTGGCCTATGAGCAGGAGTTGACAGGCTTAAACCTGAATAGCTGGAATACAGTTGAGCTTGAATCATTGGTAATAATAGATAGCTCTCAGGAATTGTGGATTGGCTTTTACGTGATAGACCCGGTTGGGGATTTCCCGGCTGGCTGTGATATCGGCCCGGCAGTTGCGGAGTATGGGGATATGATATCTTTGGATGGTACAACATGGGAATCAATGTCGATTTCTTATAGCCTGGATTACAATTGGAATATTGCCGGAACCATCGGCCAAACTATCGAAGGAATGCCACAATTGAAATTCGATTTTGAGAATAAAAGAATAGTTTCAAATGTCGCCAAGCAACCTTCACAAGGTTTTTTACCGAGGGCAGAAAAACCTGTTTCACCCAAGGTAGAGGATGAATACCAATATTTCAACGTTTACAGAAACGATCTTTTAATTGCAGGGAATATTGTTACTTTTGAATTCATTGACGATAATATACCACCGGGATACCACGAATGGGTGGTTTCTGCCATGTACCCTGAATGCGAGTCATTTTCGAACACATGCTCACTTCCTAATATTATTAATGAGTTTGATAAACCTGAGATTACCCTTCACCCCAACCCTGCAAAAGATGTCGTGTATATAGAATCAAGCATTCTCATTTCACAAATTACTATTGCAGATAAGCTTGGCCGGAAAATTTATCAAGAAAAGTCAAATGATAGATCCATCCAAATCAACAGTTCATCCTTCAGCAAGGGAATCTACTTAGTTGAAATTGAAACAACGGAAGGAACTGCAATTGAAAAGTTGGTGATCAGGTAAAAAACTATCAGACAGTCGCCCGAAAACGAATTAAAACATAATGTTTGATAAGCACAAGGCACTCTATCTAAATTATATAAACTGTCTGACAGTTTTCCTGTACTCAAAATTTAAAATTCAACATTCAAAATTTCCCACTTATACCCTATTTCCCTATACCTTCCTACTTCCCTCTCCCCTGCCATTCAACTTCCACCGCCGGTGTGACCAGAGCCAGTTTGCCGGATTCTGCCGAATGATAGATTCCAGTTTTTTGGCATACCTCCGCGTAATTTCTCCATCAGGAAGTTCTTCATCAAATTCTGCCAGTATGGACAGGTCCAAACTATAATAACCGCGCTTCTCTCTTTGAATATCTACATAAACCACATCCAGGCCATTGTTGCGGGCATGTTTTTCTGGGCCATGCAAAAAAGCTGTATTTATTCCGAGAAAATCAACCCAGTATGCTTTGCTGCTCTCTTTTATTGAAGGGCTTTGGTCGGCGGCCATAAGATAAATCGTAGGTATATTCTTATATTTTTCAAAGCATGCACTGGTTTCGAATATAGATACAAGCGAGGTTCCATACCGTGACCTGCTCCAACACAGGAACTTATCAACCCAGGGATTGCCAAGCGGTTTATAAAATGCAATGATTTTGTAATCCGTTTGTAAACTTGCCGATAGACTTCCCCACTCAAAATTGCCATAGTGAGCTGGCACAGCGATAATACTTTTTTTCTCATCCCTGTATTTATCAATCAATTCGGGGTTGTTGATGCGATGTCTTTTCACAATTTGCTTCCGGGTCATTGTAAAGCTCTTGATACCTTCTACAAGAATATCGGTAAGATTCAGGTAAGCTTTTTTCACCAGAACAGATAATTCTTGCTTACTTTTTCCAGGGAAGGCCAATTTCAGGTTCCCTTCAATTACCTGCCTCCGGTAGCCAAAAACGCTGTACAGGAAAAAATACATCAGGTCGGAGAAGAGGTGCAAAATCACAAAAGGTAAAATACCAATGACAACAATAGCGAGGATGGTAAGAAAAGCCAGCAGCAGATTTATCATGTAGTCAGTTTAGTTGGTTCAGTAAAATCCATGTAATTAGAAGGCGAAAATAGGTATTTATTCTTATGCTGAATTTTTATCAAGACAATCCTGCACAGGAAAAGCATATAAGCAAAATGCTTTATTGGAAAAGTGATACCTATGATTCTCGCGATCAGGTATAATTTAAGTATCCGAGATAATCATAAAAATCATAAATAATCAGCGTTCTAATTTTACGATCGTTATAATCATAGCCATATCAACATGTATAGATTGTTAAATACTTGTTAATTTCAAAAAGTGTATAGATGGTTTCCTTAGTTTTGGCATAATCACTTAATAATTTAGTTGATTTTGGGAATGGGGCATAAGTATTTTCTTCATAATAACTAGTAGCTCTCCAATTATCTTTTTGAATTCAGGTCGCTCTATTCCATAAGATGTATTGAATCTGGATCTTTTTTTTTGGCAAACCATTATGGGTTCAAGTTGCCGGACACCTTTTAATTAAGAAGAATAAACAATAATATTAAAATCTAACACCATGAAAAATCTCTTTACAATTTCAATCTGTTTTGCGATGCTTTTCTCAATTAAAGCACAGGAAAGAAAAGTGCCACCAGGTAATCTATACCCGGATGATGCATTTGAGTACGACCAGGTAATACCAGCACAACAAGAGCCCGGACACTACTACGCAAGTGAGAATGATCTGCTTGACATCATGTTTACCAATGATGCAAAAGTAAGGTTAAGAAATAGTCAACTATTGGATTTGCAATCCAATGCTACGCAAGGAATTCAACCGATACTGGATGACCTTACCTGGTATGAATGGAGCCGTTTTTCTGAAGTCTCTGAAGAATTTCTTGATGAACTTAGCGAAAATGGAAGCCGGAGTTCGGGCCAGTCTGTTTACAACCTCAACAACATTTTTCGGCTGCGGGTTCCTGAACAGGAAAACATCTGGGAACTAAGTAAAGCACTCGAGAGTTTGCCGGGAATTATCTATGGCAGGCCGGTACCAAAACCTGTCGAGCCTCCCTTGCCTCCCGATTACGAAGCCTCCCAGGGTTATCTTGACCCTGCGTCAGATATTCCTGCGGGTATTGATGCAGAATATGCCTGGACAAGATCCGGCGGAACAGGAACAGGTATCACTATCTGTGATCTCGAATACGACTGGAATTACAATCATGCCGATGTCACCAAAGCATTTGGATCGCAGATCAATTCAAATGTTGTTAATCCTTTTAGCGATAACCATCACGGTACTGCTGTAATCGGCCAATTGGTTTCAAATAATAATGGCTGGGGTACTACAGGGGCATCCTATAATTCAGGCCTTAAAACATGCGGCACCTATTATGGTTCACCCTCTCCTAGTTATAATCCGGCCGGCGCCATCACATTGTCCATTTCAAATTTATCGGCTGGCGATGTAATTCTTTTGGAACAACAATCTGATTATACAGGAGGCGGAGGCTATGTACCCATCGAATGGTACGGCAATGTAAGCCCAAATGCGCAAACAAACAACCCTGTGTATGCTGCAATAGTTAATGCAGTGGCAAACGGGATTCATGTTGTTGAAGCTGGAGGTAATGGGAATGTGAATACTGGAAACTTAGCATGGTTTGGTAATTCGGGAGCTGTTATCGTCGGTGCTGCACAGGCAACTGTTGCCAACGACAGAAAAAAAATTGGATTTTCGAGCTATGGCCCTCGTTTTGATTCGCAAGGCTGGGGACATAATGTTACCACTACCGGTTACGGAGGTCTTTACAGTGCCGAAGGAGCGAATTATTACTACACCTCAACATTCAATGGAACTTCCAGCGCATCACCCATTGTATCGAGTGCCATTGCATGTTTTTCAGGTTATTGGAAAGCCAATGTTTCGGCAACTCCTCCCAGTCCGTCATATATGCGGACAATATTGAAACGCCATGGCCTGCCACAGGTTAACCCCGGTGACGGGTATGTTGGTAGCAGGCCCAATCTCGAAGCCATGATCAAAGGATATATGTATTGCTCTGCTTCGGGTGGCTGTGAAGAACACATCAGCAGGGTACAAATGGGTACCATCGATAACTCCTCGGAATGTGATGGCGGATACGTCGATTACACAACTCTTCACTCAACCGATCTTGCAAAAAACCTGAGCCAGACTTTAACAGTAACAAATGGCGAACCCTATTCTCTTGATCAATGTGGTGTTTGGGTTGATTGGAACAGGGATGGAGATTTTTCAGATTCTGGTGAAACCATTACAGTAAGCGGCACGCCTGGTGATGGCCCCTATACAGCCACTATTGCACCGCCTGCCGATGCAACAACTGGTGATGTAAGAATGCGCATCAGGATAACTTACACCGGTGCAGTTTCGCCTTGTGGTAATACACAATATGGCGAAGTGGAGGATTATACCATCACTGTATTACCCACTGCAATTAACTATTGGATTGGCGTTACAAGCACAGATTGGGACACTCCCAGCAACTGGTCGCTTAACAAAGTACCAGGTTCACTTGATCCGGTTCACATCAACGCCGGAACACCCTATCAGCCAATTATCGGCAGCGGTGTTGCTGCCAGTGCTAAAAGCCTTTTTATGAGTTCGGGATCGACGCTTAGTCAAAACTCAACCAGTCATTTTTATGTTTACGGATCCTTCGATGCAGGTTACGGCCAATTTACAATGAATGGAAGCACAACGTATCTTTACCTCGGAGGATCAACGAATTCACTCTGGTGGGATGATTTTCAGGATGACACCTACAATACTGTGGTAATATATAAATCGAATCCTACTGCACAGGTTACAATGAACCATGATATGACCGTTGGTAACATTCTTGAAGTT
>Ga0070728_10001817_pt1 | contig 29426 bp, 26 predicted proteins | sample tdDd471_FD_66723 | JGI IMG/M metagenome (GOLD analysis project Ga0070728, IMG submission 66723) | Marine sediment microbial communities from the Atlantic coast under amendment with organic carbon and nitrate - tdDd47.1 | ecosystem: Environmental > Aquatic > Marine > Coastal > Sediment | place...
TCGCGCTGGTCGCGATGTCCGAGGCGCAGCGCCGGATCGAGCGGCAGGAAGCCAGGATCCGCGAGCTCGAGAGCCTTTCGGTCACCGACGAGCTGACCGGCCTGTTCAACCGCCGCGGCTTCGACATGCACCTCGGCAAGGCGCTGGCCCAGGCCCGGCGCGGCGAGCGGACCGGCGCGGTCATGATGATCGACCTCGACCGCTTCAAACCGATCAACGACACCTACGGCCACGCCGCTGGCGACGGCTTCCTGCAGGCGGTCGCCGGCGTGCTGCTGGCCGACGTGCGGGAATGCGACGTCGTCGCCCGGATCGGCGGCGACGAGTTCGCGGTGCTGATGACCGACCTGGATCCCGCCAGCTGCGGGTCGCGTGCGCGCACCCTGACCGACCGCCTCAACGACCACGTCGTCGACTGGCACGGCACCCTGCTGCCGATCTCCGCCAGCGTCGGCTTCGTCGACTACGGTGCCGACGACACCGCGAGCGATATCCTCGAGCGCGCCGACAAGCTCATGTATCTGCAGAAGAACGCCCGCCGCAGCCCCGCCGGGCTCCTGAACTGAGGAAACCGGCTGCCGCCGGCCTGCAACGTATCAGCGGACCGACCGGATGACCCAGGGCTGGCGGCCGTCGACCCGACCGAGCCCGTCGCGCACCTGCTTCGCAGCCGACGGCGTCAGCGGACCGATCGCCACCCTGTGCCAATGACCGCCATCGACGGTCGCGGCCAGGATCGTCGGCTCGCGGTCGGCGAAGCGCGAGGCCATCACCTTCGCGCGGTCGACATCCCGGAACGACCCGATCACGACCCAACGGTCGGCGTCGCCACCGACAACCTTGTTCGCCGGAGCCGCCGGAGGAACGATCGCCGGAACGGCGGCGACCTGCTCGACCTTCACGGCCGGCTGCGGGAGCGGCTTCGCGACCGGCTTCGGATCCACCGCCTTCGCAGTCGGGATCGTCGCAGTAGGGGTCTTCGCAACCGGGGTCTTCGCAACCGGGGCGGCCGAGAGCGGCTGAGGCTGGGTCACCGACGGAACCGGCGCGGCCAGCGGAGCGACCTCGATGGTGCGCGACGGCACCAGCGTCGCCCACGAGCTGTCGGCGGCGACCGGAAGCACCCGGGACCTCGGCGCGGGGGCGATCTGATCCTTGCTGACCACCACGCCGGCCATCGAAACCCGCGGCGGCGGGGCCAGGAACTGGGGAGCGATCGCGATCTGACGGGTGTCCTCGACGGCGTCGGCGAGGTTCAGGGCGCCCCGGGTCCGGTAGGCGTCGACGTCTTCCTGGGTGATACCGTCGTCACGGTCGCCCGGGTAGTAGGCGACGGTGGTAGCGTTGGTCCGTCCCTTGCCATCGGGGCCGACTTCGCGGCAGACCGGTTCGCCGAAGACCGGGCGGGTCAGGGCGCAGTCCTCCTCCATCGCGGCCGACAGCACATGATCGCTCGTCGACTTGCCTGTCGTTACGTAGGAGATTCCGGACAACGCCGTCGAGGCGATGGCGATCGGCAGCGGCAGGCATCCACCAAGGGCCAGAGGCAGGAGCGCGACGACCAGTTTGCGCGTCATGATGAATCCCCCGCTTGAATCAATCGTTTGTGATGCGAATCGTCAGCTATTTCTCAGCATTTGGCAAACCTAATCTTTCCGCGCCGAATCGCGGGAATCCCTGCGTCTCCGGGCGCGTCGGCGATTTGAATCCGATTTCAACGACTTACCGGGATCGTGGTGGTTGCACCGGGGAGCCGGTGGTGTATAGGGGGCGACCATGACCCTCGTGACCGATACCGCCTCCCTCACCGCTCTGTGCGACCGTCTGGCCCGCGAGCGCTTCGTCGCCGTCGACACCGAGTTCATGCGCGACAAGACCTACTACGCCAAGCTCTGCCTCGTGCAGCTCGCCGGCGCGGAGGAGGCCGTCGCCGTCGACACCCTGGCCCCGGGGATGGACCTGGCGCCGCTGTACGCGCTGATGGCCGATCCGGGCGTGCTGAAGGTGTTCCATGCGGCCCGCCAGGACGTCGAGATCTTCGTCCATCAGGCCGACGCTGTCCCCGCGCCGCTGTTCGACACCCAGATCGCCGCCATGGTCTGCGGCTTCGGCGATGCCGTCAGCTACGACCGGCTGGTCCGCGGGCTGACCGGCGTGCGCCTGGACAAGACCTCGCGGTTCACGGACTGGAGCCACCGGCCCCTGACCCCGCGTCAGGTCGAGTACGCGCTTGCCGACGTGATCCACCTGCGCCCTGCCTACGAGCGTCTGCACCGCCGTCTCGAGAAGACCGGGCGGCTGGACTGGCTGAGCGAGGAGATGGCGGTCCTGACGGATCCTGCGACCTACCGGGTCGCCCCTGAGGACGCCTGGCGGCGCCTGAAGATCCGTAGCACCAAGCCGAAGTTCCTCGTCGTGCTGCGCGAGCTCGCGGCGTGGCGGGAACGCGAGGCACAGACCAGGGACGTGCCGCGCAACCGCATCCTGCGCGACGACGCGCTGGTGGACGTTGCGGCGCAGATGCCGCAGTCGCCGGACGAGCTGGCGCGGTCGCGAGCCTTCAACCGGGATTCCTCGAACGGCAAGACCGGCCGCGCGATCCTGGAGGCGGTCGAGCGGGCGCTCACCCTGCCCAAGGACCAGTGGCCGTCGCTGCCGGAGCCGGCCGAGACCCCGCAGGGCCGGCAGCCGGTGGCCGACCTGCTGCGCGTGCTGCTGAAGATCAAGTGCGAGGAAAGCGACGTCGCCCCCAAGCTGATCGCCAGCTCGGACGACCTGGACGCCATCGCCGCCAACGACGATGCCGACGTGCCGGCGCTGAAGGGCTGGCGCCGCGAAGTGTTCGGCGAGGCGGCGCTGGCGGTCAAGCACGGCCGACTCGGCCTGGTCTTCGATCCCGGCAACGACCGGGTCAAGCTGGTCGACGTCCCCGGCTGACAACTCCTCCGACGGCCGCCGGCCGGCCAGCCGTGCCGGTGGCTAAGACCGGCGCTTCGGTCGCGAGGTGATCGCGATCGGCGCCCCGACGGCCGAGGACAGCGCCGCGACCCGCCGGTCGACCACGTCGCCGAGCAGGGCCAGCGCCCCGCCGGACAGGACCAGCGAGAACCCGCCGTTCGGGTCGGCCTTCAGGCGGGTCCGGCGCAGCAGCGTGGTCGCCCCGCCCGACAACGTCAGGGCCAGCCGCAGCGCATGCCCGACCTGGATCGCCAGGGCGCGGCGACCCGGCTCCAGCAGCCCCTCGACCGCCTTGGCCGCCGGCAGGTCGGTGTGGCCGACGTAGCGCACCAGCAGGCCCAGCCCCAGGAACACCCGGTCGGCGTGGTCGAGACCCGCCACCGGCAGGCGCAGCACCCGCAGGAACCCGTGCTCGCCGCGGTAGCTCGGATGCTCCGACCAGGCGACGTCGCTCAACATGCAGAGCGCCTTGATCAGCCGGCTGTCGCAGTCCTTCAGGTCGGGGAACAGCGGCATCAGCCAGCCGTAGATCGTCTCGGGATGCGGCGCGAACCGGTTGGTCTCGCGGGCGATCTCCTCGGCCGCCATCAGCAGCGGGTCCATGTCCCGCTCGGCCTCGGTCAGCCGGTCGTACAGGCAGCCCTCGCGCAGCCCGAACGCCGAGAACACCACGCGGGCGGGCTCTCCGCGGGCCAGCACCCGGTCCAGGACCAGCGCCGCCGTCGGCAACACGTCGCCGCGCCGGCGCGACACCCCCGGCAGGCTGCGCACCGACTTCTTGGAGGTCTGGGCCAGCGAGCCGAGATAGTCCGACAGGGCGCCCCGGTCGACGGCGTAGCCGTGGATCACCTCGATCGGGTACGAGACCCGCGCCATGTGGGCCCGGGCGATGCTCCGCCAGGCGCCGCCCACGGCGTACAGGGTCCGGCCCTTGAGCTGGGTGAGCCACGGCGCGGAATCCAGGTGCCGGTCGATCATCGCCGAGAACTTGCGGCGCTGGCCGCGTGCGACCTCGCCGATCCGCAGCGGTCCGAGCGGCATCGTGGTATGCGCGCCGAACCGCCGGTCGGCGATGTCGATCAGCTCCAGGCTGCCGCCGCCGAGGTCGCCGACCACGCCGTTGGCGTCGGGAAAGCCGCTGAGCACGCCGAGCGCCGACAGCCGGGCCTCCTCGTCGCCGCTGATGACGTCGACCGGATGCCCGATCCGGCGCTCCAGCTCGGCCACGAAGCCTGCGCCGTTGGCGGCGTCCCGCACCGCCGAGGTCGCCACCACGTCGAGGTGCCGCACCCGCATGGCACGGGCGATCTGGCTGAACCGGTCGACGTTGATCAGCGCCGAGGCCATGCCGTCGACCGGCAGGTTGCCGGTCTCGGTCACGCCGCGACCGAGCCCGCAGAGCGCCTTCTCGTTGAAGACCGGAATCGGCGACCGGCCGGCGTGGTCGTAGACCACCAGGCGGATCGAGTTGGAGCCGATATCGAGAACGCCGACGCGCTGGCCGCGCACCGGTTCCCGTGTCCCACGACCCACGCTGTGGGAAACGCTGGATCCGGTCACTCGGCCTCGCGCAGGGTCCTGGGTGCGTCGCCGCCGCGCCGAAGCGCACTGCCGCGACCGGACAGGCTGGGATTGGTCATGAAGTAGGTGTGGGCGGAGAAATCGTCTTCGGAGTGCGGCACCCGCTCGTACTGCCCTTCGCTGTTGAGGACCCAGCTGTTGGTCCGGTCCTTCATGTTTGCCACCATGATCTGGTCGAGGACCTGCCGGTGAACGGTCGGGTTCTCGATCGGGACCATGTGCTCGACGCGCCGGTACAGATTGCGCTGCATCCAGTCGGCCGAGGAGATGTAGACCTTCGCGCGGTCCGATGGAAGCTTGTGACCGTCGCCGAACGCGACGATCCGGGAATGCTCCAGGAACCGGCCGACGATCGACTTGACGCGGATGTTCTCCGACAGCCCGGGAACCCCCGGCCGCAGGCAGCAGATGCCGCGGATCACCAGGTCGACCTCGACCCCGGCCTGGCTTGCCACGTAGAGGGCGTCGATGATCGAGGTGTCGACCAGCTGGTTCATCTTCGCCCAGATCGCCGCCGGCCGCCCGGCCTTGGCGTGCTCGACCTCGCCCCGGATCGCCTCCAGCAGGGTGGACTGCAGGTTGATCGGCGAGATCGCCAGCTTCTCCATGGTGTCCGGCGTGGCGTAGCCGGTCATGTAGTTGAACATCCGCGCGGCGTCGCGGCACAGCGCCGGGTCGCAGGTGAAGAACGACAGGTCGGTGTAGATCTTGGCGGTGATCGGATGGTAGTTGCCGGTCCCGAAGTGCACGTAGTTGCGCAGCCCCGAGCCCTCGCGGCGGACCACCAGCGACACCTTGGCGTGGGTCTTCAGGTTGACGAAGCCGTACACCACCTGGACGCCGGCCCGCTCCAGGTCGCGCGACAGCCGGATGTTGGCCTCCTCGTCGAACCGCGCCTTGATCTCGACCATGGCGGTGACCGACTTGCCGGCCTCGGCCGCCTCGATCAGCGCCTTGACGATCGGGCTGTCCTTGGAGGTGCGGTAGAGCGTCTGCTTGATGGCGATGACCGACGGGTCGGCCGCCGCCTGCCGCAGGAACTGGACGACGACGTCGAAGCTCTCATACGGGTGGTGGACGATGATGTCCTTGCTGCGGATCGCCGCGAAGCAGTCGCCGCCGAAGTCGCGGATCCGCTCGGGGAACCGGGCGTTGAACGGCGTCCACAGCAGGTCGGGGCGCTCCGACGTGATGAGCTGCGACAGATCGGCGAGACCGACCATCTCCTCCAGCGCGAACACGTCCTCGCGCGCCACCTTCAGCTCGTCGATCACGAGCTCCTGCAGGGGCTCGGGCATCGAGAGGTCGACCGCCAGACGGATGACATTGCCGCGGCGCCGCGCCTTCAGCGCGGTCTCGAACGACAGCACCAGGTCCTCGGCCTCTTCGTCGATCTCCATCTCGCTGTCGCGGATGACCCGGAACACGCCCTGGCCCCTGACCCGGAAATTCGGGAACAGCCGGTCGACGAACAGCAGAATCACCTGCTCGAGCGGGATGAACCGGATAGTGTCCCCCGGCAGGCGCACGAACCGGCCGATCTGCTGCGGCAGCTGGACCAGCCCCTGCATCTCGTGCGCGCCACTGGCCGCCCGCAACTGCATGGCCAGGCAGATACCCTTGTTGGCGACGAACGGGAACGGATGCGCCGGGTCGATCGCCAACGGCGTCAGCACCGGGTAGATCTGCTCGCTGAAGTGGTTGGCGAGCCAGCTCAGGTCGTCGGGCCCGAGTTCGCTGCCGTCGACCAGGTGAAAGCCGACGTCCTTGAGGGCGCCGCGCAACGTCCGAAGCGCCGTCTGCTGGTCGGCCATCAGCCTGGCGGCTTCCTCGGTGATCGCCACGAGCTGCTGGGCCGGGGTCGCGCCATCGTCGCTGGCCGAGGTGATCGCGGCCGACACCATGCCCTTCAGGCCGGCGACGCGGACCATGTAGAACTCGTCGAGGTTCGACGCCGAGATCGCGACGAACCGAAGCCGCTCCAGCAGCGGGTTGCTGGGGTTCAGCGATTCCTCGAGGACCCGGGTGTTGAAGGCGAGCCAGGAAATCTCGCGATTGATCAGCCGCTTCGGGCTGTCCAGCGTGAGCGGGGCCAGGGCGGCCGGAGCCGCGGGCTCGCTCGGCACCGCGGCGCTCTTTCGTCTCGGCGCGCGACGCCGCCGAACGGTCCGCACCTCGCCCAGGTCGTCCACCTTCTCCGTCGCGTCGGTCACGGCTCGCCTCCTGTCTGACACGGCGCCGACCGGCGGCCCCCGCTCGGGGTGTACCGCCGGTCTGTGACAGCCGCGTGACGGACCGGGCCGCCTCCCTCAGAGAGTGCCGGGGAAGGCGCCGCCGTCCATCAGCAGATTCTGCCCGGTGATGAAGCCGGCGTGAACACTGCACAGGAACGCGCAGGCCGCGCCGAACTCCTCCGCGGTGCCGAACCGGCCGGCCGGGTTCTTCTCCGCCTGCTGCCTGGCGAAGGTCTCGTAGGGCACGCCGGCCCGCTCGGCCTGCAGCTTCATGTTGCCCCTCAGCCGGTCGGTGTCGAACGGGCCCGGCAGCAAACCGTTAAGGGTCACGTTGTGGCGCACGGTCTCGCGCGCAATACCGGCACAGAAGCCGGTCAGGCCGGTGCGCGCGCCGTTCGACAGGCCGAGAATCGGGATCGGCGCCTTCACGGCCCCCGAGGTGATGTTCACGATCCGCCCGAACTTGCGCTCGATCATGCCGTCGACGGTCAGCCGGATCAGCTCGATCGCGGTCAGCATGTTGGCGTTCAGCGCCTTCTGCCAGTCCTCGACCGTCCAATCCCGGAAATTGCCCGGCGGCGGGCCGCCGGCGTTGTTGACCAGGATGTCGACCGGGCCGGCGGCGGCGAGCACCTCGGCGCGGCCCTCCGGCGTGGTGATGTCGCAGGCGATGGCGGTCACCTCGGCGCCGGTCGCCGCCCGGATCTCCTCCGCGGTGGCGTCCAGCGTCTCCTTGGTCCTGGCGTTGATGACCAGGTCCACGCCCTCGCTCGCGAGCGCCATCGCGCAGCCCTTGCCGAGCCCCTTGCTGGCGGCGCACACGATCGCCTTCTTGCCCTTCAATCCGAGATCCATGCGCCGTCACTCCCCTCGATCGCTGTCTTCTTCCGCGAGCGCCCGCTTGGCGAGCGCCCGGTCCACTCTGCGTCCCTCGGCGAGCGACAAGCGGTCGAGACGGTCGACCAGCCGGTCCGCGGCCGCGAAGGACCGTTCCATCCGGGTCACCAGGTAGGCGACCACCTCCTCGCGCACGGCAACCTGTCGATCCGCGAAATGCTTGGCCAGGACGCCGGCCAGGAGAACCTCGTCGGGCCCGCCGACGGTGGCCACCGGCAGCGTCGCCAGCCGGGAGGCCAGGTCGGGCAGCCCGACGTCCAGTCGGGCCGGTGCCGCGCGCGACAGGATAAGCACAGAACCGCCGCGCTCCGCCACCGTGTTGTACAGGTGGAACAGGGCCTGCGGCACCCGCAGTTCGGTCAGGTCGTCGACCACCGCGTTCGACGCCTCGCCGAGCGCTTTCGGCACCCCCGCCACCGTCAGGTCGGCGGCGTTCAGGTCGGCGGCCCCGCTCGCCTTGCGCCAGACCGCGCCGAGATGGGTCTTGCCGCAGCCGGCCGGGCCGACGATCGCCAGGCCGCGCAGCGGCGCCGGCCAGTCCGGCCAGCGATCGATCCAGGCCGCGGCGTCGGCGTTGCAGGCCGACACCAGGAAGTCGCTGCGGTCGAGTGCCGGGCGATGGCCGAGGTCGAAGATCAGCTGACTGGGAACCATGGTCACCGCGAGGAGGCTTCGTCGTCGGAACCGGCCGTCTCATCGGAGCGGGCCGCGTCGTCGGCCGGCGGGATGCCGTGCAGGTGCAGCGGGCTGGCCAGATACTGCGTCAGTGCGAACCGCGCCACCACGCCGACCACCGCGGCCGCCGGCACCGCCAGCAGAACCCCGACGAACCCGAACAGGGCGCCGCCGGCCAGCAGCCCGAAGATCACCCAGACCGGATGCAGGCCGACCGCGTCGCCGACCAGGTTGGGGGTCAGGAAGTTGCCCTCGAGCATCTGCCCGGCGACGAACACCACGGCGACGATCGCTATCGGCTGCCACCCGTCGAACTGCGCCAGCGCCAGCCCGACGCTGAGCACGCCGCCGAGGAGCGCGCCGACGAACGGCACGAACGAGATCAGTCCCGAGAACAGCCCGATGACCAGGCCGAAATCCAGCCCGGCCAGGGTCAGCCCGGCAGCGTAGAAGACCCCGAGGACCAGGCAGACCGTGCCCTGGCCGCGCACGAACGCCGCCAGGGTACGGTCGACCTCGGCGATCTGGGTCCGGATGACCGGCGCCTGCTCGCGCGGCAGCCAGGCGTCGACGGTGGCGACCATGCGGTCCCAGTCGCGCAGCAGGTAGAACGATACGATCGGCGTGATCAGCAGCAGCGACAGGACGTTGGCGACCGCGAAGCCGCCGCTGATGATCCGGCGGACCAGCCCGCCGATCCATCGCGCCAGCTCGCCGGTCATCCCGGAGATCTTCTCCAGGGCGGCCTGGCGGTCGATGCCCTCGTTGAAGTGCTCGAGCAGCGGCCCGAGCCGGTCGCGGACGACCTGGAGATAGCCCGGCAGCACGTTGGCCAGCTTCTCGATCTGGGTGGTCAGCAGCGGGATCAGCAGCAACACGAGGCCGATGGCGATCGCGAAGAACCCGAGCAGCACCAGGAATGTCGCCAGGCCGCGACCGATCCGCAGCCGCTCCAGGCGGTCGACCACCGGGTCCAGCAGATAGGCGACCGCCATGCCGGCGACGAACGGCACCAGCACGTCGCGCAGCACGTAGAGGGCGAGGACCACCGAAGCCAGCAGCAGCGCCCAGAACAGGCCCCGCTCGCGCCGGGTCATGAAGCCGCTCCCGCGCTCACTGGATCGCCGGCACGCGGGTGGTCGGCGTCGGTGCCGCCGGGGCGGCTGCCGGGGCCGGCGGAGTTGCCGGGGCAGTTCCCGCCGGCGGCGCCTCCGGCGTCGGCCCGACGATCACGGTCTCGGAGGTCCCATAGGCGGGTGCCCGCGGATAGCCCGAGCCGGCGGTCGGTGCGGCGGTCCCAGCCCCGGCCCCGGCCCCGGTGGGCGAGGTGCTCGCCGGTTCCGGCATCGGCTGGCCGCGCTGCTTGAGGATGTAGTCGCCGGCGCCCGGCACCAGCTCGAGGTCGCGCTGCGCCAGGGCGACCCGGAACTGCTCGGCGTCGCCGTTGACCCAGACGTCGACCAGGGCCTCGCGGCGCATCAGCTGCACGACCTGATAGCGTGCGACCACCGACAGGCCGTCCAGCGCCTCGCGTACCGTCAGCCAGCGCCGCAGCGAATCGAGCGGCACGGTCGCCGTGACCAGGGTCTCGAAGCCCGGCCGGATCAGGTTGTCCCGCTTCCAGGCCTCCTCGACCAGGGTAACGGTGCGGCGCACCGCCGGCGCCAGCCGCTTGGTCTCGTCGAGATCCTCGGCCCCGGCGACGGTCTCCAGCATCGTGCTGTCGGTGCCGCTCGGCCCGAGCCGCTGGACCGCCAGCTCGATCGCGCCGCCGGCCCGCGGCCGGGCGGTGACGACGACCGTGTCACGCGCACCGTAGCGCTCGGCGATCCGCATCAGGGCGTCGACGTCCCCCGCCACCGCCTGCTCGGGCGACAGGTCGCGGATGTCGGCAACGTCGCCGTAGGGCACCACGAACGGCACCAGGCCGTCCTGCGGCGGCAGCTCGTACCAGGCGCTGCGCCAGGGATTCGGCTCCTTCCAGAGAATCGTCTCGCCGCCGGTCTCGTAGAGCGGAATCACCAGGACCGGCAGGCTGCGGGTCTCGGCATAGGGCGCCCCGGCCGAGCGCAGGACCGACCGCACCGCGTTCGGATCGAACGCCAGGGTCAGGTCGGCGATCCAGCGGACCGCCGAGCTGCGCTCGTTGGCGACCTCGAAGCCCAGCACCATGCGCTGCAGCTCGGCGTCGGTCGGCGCCGGGATGCGGGCGGCGTCGGACGCCGGCACCAGCCGGTCGACGAGGCGCTTGAACGCCTGGCGACGACCCTCGGCGACCGCCCGGTCGCGGGCCGCCGGCGCGGTTTCGGCAGTGGCGTCGACCGCCACCGCCCGGACCGTGAACAGGTCGGCGTCGGCCGCCGTCGCCGGAACCGACGACAAGGCCGGAACCAGCACGGTCGCCAGCACCAGGAGGGCACGCAACAGGACGGGAAGTTCGCGCCGCGAGGACTCGATCATTGTCTTTCGACCCACTTGCCGCTTGCGGGGAGCGTCGGCACCGCGGCATATACCGCGATCCGGGCGACACCAAGGCACCGCCCGACAGCCCGGCCTTATACCGCAGCCCGGCGGAGGACACCATAAGCGCCCCCGATCGCCCGAACGCTCCCCTCACCTACCGCGACGCCGGTGTCGACATCGACGCGGGCGAGGCGCTGGTCGAGGCCATCAAGCCGCTGGCGGCTTCCACCCGCCGGCCCGGCGCCGACGCCGATCTCGGCGGATTCGGCGGCCTGTTCGACCTCAAGGCGGCCGGCTTCCGGGACCCGGTCCTGGTGGCCGCCACCGACGGCGTCGGCACCAAGCTGCGCGTCGCGATCGACGCCGGCCGGCACGACGGCGTCGGCATCGACCTGGTCGCCATGTGCGTCAACGACCTGGTGGTCCAGGGTGCCCAGCCGGTGATGTTCCTGGACTACTACGCGACCGGCAAGCTCGAGGTCGCGGTCGCCCGCGACGTGGTCGCCGGCATCGCCGAGGGCTGCCGGCAGGCCGGCTGTGCCCTGGTCGGCGGCGAGACCGCCGAGATGCCTGGCATGTACCACGCCGGCGACTACGACCTCGCCGGCTTCGCGGTCGGCGCCGCCGAGCGCGCGGCGATTCTCACCCGCGACCGGGTCCGGGCCGGCGACGCGGTGCTGGCCCTGCCGTCCTCCGGCGTGCACTCCAACGGCTTCTCGCTGGTCCGCCGGATCGTCGAGCGCAGCGGCGTCGCCTGGGACGCCCCGGCGCCGTTCGCGCCCGACCGCAGCCTGGCCGAGGCGCTGCTGGAGCCGACCCGGATCTACGTGCGCTCCTGCCTGGCGGCGATCGCCGCCGGCGGGGTGACGGCGTTCGCCCACATCACCGGCGGCGGCCTGGTCGAGAATCCGCCGCGGGTCTACGGCGACGACCTGGCGATGCGGATCGACCTGTCGGCCTGGCGGCTGCCGCCGGTGTTCCGCTGGCTGGCCGCCGAAGGCGGGGTCGAGCCGCGCGAGATGCTGCGGACCTTCAACTGCGGGCTCGGCATGCTGGTGGTGGTCGAGGCCGAGCGGGCCGACGCCGTCCGCGACGCGCTGGCCGCCGCCGGCGAGCAGCCGGTGACCGTCGGCCGGGTCGAGGTGCGGACCGGCGCCGCCGTGGAGTTCGACGGCCTGTCCGCCGCCTGGCTGGCATGAGCCCCGAAGACCGCACGGCGACCCGCAAGCGGGTCGGCGTCCTGATCTCCGGGCGCGGCAGCAACCTGCAGTCGCTGCTGGACGCCGCCGCCGACCCGGCCTACCCGGCCGAGATCGCCCTGGTGATCTCGAACCGGCCCGGCGCCTACGGGCTGGAGCGGGCCAAGGCCGCCGGCGTGGCGACCGCCGTCATCGACCACAAGGCGTTCCCCGACCGCGAGAGCTTCGACGCCGCGGTCGACGACGCCCTGCGCGGGGCCGGCTGCGAGATCGTGTGCCTGGCCGGCTTCATGCGGATCTTCACCCCCGGCTTCGCCGAGGGCTGGGCCGGCCGCATGCTGAACATCCACCCGTCGCTGCTGCCGTCGTTCATCGGGCTGCACGTCCAGCGCCAGGCGATCGAGGCCGGCGCCACCATCGCCGGCTGCACGGTCCACTTCGTCACCCCGGACCTCGACGCCGGGCCGATCCTGGCGCAGGCCGCCGTGCCGGTCCTGCCCGACGACACCGAGGACAGCCTGTCGGCCCGGATCCTGGCGCAGGAGCACCGGCTGTACCCGGCGGCGCTCGGCTGGCTGGCGGCCGGCCGGGTACGGATCGTCGGCAACCGCGCCCTGGTCGACGGCGCCACCGCGTCAGGCGACCTGTTGTCGCCCCGTCCGGAAGGGCTTTGAGGCCGCCCGCGGCTTCGCTATAAGGAGCCGATTTCGCCGTTTCGCCGGGAGGAGGGCAAATATGGCCGCCGAAGACCGTTTCCCCGACATGACTCGTGAGCACCGCGAGATCTGGGAGGGGTTCACCACCTTCATCAAGTATTCGACCGCCGCCTGCATCGTACTGATGATCCTGCTGGCGATCTTCGTCGTCTGAGCGCCGGTCGCTCGGCGACACGAATCAAAAAGGGCCGGCCCCGCGGGGCCGGCCCTTTCGATTCCGACGGTCGGTATCGTCAGCCGACGATCTCGTTGCCGCTGAAGAACTGCGCGATCTCGATCGCGGCGGTCTCGGTGGCGTCCGAGCCGTGCACGGTGTTCTCGCCGATCGACAGGGCCAGCTCCTTGCGGATGGTGCCGGCATCGGCCTTCGACGGGTCGGTGGCGCCCATGACCTCACGGTACTTGGCGACCGCACCCTCGCCTTCCAGAACCTGCACGACGACCGGGCCGGAGGTCATGAAGTCGACCAGCTCGCCGAAGAACGGCCGCGCGCTGTGGACGGCGTAGAAGGTCTCGGCCTGCTCGCGGGTCATCTTGATCCGCTTCTGGGCCACGATCCGCAGACCGGCGGCCTCGATCATGGCGTTGACCTTGCCGGTCAGGTTCCGCGCGGTAGCGTCCGGCTTGATGATAGAAAAGGTGCGCTCGAGGGCCATAGGTCTCTCTCGGAAAACAGTGAAGGGGTGTGGACCGTGCAGGCCCCACGCCCGCCGGTCGGCGGGCGCCTTATAGCGGCGGGATTGCGGCCGGGCAAGCGACCCGGCCGCAATCCGGTCAGCGGAACTGCATGGTCAGTTCGGGGAACAGCAGCACCAGTGCCAGCACCAGGATCTGGATGCCGATGAACGGCAGGAAGCCCCGGAAGATGTCCGGCAGGGTGATGTGCGGCGGCGCCACGGACTTCAGGTAGAACGCGGCCGGCCCGAACGGCGGCGACAGGAAGCTGACCTGCATGTTCACGCAGAACAGGATGCCGAACCACACCTTCACGAAGGTCGGCACCAGGGCCGCCGTCAGCCCGAGCTCCTCGATCGGCAGCTTCACGACGATCGGCACGAACACCGGCATGACCAGCAGCACGATGCCGACCCAGTCCATGACGCAGCCCAGGAACAGGAAGATCACCATCATCACCAGGATCACGCCCATGGTCGGCAGCTCGGCGCCGACGATCAGGTTGGCGACGTAGGTCGGCCCGCCGGCGATCGAATAGGCCCCGGCCAGCGCGGTGGCGCCGAAGGTCACCCAGATGATGGTCCCGGTGGACTTGAAGGTCCGGCGCAGGGCGTCGGTGAACAGCTCCCAGGTGAACTCCCGGCGCACGACGATCAGCAGCAGTACCGCCACCACGCCCATGCCGGCCGCCTCGGTGATCCCGGTGATGCCGCCGTAGATCGAGCCGAGCACCACGAACACCACCAGCAGCGGCGCCACCAGCCCCGGCAGCGTCTTGAGCTTGTCGCTGAACGAGACGTCGTCGCCGCCCTCCGGCAGCGGTGCCTGGTCCGGGTTCAGGCGGGTGCGGATCAGGATGTAGGCGATGTACAGGCCGCCGAGGATGAAGCCCGGCAGGAACGCTGCCTTGAACAGCGCCTGGATCGAGGTATCGGTGACCAGCCCGTAGATGATCAGCACGATCGACGGCGGGATCATGGTGCCGAGCGACCCGGAGGCGCAGATCGTACCGATCGCCAGGTTCTGGTTGTAGCCGAGCCGCAGCATCTGCGGCAGTGCGATCAGGCCCAGCAGCACCACCTCGCCCCCGATGATGCCGGACATCGCCGCCATGACGATCGCCATCAGGGCGGTGACGATCGCGATGCCGCCGCGGGTCCGGCTCAGCCAGACGTTGAGGCTGTTGTACATGTCGCGGGCGATGCCGGAGCGTTCGAGCAGCGACGCCATGAAGATGAACAGCGGGACCGAGATCAGCACGTAGTCGGTCGTCAGCCCGTACATCCGCTGCGCCAGGATGTTCAGCGGGCCGGTTCCGAAGTGACTGAGCAGCAGGTCCGGGCCGAACTTCAGGAACAGCACGACGACGGCGAGAAATCCCGACGCGAAGCCGAGCGGCATGCCGATCGCCAGCAGCAGGAACATGCTGACGAGGAGGATGAGCGAGAGAATACCGATGTCCATGGGGGCCTCTGGTCCGGCGGTGTCCGCCCGAACGGGAACAGCCTGAACGGGGACAGCGCGAGCGGGGGCGGCGCGAGCGGTGTCAGCGCAGCTCGTCGGTCGGGTCGTGCAGCTTGTGCGGGCTGTTCCAGTCGTTGATCAGGTTCGTCACCGACTGCAGGGCCGTCAGCACGACCAGGACCAGGATCAGCGGCTTCATGGTGGCCGGGATCGGCGGGTCGAACGCGGTGCCGAAGGTCTCCCACCGCATCATCTTGCTCCAGGCCTCGCCGAAGCCGCCCCACACCACCGCCGCCGCGAAGATGCAGGTGAACAGGGTCGACAGCACGTCGAACACCCGCTTCACCCGGAGCGGCACGGTGTCGTAGAGGATGAAGATGCTGATGTGGCCGCGCTGCTGCATCACGTAGAGCCCGGCGAACAGGTAGATGGCGCCGGCCACCCACAGCGACATCTCGTTGACCCACAGGGTCGGCGACGCGAACACGTACCGCATCACCACTTCGTAGAACATGATCGCCACCACGAAGGCGGTCATGAACATCGCGACCCGGCTGATCGCCAGGCTGATCCGATCGAGCCAGCCCGTGGCCTCATGCTCCTGCATGGCAGCCCCTCCCTCGCATGAACCGGTGCTAGATCATAGGGGAAGCGGGCCCCGCACACACGGGGCCCGCTCCACACCCGGTTTCAGCGCGGCCTACTGGGCCAGGCCCATGCCCTTCATGAACTCGACGTGGCTGGCGACGATGTCGGCCGCCTCCGGGGTCTTCTTCGACCACTCGGCCCACGCCGCCTGCGAGGCCTCGCGGAACTTCGCCCGATCCTCGGCCGACCAGTTCCACAGCTTGACGCCCTTGGCCTGCAGCGCAGTCGCCGCCTGGGCGTTCTTGACCTCGAAGGCCATGGTAGTCTGGAACGCCAGCTTCTGCATGGCGACCTGGATGATGCGCTTCAGGTGCTCCGGCAGCGCGTCCCACTTGTCCTTGTTGATGGCCAGGTGGTCGGACGGCATCGAGTGGAAGCCGGGATAGGTGGCGTTCGACACCAGGTCGTACAGGCCGAGGCTGACGTTGTTGGCCAGGCCCGAGGCGTCGGCACCGTCGATGATCTTGGTCTCGAGCGCGGTGAAGATCTCGGTGAAGTCCATCACCACCGGCTTGGCGCCCAGGCTGGCGAAGATCTCGGTCTCCATGCCCGGCGGCGAGCGGAACTTGAAGTCCTTCAGGTCGGCGATACCCTTGAGCGGCTTGGACGACGCCAGCGACTCCTGGCCGTAGATCCACCAGCCGATCAGCTCCATGCCGTACTTGTTGTACAGCGCGTTCGCCTTGTCGTAGCCGCCGTTGTACAGCCACTCGTACTGCTGCCACGGGGTGTCGTAGCCGCCCATCAGGTCGCCGACGAACTGGAACGCCGGGTTCTTACCGGTCTGGTAGGCGCCGCCGGTCATATCGCCGTCGAGAATGCCGGTCGCCGCCGCGTCGAAGGTCTCCACCGACTTCACGACCGAGGACGAGTAGAACATCTCGATCTTGAGCTGACCGTTCGACATCGTCTGGACGTCGTCCACGAACTGGCCGGCCAGCTTGCCCGACACCGTCTCCGGCGCGTAGTGGGTCTGGATCCGCAGGGTGTAGGTCTCGGCCGCGGTCGCCGCAAAGCCGGCGCCGGCAACCACGCCTGCCACCAGCAGGCCGGTCAGGCTCTTCGTGATCGTGCTCATTGCGCTTCCTCCATTGGTCGCCTATTCGTCTCCGCCGAACCCGCAAAGCGAGCAGCACGGCGATGACCCTTCTTGCGAGCCGCGCCTTCCGGCGCTGCCCGGGCCTGTTGTCGATTTCCCTCGAGCGGGTCACCCGGCCCCACTTGTATGGTGACCCGGCACGGAGTCGCGAACCTAGAGCACCGGCCCCGCTGCGACAAGGACGATCAGGTTCAATAATACGATCATCATATAACATTTTTGCGAAGAAACCCGCCGTCGCGGGGGCTGCGGCCGGCACTGCCTAGCCGGCCTTCTCCCAACCGCCGCGGTCGGTCTGTCGCCAGTATGTCAGGGAGTGGCCGGCGTCGCGCGCCGCTTTCCAGCGCCGGCGGGCGGCCGCCACGGCCGCGTCGTCGCGGCCGTCGAACAGGTCGAAGACCCGGGTCCACGACCCGAGGTCGGCCGTCTCGATCCCGTCGGTGAGGAACAGGAACCGGGCGGCGTTCGGATTCTCCTCGTCGGCGGTCAGCCAGATCGGCTGGTCCTCGGCGAACCCGTCGCGGGCCGATCCGTGCGGCAACCACGACCGGTCCTCGTAGGTCCACAGCAGCCCGTTCAGGGCCTGGACGCGCTCGTCGCTGGCGGTCCGCACGACCGCCCGCTCGCCGGCCTGCAGGGTGCGCTCCAGCAGCTTCGGCAGGGCGCGCTCGAGCGGCGTGGCCGTCAGATGGTAGAAACCGATCTCGGTCACGCCGCCCGCCCGTCCGTCAGCGCTTCTCGACGTAGTCGCGGACCAGCCGGTCGAGCGCCCTCACCCCGAACCCGCTGGCGCCCTTCGGCGTCGTCGCGCGGTCCTTGCGCGACCACGCCACGCCGGCGATGTCCATGTGGATCCAGGGGGTCTTGTCGACGAACCTCTCCAGGAAGCAGGCCGCGGTGATCGCCCCGCCCCAGCGCGCGCCGGCGTTCTTCATGTCGGCGACGTCGCTGTCCATCATCTTATTGTAGGCGTCGCCGAGCGGCATCCGCCACAGCGGCTCGCCGGTCTCGTCGCCGGCCGCCTTCAGGGCGTCGGACAGCTTGTCGTCGTTCGCGAAGTAGCCGCAGGTCTCCTCGCCCAGCGACACCATCATGGCACCGGTCAAGGTGGCGAGGTCGATCATGAAGGCCGGCTTGTACTTCTCCTTCGTGTACCAGAGCGCATCGGCCAGCACGAGCCGGCCCTCGGCGTCGGTGTTGATGATCTCGATGGTCTGGCCGGACATCGAGGTGACGATGTCGGACGGGCGCTGGGCGTTGCCGTCCGGCATGTTCTCGACCAGGCCGATGACGCCGATGACGTTGGCCTTGGCCTTGCGGCCGGCGAGCGCCTTCATCAGGCCGGCGACCACGCCGGCGCCGCCCATGTCGAACTTCATGTCCTCCATGCCGCCGGCCGGCTTGATCGAGATGCCGCCGGTGTCGAAGCACACGCCCTTGCCGACGAACGCGACCGGCTTGTCGCCCTTGGCGCCGCCGTTCCAGCGCATGACCGCCAGCTTGGATTCCCGGCGACTGCCCTGGCCGACACCGAGCAGCGCGTTCATGCCGAGCTTGGTCATCTCCTTCTCGCCCAACACCTCGACCTCGACGCCGAGCTTCTTCAGCTCCACGCAGCGCTCGGCGAAGCTCTCCGGATACAGGACGTTCGGCGGCTCCGACACCAGGTCGCGGGTGAACGCCACGCCCTCGGCGATCGCCGCCTCGACATCGTACAGCTTCTTGGCCTCGGCATGGTCGTCGACCATGACCGTCAGCTTCTCGAGGCTCGGCTTGTCGTCCTTCTTCAGGGTCGTGCGGTACTTGTCGAACCGGTAGGACCGCAGCTCGGCGCCGAGCGCCAGATGGGCGGCCCGGGCGGCGCGCGCCTTGTCGCCGCTCTCGGTCACCACCGTGACCTCCTTCTCGCCGGACTGGGCGAGTGCGGCGTAGATGCCGCCGCCGGCGGCCTCGGCCCACTTCAGGTCGAGCTTCGCCGGATCCCCGAGGCCGTACAGCAGCACCCGGCCGGCCGGGGTGAACACGGTCAGGGTCTGGTGCGGCTTGCCGGTGAAGCGCGACCCGGCGATCGCCTTGCCGATCAGGCCGCCGCTCTCCTTGTCGATCGCCGCCGCGGTCGGCGACAGTTTGCCGCCCTCGGCCACGGAGACGACGAGCGCCCCCTTCTTCGGACGTCCAGGCTTGGCGAAGGCGATCTTCATCTGGGGCTCCTCGAATCGCGGGGTCGCGGGTTGCGGGACGGCGGTCTTTGGGGTAGCCGTCGCCCGCGGGCGCTGTCAACGGACCGCTGGTCCGATATCATGCGCCGACAAGCCTGTGAACGCGAGCCGGGGAAGGCATGCGCATCAACCGCTACCTGGCCGGTCAGATCGCCACCGCGATGCTGTTCATCGTGGTGTCGATGACCTGTGTGATCTGGCTGTCCCAGTCGCTGCGCTTCGTCGACCTGATCGTGAACCGCGGCCTGCCGATCCCGAGCTTCATCTACCTGACGTTCATGCTGATGCCGACCTGGTTGTCGATCGTGCTGCCGATCGCCGCCTTCGCCGGAACGCTGTTCGTCTACAACAAGATGACCAACGACCGCGAACTGGTGGTGCTGTCGGCCGCCGGGATGAGCCCGCTCCGCCTGGCCACGCCGGCCCTGCTGGTGGCGGTCGGGACCACCGCATTGGCCTACCTGATGACGCTGTACCTGGTGCCGATGAGCTACCGGGGGTTCAAGGAGCTGCAGTTCCAGATCCGCCACAACTTCGACCATCTGGTTCTGCGCGAGGGCGAGTTCCGCTCGATCGGCGACGGGCTGACGGTGTACGTCCGGGCGCGCGAGGACCAGGGCCAGCTCGCCGGCATCGTGGTCCACGACCAGCGCAACCGGAAGAAGACCATGACCCTGGTCGCCGAGCGCGGCGCCCTGGTCACCACGCCGGAAGGCCCGCGCGTGGTCATGGTCAACGGCTCGCGCCAGGAGCGCGACGCCGACACCGGCCGCGTCAACGTGCTGTACTTCGACCGCTACACCATCGATCTCGGCGCCATGCGCGAGGAGGTGCAGCGGACCTTCCGCGACCAGAACGAGCTGTTCATCAACGACCTGCTGTACCCGAGCGAGCGCATCACCGATCCCAAGAACTTCGACGAGTACATCGCCGAGGGCCACCAGCGCCTGACCTCGCCGCTGCTGGCCCTGACCCTGACGGCGATCGGCCTGGCGGTCCTGCTGTCGGGCGAGTTCTCGCGGCGCGGCCAGACCTCCCGGATCGTCGTCGCGATCCTGCTCGCCGGGATTGCGGAGGGCATCGGACTCGGCTCGAAATACCTGGCGGTGCGCTATCCGGCGTTGATCCCGGTGATGTGGCTGGCGGTTACCGGGCCGTTCCTGATCGCCCTGCTGACGATGACCCGCCGTCGCCTGCGCCGGCGCTCCCCCGCCCCGATGGCCGCGTGAGGGAACCATGCGCCTGTCGCTGACCCTCTCGACCTATTTCGGCCGCCAGTTCGTCGTGTGGGTGCTCGGCACCTTCTCGGCGATCATGGGGATCGTGTTCCTGCTCGACCTGATCGAGCTGATGCGGCGCGGGTCCGGCAAGGACGATGCGTACTTCTCGGTGCTGGTCGAGATGGCGCTGCTGAAGATGCCGAACATGGGCCAGCAGATCCTGCCGTTCGCGGTGCTGTTCGGCTCGATGCTCGCCTTCACCCGCCTGACCCGCACCAACGAGCTGGTGGTGGCCCGGGCCGCCGGCGTGTCGGTCTGGCAGTTCCTGATGCCGGCGATCGCGGTGGCGCTGATGCTCGGGGCCCTCAAGGTTGGGGTGGTCAATCCGATCGCGTCGGTCATGACCGCCCGGTTCAACGCACTCGAAGACTCCGTCCTGCGCAACCGGGTCGACAGCTTCATGACGGTCGGCCAGGGCGGCCTGTGGATCCGCGAGCGCACCGAGGAGGGCCAGCACGTCCTGCATGCGCTGGCCGCCCGGCAGAACGACGCCGAGCTGTCCGAGGTTCTGGTGATCCGGTTCGGACCGCACGACGAGTTCCTCGAGCGCCTGGACGCCCGCACCGCCCATCTCGGCCCCGGTTACTGGGAGCTCAAGGACGTGGTGGTGACCTCGACCTCGGGCCGGCCCGACCACCGCGACTCGATTCGCATCCCGACCCACCTGACCATCCAGAACATCCAGGACAGCTTCGCCTCGCCCGAAACCATGTCGTTCTGGGAACTCCCGGGCTTCATCCGGATCCTCGAGAACGCCGGGTTCTCCGCCGTGAAGCATCGCCTGTACTGGCACGCCCTGCTGGCGTCGCCGCTGCTGCTGACCGCCATGGTCCTGATCGCCGCCACCTTCTCGTTGCGGCTGACCCGTCGGGGCGGCACTCTGCTGTGGGCGTCGAGTGGGCTGTTCACCGGATTCCTTCTGTATTTCATGTCGGACATCGTCTTCGCACTGGGGCTGTCGTCCCGCATACCCGAGGTGCTGGCGGCCTGGACGCCCGCGACGGTGACCATGCTGCTCGGCATGACCAGCCTGCTGCATCTCGAAGACGGATGACCCGAGCCGGCACCCTCCTGCTCGGGCCCCTCGTCGGCCTGCTGCTGTCGTTCGCCGCGGCGACGCCCGCGCGGGCGCAGGATACCGACGTCGAGAACACGCCGGTCCTGCTGCAGGCGGACGAACTCACCTACAACGAAGACCTCGGCATCGTCACCGCGCGCGGCAACGTCGAGATGAGCCAGGGCCCTCGGGTCCTGATGGCCGACACGGTCACCTACAACCAGAAGGCCAACACCGTCACCGCGAGCGGCAGCGTGGCGCTGATGGAGCCGACCGGCGAAGTGCTGTTCACCGACTATGCCGAGCTGCACGACGAGCTGAAGACCGGCTTCATCGAGAACCTGCGGGCGCTGCTGTCGGACGGCTCGCGGCTGGCGGCGAACCGGGCCCGGCGCACCGCCGACCAGCGCAAGATCATGGACCGCGGCGTTTTCTCGCCCTGCAACCTCTGCAAGGAGGACCCGACGCGGGCACCGCTGTGGCAGATCAAGGCGGTCAAGGTCGTCCACGACGAGGTCGCCAAGGACATCATCTACGAGGACGCCACGCTGGAGATGTTCGGCGTGCCGGTCATGTACACGCCCTACATGCGGCATCCCGACCCGACGGTCGATCGACGCTCCGGCCTGCTGGCCCCGACCATCGGCTATTCCGGCGACCTCGGCGCGATTTTCGGGCAGCCCTACTATTACGCCTTCGACCCGTCGCGCGACGTGACCATCGAGCCGATGATCTTCAGCTCCGAGGGCACGGTGCTGCGCGGCCAGTACCGGCAGCGCTTCTCGAACGGCCGGATCGACTTCAAGGCGACCGCCGGCTACGTCGACGAGCACGACGACAACGGCAACGAGACCGGCCGGCAGGGCCTGGAGGGCAGCGCCGACCTGGAGGGCCGGTTCGCGCTGGACCGGACCTGGCGCGGCGGCTTCGACTTCCAGCAGTCGAGCGAGCGCACCTACCTGAAGCGGTTCCGGCTCGGCCACGAGGACGTGCTGACCTCGCGCCTGTACGCGGAAGGCTTCCGCGGCCGCAACTATGCCGCCGTCAACGCCTACAAGTGGCAGGACCTGCGGGCCTCGAGCGACCCGGACGACACGCCGCTGGTCATGCCGTTCGCCGAGTACAGCTTCGTCGGCCAGCCGAACAGCTTCGGCGGGCGATCCTCGATCGACGCCAGCCTGCTGGCGCTGACCCGCGAACGCGGCACCGACAGCCGCCGCGCCTCGCTGGTGTACGGCTGGAAGGCCCCCTACACCACCGGCAACGGCCAGCTCCTCACCGTCGAGAGCCGCGTGCAGACCGACGGCTACTACGCCAGCGACCTGTCCGGGACCACCGACGGCAGCGACGAGACCACCGCCCGGCTGTTCCCGCAGGTCGGCGTGAAGTGGCAGTACCCGTGGGCGCGGCGCGCCGGCACCTACACCCAGGTGGTCGAGCCGATCGTCGGCATCGTCGGCGGGCCCAACGGCGGCAACCCGGACGAGATCCCCAACGAGGACAGCCGGTCGTTCGAGTTCGACACCACCAACCTGTTCCGGCTGAACCGGTACGAGGGCGTCGACCGGGTCACCAGCGGCTCGCGCATCGACTACGCGCTCCGGACCGGGGTGTACGGCGACAACGGCGGCTCCACCGAGATGCTGATCGGCCAGAGCTACCGGTTCTACGGCAACAGTGCCTTCGAGGCCGGAACCGGGCTGGACGAGGACCTCTCCGACATCGTCGGCGCCATCACCGTCCGCCCGCGCGAGCAGTTCGACCTGTCCTACCGGTTCCGGTTGGACAAGGAGGACCTGTCGGTCCGGCGCAACGAGGTCGGCTTCGGCTACCACCATCCGCGGTTCGCCGCGCTGCTCGACTACATCGCGATCGACGACTCCGTGGGGTCGGATCTGGCCGGCAGCCGGGAACAGATCGAGGCCACCGTCAACGTGGCGCTGGCGCCGAACTGGAGCACGCTGGTCAACGCCGTCTACGACCTGTCAGACGGCGACAATCGCCTGCTTCGCGGCCGTGCCGGCATCACCTATGCCGACGAGTGCCTGACGTTCGGCGTCGATCTCGAGCGCTCCGATATCGAAGATCAGGACATCGAGGCGGACACCCGGGTGATGTTCCGGATCGTCTTCAAGTATCTCGGCGGCGTGGAGAGCCAGTGAGCCGCACCCGCTGCGCCACACCCACAGCCCCGCACGATGCGGCGATCGGTGCACGGCCTCACGATGGCCGGGGGCGGCGCCGGCTGATATGATTGTCCCTTGAACCATCACTCCGGTTGACCGCGATGACGTCTGCCCTCCGCTCCGTTCTGGTTGCGCCGATTCTGGCGGCCGTGCTCGCCGCCGCCGCGGCGACCGCCGTACCGACGGCCGCGGCGCACGCCCAGGAAGCGCAACGCATTGCCGCGGTGGTGAACGACGAGATCCTCTCGATGCGGGATCTGAAGAGCCGGCTGCGGATGGTGATCGTCACTTCGCGACTGCCACCGACCGAGGAGACCGCCCGCCGCATCGCGCCGCAGGTTCTGCGCGGCCTGATCGACGAGCAGATCCAGCTGCAGGAGGCCAAGCGCCTGAACGTCTCCGTTACCGACCAGGACATGGCCCGCGCTCGCTCCGATCTGGAGCAGCGCAACAACCTGAAGCCCGGCCAGTTCGAGGACTTCATCCGCAACCTCGGCGTCGATCCGGAAACCGTCGAGCGGCAGCTGCGTGCACAGATCGCCTGGGGCAAGCTGGTGCGCCGGCGGTTCGGCAACGACGTCAACATCAGCCAGGAAGAGGTCACCGACGTCCTGGCCCGCCTGGAAGCCGACGCCGGCAAGACCCAGAAGCGGATCGCCGAGATCGTCCTGCCGCTCGAGAACGCCGGCAGCGAGACCCAGGTCAAGGAGTTGGCCGACCGGATCGCGGAGCAGCTTCACGGCGGCGCCAATTTCGCGGCGATCGCCCGGCAGTTCTCGAGCGCGTCGAACGCCGCCGTCGGCGGCGACGTCGGCTGGGTCCTGCCCGAGCGCATGGCGCCGGAGATCGCCGAGGCGGTGTCCAAGATGAATGCCGGCGACATCTCCCCGCCGATCCGCACGGTGCTCGGCTACCACATCATCAAGGTGGTGGACTCGCGGGTGCTCGCCCAGCCGGACCCGATGACGGCCGTCGTCGACCTCAAGCAGCTGTTCCTGCCGGTCGCGCCGAACGCCCCCAAGGACGCACGGGAGTCCCAGCGTGCCCTGGCCGAGGCGGTCGCGGGCTCGGCGCAGAGCTGCGACGACCTCGCCGAGCTGGCGAAGGAGGTGAAGTCGCCGGCATCCTCGAACCTGGGCGAACTCACGGTCGGCGAGCTTGCCCCGGCCCTGCGGGAGCCGGTGTCCACGCTCAAGGCCGGCGAGCTGACCAAGCCGATCGACCTGCCGAACGGCGTGATGGTGCTGATGGTGTGCTCGCGCAAGGCGCCCCCCAGCAACCTGCCGAGCCCCGAGCAGATCCGCGCCCAGCTCGAGGCCCAGCGCTTCGAGATCCTGGCCCAGCGCTACCTGCGCGACCTGCGGCGCAGCGCTTTCGTCGAACCGCGCGTCTGAGGCCGGTCATGGTCGCCCCGCTGCCGCTGGCCCTCACCCCCGGCGAGCCGGCCGGCGTCGGCTGCGAGCTGGCCGCCGACGCCTGGCTCCGGCGTGCCGACGGCATCGCCCCGTTCCTGCTGATCGACGATCCGGACCGGGTGGACGCCCGGCTGAAGGCGATCGGCCGGTCGGTCCCGCTGCAGCCGATCGACGCGCCGGAGGATGCCGTCGCAACCTTCGGCAATGCCTTGCCGGTGCTGCCGCACGGCTTTGCCGCCGCCGACCGTCCCGGCAAGCCCGACCCGGCGAACGGCCCGGCCGTCGCCGCCGCGATCGAACGCGCCGTCGAGCTGGTCAGGGGCGGCCGGGCCGCGGCGGTCGTCACCAACCCGATCCAGAAGGAAACCCTGTACCAGGCCGGGTTCGCGTTTCCCGGCCACACCGAGTTCCTCGCCCATCTGGCCGGCCCCGACGTGACCCCGGTGATGCTGCTGGCAAGCGACGCGCTGCGGGTGGTGCCGGTGACCATCCACATCCCGCTCGCCGAGGTGCCGCGCCAGCTCACGACCGACGGGATCGTGACGGTCGGGCGGATCACCGCCGCGGCCATGACCCGCGACTTCGGCATTCCCCGCCCGCGGCTGGCCCTGGCCGGCCTGAACCCGCACGCCGGCGAGGGCGGCGCGCTCGGCCGCGAGGACATCGAGGTGGTCGCGCCGGCCGTCGAGATCCTGTGCGCCGACGGCATCGACGCGGTCGGCCCGCTGCCGGCCGACACCATGTTCCACGCCGAGGCCCGCGCCGGCTACGACGTGGCGCTGGGCATGTACCACGACCAGGTACTGGTGCCGCTGAAGACCCTGGACTTCTGGGGCGGGGTCAACGTCACGCTCGGCCTGCCGTTCGTACGCACCTCGCCGGATCACGGCACCGCACTGGCGCTGGCCGGCACCGGCCGGGCCCGCCCGGACAGCCTGATCGCGGCCCTGCGCATGGCCGCCGACATGGCGTCCCGCCGGGCCCTGGCGACGGGAGCCGCGGCGTGAAGGATCCCGTGGCGGCGCGGGTCGCTGCCCTGCCCCCGCTCCGAGAGGCGATCGCCGCCGCCGGGTTCTCCGCCAAGAAGAGCCTCGGGCAGAACTTCCTGCTCGACATCAACCTGACCCGCCGGATCGCCCGGGCCGCCGGCGAGCTCGACCAGGGCACCACCATCGAGGTCGGCCCGGGTCCGGGCGGCCTGACCCGGGCCCTGCTGATCGAGGGGGCGACCGACCTGATCGCGATCGAGCGCGACGCCCGCGCCGCCGCCGCCCTGGCGCCGCTGGTCGAGACCGCCGACGGCCGGCTCCGGCTGATCGAGGCGGATGCGCTGGAGGTGCCGATCGCGACCCTCGGCACGTCGCCCCGGCGGATCGTCGCCAACCTGCCCTACAACGTCGCCACCCGCCTGCTGCTCGGCTGGCTGGAGACGCCGACCGCGTTCGAGTCCCTGACCCTGATGTTCCAGAAGGAGGTGGCCGAGCGGCTGCTCGCCGCGCCCGGGGCCGAAGCCTTCGGGCGCCTGTCGGTGCTGGTGCAGTGGCTGTGCACGGTCCGCCGGGTGACCGACCTGCCGCCGTCGGCGTTCACGCCGCCGCCCAAGGTGTGGTCCAGCGTGGTGCGGATCGAGCCGCGGCCGGCCCCGTCGCACCCGGCCGAGCGACGGGCGCTCGAGCGGATCACCGAGGCGGCGTTCGGGCAACGCCGCAAGATGCTGCGCCAAAGCCTGAAGGGCCTCGGCGGCGACGCCCTGCTGGAGGCCGCCGGGATCGAGCCGACGGTCCGCCCCGAGCGTCTGCAGATCGCCGAGTTCTGCCGCCTGGCCAACGCCCTGTCCGACCGCGAGAACCGCCGATGACCGCGCCCCTCGACATTGCGCCCCTCGACAACGCCCTCGACGCCGTGCATCGCGACGCCGACGGGCTGACGATCCGGCCGGCGAGCGAGGCCGACCTGCCGGCCATCGTGGCGCTGCTCGCCGACGACGGCCTCGGCAAGAGCCGGGAACGCGCCGAGACGCCGCTGCCGGCGGCCTACGGCGAGGCGTTCCGGCGCATGACGGCCCAGGGCGACAACCTGATCCTGGTGGCGGACCTCGACGGAGCGGTCATCGGCTGCCTCCAGCTCACCCTGATCCATGGGGTCAGCCGGCTCGGCGCCACCCGGGCGCAGGTCGAAGGCGTGCGCGTCGGAACCGCGGCGCGCGGCCGCAAGGTCGGCGAACGGCTGATGCGCTCGGCGATCGCGCGCGCCAAGGCGAGCGGCGCCGTGCTGATGCAGCTGACCACCGACCACCGCCGGATCGACGCCCATCGGTTCTACGAGCGCCTGGGGTTCGTCGGCAGCCATCTCGGCATGAAGAAAGAGCTCGGCTGACCGGCTTTCTGCCGCATTCGCACGGATGAATGCTGCAGGTGCGTCATTCATCGACTCCTAACGATTATCGGCGCACCATGCGCGCCGACCCGGGCAGGCTCGTCTGCCGTTCCCGGACCCGAAAGGACCGGAAATGCTCTACCACATGCACGAATTCTCCCGCCTGGCGATGATGCCGTGGCGCAGTGCGGCACAGATGGCGCGGCTGATGGCCGGCGCACCCTGGAACCCGCTCGCCTACACGCCCTACGCCCAGCAGGTGATGGCCGGTGCCGAGGTGTTCGAGCGCGCCACCCGCCGCTACGGCAAGCCGGAATGGGGCCTGCCGACCACGACGATCGACGGCCGCGAGGTCGAGGTCGAGGTCGAGGCGGTGATCAAGCGCAGCTACTGCCACCTGCTGCACTTCAAGCGCGACGTGACGCGCGAGGATCCGCGGGTGCTGGTCGTGGCACCGCTGTCGGGCCACTTCGCTACCCTGCTGCGGGGCACCGTCGAGGCGCTGCTGCCGGACCACGAGGTGTACGTCACCGACTGGCAGGACTGCCGGATGGTCCCGACCGAGGCCGACCGCTTCAACCTGAACGACTACATCGACTACGTGATCGACTTCCTGCACTTCCTCGGCCCGAACACCCACGTGATCGCGGTGTGCCAGCCGAGTGTGCCGGTGCTCGCCGCGGTGTCGGTGATGTCGGGTTGGGGCGACCTGTGCGCGCCGGCGTCGCTGACCATGATGGGCGGCCCGATCGACACCCGGCGGAACCCGACCGCGGTCAACAAGCTGGCCGAGGAGCACGACTTCGAGTGGTTCGAGAACAACGTGATCACGGTGGTGCCGCCGCCCTATCCGGGGGCCGGCCGTCGGGTCTATCCGGGGTTCATCCAGCTCACGAACTTCATCTCGATGAACCTGGACCGGCACATGCAGTCGTTCCACGAGCTGTTCGACCACCTCGTCCAGGGCGACGACGAGGAGGCGGAGAAGCGCACCACCTTCTACGACGAGTACCTGGCGGTCATGGACCTGCCGGAGGAATTCTACCTGCAGACCATCAAGGTGGTGTTCAAGGACCACGACCTGCCGCGCGGCGAGATGATCCACCGCTGGCACCCGGTGAAGCCGGAGGCGATCACCCGGACCGCGATCCTGTGCGTCGAAGGCGAGCTCGACGACATCTCCGGCGTCGGCCAGACCAAGGCGGCCCTGGACCTCGCGACCTCGCTGCCGGACGACATGAAGAAGTACCACCTGCAGAAGAACGTCGGGCACTACGGCATCTTCAACGGCGGCCGCTGGCGGCGCGAGATCGCCCCGGTGGTCAAGGACTTCATCCGCGAGCACGACCACCGGATCGGCAAGCGCAAGGCCCGGCTGAAGGCCGTCGGCTGAAGGCTTTCGGCAACGCCAGGGGACGGACGACGACGTGACAAGCCATCGGACAGCGACGCGGCGAATTATCGGCCCGGCCTGAGGTTTCAGGCCGGGACATCGCCGTCTGTCCGATCCGGCGCCCACCGGGCGCCTGTCATGCCACGATGGAGTCCGTCATGACTGCCGACAATCCGACCCTGCACCTGCTGTGCGGCAAGATCGCCGCCGGCAAGTCGACCCTCGCCCGGGACCTCGCCGGCGGGCCGAACACCGTCCTGATCGCCGAGGATGCCTGGCTCGCCCGTCTGTATCCCGGCGAGATCGCGGCGCTCGACGACTACGTCCGCTGCACCGGCCGCCTGCGCAGCGTCATGGGCCCGCACGTCGCGGCGCTGCTGCGGGCGGGCGTATCCGTCGTGCTGGATTTCCAGGCGAATACCGTCGCGAGCCGGCAGTGGATGCGCGGGATCGCCGACGACGCCGGCACCGCCTGCCGGCTGCACTGGCTCGACGTGCCGGACGAGGAATGCAAGCGGCGGCTGCGGGAGCGCAACGCACGGGGAGAGCACGATTTCGCGCCGACCGAGGCCGATTTCGACCTGTTCACCAGCTACTTCGTGGCACCGTCGGTGGCCGAGGGGTTCGCGATCGCGGTCCACCGCCCCGGGTAACGCGGCCTCAGTCGCCGCTGCCCTCGCGCAGGCCCTTCACGAAGTCCGGCAGGCCGACCTGGCGCTCGCGCTTGAGGCGCTCGGCCGCGAGGATCGAGCGGACCGAGGCGACGCTGCGCTCGATGTCGTCGTTCAGGATGATGTACTGGTACTCGGGGTAGTGGCTGATCTCGTCGGCCGCCTTCGACATGCGGGCCGCCACCACCTCGTCGGAATCCTGCGCGCGGGCCCGCAGCCG